>Ga0209829_10002913_pt1 | contig 12724 bp, 3 predicted proteins | sample C_140205_EF_Meta_FD_187311 | JGI IMG/M metagenome (GOLD analysis project Ga0209829, IMG submission 187311) | Freshwater microbial communities from Lake Croche, Canada to study carbon cycling - C_140205_EF_MetaG (SPAdes) (version 2) | ecosystem: Environmental > Aquatic > Freshwater > Lake...
CCGGGCACCAGTGGGTACTCCCGCACCACCCCGCCACGGGGCGTCAGTGCGAGAGCGTCTTTGTAGTTGACGCTGGAATACGCGATCCGGATGGTGACGTCACCGGGCTGAAGATCGGCCGCCTCGAGAGTCTCGATCGCGGCGGTGATCGTGTCGCCGTCTTGGCGCGCCATCAGTGCGCGGAAGGAATCCATGATGAGGACGGTAGTCGACGGTCCCAGCGCCTGCCTTAGTCCCCGTCCTTCGTCTGGCTGACTGGATCCAGTTGGCGTAGGGCCTCGCCGAGCGCGGCCCGGCTGGTGACACCCAACTTCGGAAACAGGTTGCGCATGTGGGTGTCGACGGTGCGCGGCGAGATCGTCAGTTGGATGGCGATCTGCTTGGTGGTCGCGCCGGTCGCGGCGAGTTCGGCGATTCGCCGCTCCTGGGGGCTGAGTGGGGCGTTGTTGTCCTTGGGCCGGTTGCCCGGAGCGCCGGCGGCATGGAACTCGGAGTGCGCCCGCTCGGCCCAGGGGCGAGCACCGAGGTGGTCGAAAGCCTTGGCTGCCCGTTTCAGTGTGTCCCGGGCCAGCGTGTGGCGGCGCTGGCGGCGTAGCCACATGCCCTGCGCCAGGGTGATTCTGGCGTGCTCGAAGGGATAGTCGGCCAGTCCGGGGTGGGCGAGCGCGGACTCGTAGAGTTCATCGGCTTCGGAGTCGGGCGCCGTCATCGCCGATACGGCGATGATCAAGGCTTCGGCGCGGGGGGAGACCTCAGCTATGCGCAGGCGCGTCGCCACCGCCACGTGTGTCCGGGCCTCGTCGGTGCGCCCGGTGTGCAATGCGGCCTCAACGAAGTCGAGCATGCCGGCCGACACTTGATAGCTGAAGGGCGGTAAACGCTCCGGCGGACAGATGCTCACCGCCGCCTGATACGCGGTCTCGAAATCGGCCTCGGCGAGGGCGACGAGCACCGTGATGCGCAGCGCGAATTCGAGGAACAGTCCCAAACTCCGGGGCTGTGCCCATTCGGTCAATTCAGCGGCATAGCGGCGGGCGGCGTCGAGGTCGCCCTGCCAGGCGGCCAAAACTCCGAGGTTGGCGACGAAATAGTGCCTGATGAGTACCTCCTGGATCCGCTCCGCCATATCCAGGCCCTCCGCGCCGAGCTGTTCAGCCTGCTGCCACTTTCCGATGGCCATCAGATCGAGCATCAGCGCGCACCCCATCGCCATGGCGTCCATGGACGCACCGTCCTCGCGGAACTTGTCATAGGACATCGCAAGTGGAGTACGAATAGCGGCCATGGCGTCGACGCAGAACGCCGGGAAGGCAAGCTGATTCAGGTCCCGCGGCCCCAGCGACGCCAATCGTGACACCCGGTCGGCCAGTACCGCTCGGACAGTTTCAGCGGTGGTCGCGGTGTCGTCGAACCGGTGTCGGAGTATCAGGATCGCCGGATCCACGCGGGGGCTCAATGGTTCCAGAGCGTCGTTGGTCTGCCACCAGCGCTCGTAGTCGCCGGCGAAGTTGGTGATTGTCAGCAGCAATGGCACCAGCTGGGCCAATGTCTGATCGTCGAGAGGGTCACCGCGCTCCAGTGCATGGATCAGCTGACGGTGTGAGGTGACTATTTCGCCGCGGCCATGCACGTCTCCGAAGGCGTTCGCCAGCACCACGGCAACGGAGTTCTCTTCGCCACCAGCCGTGCCCTCCGAAATGTTCTGGGCTGCGTCCAAGCGACCGGCACGAGCAGCAAAGAAAACCGCATCCGCTCTCAGTGCAGCGCGGCGGGCCGGCTCCGTGCTCAGCTCGGCGGCCCAACGCAGCCACTCGCTAGCCACCTTCAGGCCGCCCTGGAGAACCGACATCTGCGCGGCCCTGGCGAGCAGATCAGCCACGTCCTGGTCGGGGCGGATGGCCGCGGCAGCGAGATGAGTAGCCTGGCGCACAAGTACGTCGCCATAGAGTTCCGCGAGGTCGCGATGGGCGTCGCGGCGTTCCTGCGCGCTGGCCTGGTGGATGACCGCGTCACGGACCAGCGGATGACGAAAGACATTACTTCCCAGGGGATTAGCGATCAGAAGGCCCGCATCGACAGCCTGCTGAACACCCGTCATCTCGTAACGCCCGGGGTTTGCCACCGACGCGCTGACCGTCGTTCCATCCAGCGCGGCCCGCAACAACTCGGCGCGGACCGAGCCATCCAGTGCTGCAAGTCGCCCGCCGAAGACTGACACGAGCCTATCCGTCAACGGCACCTGGGCGGTCCACTGCTGGACCTGCCCGATAGAGCGAGGAAGTTCGACCAACGCCAGCGGGTTTCCGGCCGCCGCCGTCAGGACCGCCGCCCTGCCCGCCTCGGTCAACTGTCCCGCTGAGCACGCCAGGAGTTGCTCGGAGTCTTCGGCGTTCAGCGGATCCAAGGCCAGTTCGGTCCACCCCGTATTGGTAAACGTCGACCTTGACGGGACGCGAAGCCCGGCCAGGATCCGCACCTGCTTACGGGCCAGCCGACGCCCGATAGCACCGAGCACGGTTGCACTGACGTCGTCCAACCATTGCACGTCGTCGACGACTAGCAGTACCGGTTGTGCGCGGGCAGCCGCAGTCACCAGGTTCAGCACCGCCACCGTCAGTTGCATCGCCGACACCGACGAGTCCAGATCGGCGCCGGACACTGTTGCCAGCGCTGCACGGTCCCGATCATCCAGTTCTGCCAGGGCATTCTTCAGCCCGGTCACCAGTTGATGCAGCCCGCCCAAGGCAAACGACTCCTCGGCCTCCACCCCCAGGACCTGCACCACAAGCCAGCCCTTGGCCACTGCCTGGGCGCTCACCTGCGCCATCAATGCAGACTTGCCGACACCGGCCTCGCCGCTGATCGTCACCGCTCGCCCGGTGTTCTCGCCGAGGAACTGGCTCAGCTGCGTCAACTCAGCATGCCGCCCCACCAGTCCCGGCGCCGTCCCCATGTGTTCATTCTGGCAAATGTTTTCGGCACGGGCAGCGCGATATACGCAATTTCACCGATGGTGAGTGACGTTTGCTGTCGCTTAAGGTGCGCGTGGAGTTGCGCTGCCGACCCCGTTTACCGCGGGATTTCGAGGGGAGTTCTGGTGATTTCGACGCGTGCACGTAGTGGTGATCAAAGTCACCGGGCCAATGGTTCGGCGACTACCAGCTACGCCGGGTACGTCGGTCGGGTTGGTGCTCTGGCGGTTGCTGTGGGTGTGGGTGCGGCGGTCGCGTCGATGCCGGTGGCGTTCGCCGATACGACGGGCTCGGCTGGGTCACGAGGGTCGAGTTCGGCTGATTCGTCTGCTGTTTCGTCGGCGGCGGCGAAGGTATCGTCGCGGGGGACTTCGCGCGTGCGCGGGACCTCCGGTGGCGGGTCGAGCAGGGGTGCGGGGTCGGCAGCGTCGGTCGGGGCGAGTTCATCGTCTGCTAAGAATCAGCGGCGGATGTTGCCCGCTGCTCGTGATCTGAATCCGGTGGCGGCGTCACCGATCGATGGGGTCGGTGTCATTGCCGGCTCTGTCGTCCCCTCGTCGTTGACGCCGTCACCGGTTTCGTCGGTGGAGTGGGAGGCTCCCGCTGTAACGGCGCCGGTTTTGAGGTCGGCTCCTCGGGCGGCGGCGGGTTCTGTCGATGCCGTCGGTTCGAGGGTGTTGGCCTGGCTGGGTGGTGGTGGCGGCGACTCTGCGACCGGACCGCTGGGTTGGGCGGTGTTGGCCTCGGCTCGCCGCGAGTTCGGTGCCGCGGCAGGGACTGTCGCGCCGGCGGCTGTAGTCAGTAGCGGTGAGCCGGTGACGCCACTCGCTGCTGCCGCGTTGCGTGCACCTGGCGCGTCCGCGACGTGGCAGCCGGGCAGCATTTTGCGGATTTTTGTGGGTAATGGCACTGCGAAGAATCCGAATGCCGGGATTTTGTTGGGTAATGGGTTCAGTTATGACGCGACAACGTGCCCGACGGGTTCGTGTGATGGTGGTGAGGCCGGCCTGTTGGGCAATGGCGGTAATGGGTACAACGGCGGGTCGGGTGGTTCGGCGCGATGGTTGGGCCACGGCGGTAACGGTGGTGATGCGATCACTGTTGCTGATGGTGGCGATGGTGGGCGTGGTGGTTTGTTCGCCGGGTATGGCGGTGATGGTGGTGCCGGCGCGGACAGCGAGTCGTATCCGGTGTCGGCCACGATCGCCGTGGGTGATGCGCCGCGGCGGGTGACGATCAGCCCCGACGGCACGGCGGCCTATGTCGTCAATTTTGGTGGCGATTCAGTGTCGGTGCTCGATATCGATTCCAGCAGCGCGACCTACAACACCGTGATCGCGACGATCGCGGTAGGTGCCGATCCGTTGGTGTCGGGCGCGACTCCTGATGGCACCCGGTTGTATGTGACTAATTCTGGTGGGAGTTCGTTGTCGGTGGTCGATGCCGATGCGGCCAGTGCCACCTACAACACGGTGATCGCGACCATCGGAGTGGGTTTCGAACCGCAGGGGATTGCGATCACCCCGGACGGCACCCGGGCCTATGTGGCCAATGCTGCCGGCGAATCGCTGTCGGTCCTTGATATTGATCCGGCCAGTGCCGACTACAACACCGTGACGGCCACCGTCGGTGTGGGTGTGGCTCCGTATGCGGTGGTGGTCAGCCCCGACGGAACCCGTCTTTATGCCAATAGTGACGGGAGTGTGTTGTCGGTGATTGACACCGATCCGGCCAGTGTCGGCTACAACACGGTGATCGACACCGTTGATATCGGTGTGGATCCGTGGTTTTTGGCGTTCAGTCCCGCCGGAGCTCGGCTGTATACGGCCAACCTGTCGGATAACTCGTTGTCGGTGATCGATGCCGATCCGGCCAGTGCCGATTACAACACGGTGATCGCCACGGTCGCAGTCGGTGACGGCCCGCTGGCGGTGGCAGTCAGCCCGACGGGTGCCCGAGTGTATGTGACCAATTCCGATGGCAACTCGATGTCGGTGGTCGACACTGATCCGGCCAGTGCCACCTACAACACCGTGATCGACACGGTGGCTATCGGGGACGAGCCGTACGGGGTGGCGGTCAGTCCGGACGGCACCCATATCTATGTCACCAACTACACCGGTGACTCGGTATCGGTGATCGACACGGTCAACGCCGCCGGCAACGGCGGCAACGGTGGCAGCGCAGGGGCGTTGTCGGTGTGGGGATATGGCGGCAAGGGTGGGGACGGCGGAGCCGGCAGTACCGCTACGTCGACGACCACCGTGACCGACACCATCACCGTGGGCACCAGCCCATCCGGGGTGGCGGTAAGCCCGGATGGCGCCACGTCCTACGTGGTCAACTCAGGCGACAACTCGGTGTCGGTGATCGACACCGCCACCAACACCGTCACCGACACCATCACCGTCGGCACGTTCCCGCGCCAGGTGGCGGTCAGCCCCGACGGATCCACTGCCTACGTCACGAACCTGGACAACACGGTGTCGGTGATCGACACCGCCACCAACACCGTCACCGGCGCCATCGCTGTCGGCAACAATCCGTTCGGTGTGGCGGTCACCCCCGACGGCGCCACCGTCTACGTCGGCAACTTCATCTCCTCCACCGTGTCGGTCATCGACACCGCCACCAACACCGTCACCGACACCATCACCGTCGGCACTTTTCCATTCGGTGTGGCGGTCAGCCCCGATGGCGCGTCGGTCTATGTGACCAACCTCGGTGTCGGCACGGTGTCGGTGATCGACACCGCGACCAATACCGTCACCGACATCATCACCGTCGGCGCCACCCCGCGCGAGGTGGCTTTCACCCCTGACGGTGCCACCGCCTACGTCACTGACTTCGACACCAACACGGTGTCGGTGATCGACACCGCCACCAACACCGTCACCGGCACCATCGCCGTTGACGCCAACCCGTTTGGAGTGGCGGTCAGCACCGATGGCGCCATCGCCTACGTCACGAACCTCGCCAGCAATACGGTGTCGGTGATCGACACCGCCACCAACGCCGTCATCGCCGACATCGTCGTCGGCGCCGGCCCGCGCGAGGTCGCGACCGGTCCTGACGGCACGGTGTATGTCACCAACTCCGGCGACGGCACGGTATCGGTGTTGACCACCGTGAGCACTGCGGGTTCTGTGGCAGGTGCCGGCGGTGCGGGCGGGTCCGGTGGACTGATCGGTAACGGCGGTGCCGGCGGGGCAGGCGGTGCCGGCTTCACCGGTATCTCCGGCGCCGCCGGAGCAGTTGTCGGCGCGGCCGGTATTGCGGGTACCGCCGGTGGCGACGGCGGGGCCGGTGGCGCGGGCGGCCGAGGCGGGTGGATCCTCGGCAACGGCGGGGCCGGTGGAGCTGGCGGCGACGGCGGAGCGGGAGGCTCTGGCGGTAGTGGTGCCGATGGTGCTGACGCTGATGGGCTCAATGCCGCCGGTGCCGGTGGCGACGGCGGTGATGGAGCTGACGCCGGTAATGGTGGTGCTGGCGGGGCGGGCGGTCGTGCCACCCTCGGCGTCCGCGGAAGCGGTGGTGACGGGGGTGCTGGTGCTGACGCCGGCGTGGCCGGTGACGCCGGTGCCGGCGGCGCCGGTGATGTCACCAACCCCGAGGGCGGTGCCGGTGGTGAGGGCGGTGACCCGGGTACCGCGGGTCTCGGCGGATCAGCCGGTACCGGGTCGACTCCCGGCCAGGCCGGTGCCAGCGGACTGTCGGCGACCTCCGGCGGTGACGGTGGTGCCGGCGGGGCCGGCGCGAACGGCGCCTCATCGATATCCACCACAAGCCTCACCGATACCGTCACCGTCGGCGCCGGCCCCTTCGGTGTCGCAGTCACCCCCGACGGCACGACCGCCTACGTGGCCAATACCGTCGACAGCACGGTGTCGGTCATCGACACCGCCACCAACACCGTCACCGGGACCATCGCGGCGGGCAACAGCCCATTCGGGGCGGCGGTCAGCCCCGACGGCGCGACCGTCTATGTCACCAACTACGTCGGCGGCACGGTGTCGGTGATCGATACCGCCACCAACACCGTCACCGACACCATCGGAGTCGGCTTCGCCCCCATGGGGGTCGGCTCCAACGGCACTAGGGTGTACGTGAGCAACGTCGATAGCGGCTGGGTATCGGTAATCGACACCGACCCGGCGAGCGCCGACTACAACACCGTGATCGACACGATCGTGGTGGGCACCAATCCGCGCGGGGTCGCGGTCACTCCGGACGGTGCCTCCGTTTACGTCGCCAACTATGGTTCCGGCACCGTGTCGGTGATCAACACCCTCACCAACTCCGTCACCGACACCATCGTCGTGGGCGGCGTTCCGTTCGGGGCGGTGGTCAGCCCGGATGGAACCACCGCCTATGTCACCAACTTCAGCAACAACGCGGTGTCGGTGATCAATATCGCTACCAACACCGTCACTAGAACCATCGCTGTCGGCGCGGCTCCGGTTGGGGTTGCGGTCAGCGCTGATGGAGAAATCGCCTACGTCACCAATTTCGACGACAGCACGGTGTCGGTGATCAACACCGCCACCAACACCGTCACCGCCGTCATCGGTGTCGGCACCAACCCATTTGGGGTCGCGGCCGATTCCGCGGGCAGGGTGTACGTCGCCGACACCGGTTCCAACACGGTGTCGGTGCTGACAACCGCCATCGGCCGTGGTGGCAACGGGGGCGCCGGCGGTAATGGCGGGTCCGTCGGCAACGGTGGTGCCGGTGGCGCCGGCGGCAATGGCGCGGCCGGCACTGTGGCTGACGCTGGCGGTGCCGGCGGTAACGGTGGTGCCGGCGGCAACGGATTCGGCACGTCCGGTCTTGGTGGCAATGGCGGTAATGGTGGCAACGGCGGTGCTGATGGCGGCGCCGGTGGAGGCACCGGCGGTACCGGAGGCTCCGGTGGCGCAGGCCCTGCCGGTGGCGGCACGAGCGGCACCAATGGAACCAACGGTTCGGTGTCTGTCGCCGCATTCCGCGCGTTCCTAGCTGGATCAATCTGAGGAGTCGAGATGCGGCTTTCCTTCCGATCAACCCTGGCGGCGGGGTGCGTTGCAGCGGTTGTCGCCGCCGGCGCGGTTGGGGTGGGGCCTGAGTCGGTGGCGAGTGCGCCGCGTTCCCTGACGGCATCGGTCAGCCTGGCCGCACATGCGGGGACGGTGTTCAACACTTTTGGGCATTTGTTTGATGCGAACACCCTGGTGTCCTACATCCCGATTGATCCGCAGGTTAGCGAGTCGGTCAGCCATGTGCTGGGTCTGGTTCCTCAACTTCTCGGGGATGTTAGGAATCCGCCGATTCTGAAGGCGGTTCTGGGTCAGCAGTTGGGCACCGTTGCTGCGGTGGCGCCGCAGCTGATCGCCGATCTCGCCGCATTCGGTTCCTACACAGGCGCTGCGGCGGCGGTCGTGGGCCAGGTGGTGACCATTGCGATTCGCGACACCGCCACGCCCGCGGGTTGGGGTGCCGGCAATGTGCTTTGGGACTGGGCCGATGTCGGTTTCGCGGTGCAGGCCATGACCATCGGCATCGGTGCCCGAGTTGATGGTGTGTGGGTGCCGAGTCTGCGGGTCGCGGCGATCAGTACCCGTAACCAGATCGCCAACGACATCGCCAGTGGCCCCACCACGACGGTCGTCGCCGGGTCGGCGCATCCTTTATCCCCGCAGGCGTCCCAGGTAATCCTCGAAACCACGTTGCCGAACTACGCAAACGATTACGAACCCGAGGATTGCAACCCGGCCAAGTGCGGTACCAGCGGCATGGTGGTGGTGGAAACGACTCCGGACGGTTGCGGTACAGGAAGTTATTGTCGAGTCCGCGCTCCTTTGGCCGCGGTGGATCCTGCGGCGTCAAAACCCTTGGCAACTAAGACGGTTCGAAGCCGGGTAAGCGCAACTCCGAAAGCTGCCGCGGCCGCACGGAAAGCCGTCTCAGCGCGGACTCGGTTCGCGAAGTAGGGCGTGCCTCGTTGGCGCCGACGGATATACGCAATTTCACCGATGGTGGGCGATGTTTGTTGCGAGTTAGCGTTCCCGCGATATGGCTTTTGTTGACCCCCGTGACGGCATTGATTTAGGGAGCGATCAGATGGATTCATTCGACACGACTTCTCATGCGCGGGGTCATCGGGCCAATGGTTCGGCGACTACCAGCTACGCCGGGTACGTCGGTCGGGTGGGTGCTCTGGCGGTTGCTGTGGGTGTGGGTGCGGCGGTCGCGTCGATGCCGGTGGCGTTCGCCGATACGACGGGCTCGGCTGGGTCACGAGGGTCGAGTTCGGCTGATTCGTCTGCTGTTTCGTCGGCGGCGGCGAAGGTATCGTCGCGGGGGACTTCGCGCGTGCGCGGGACCTCCGGTGGCGGGTCGAGCAGGGGTGCGGGGTCGGCAGCGTCGGTCGGGGCGAGTTCATCGTCTGCTAAGAATCAGCGGCGGATGTTGCCCGCTGCTCGTGATCTGAATCCGGTGGCGGCGTCACCGATCGATGGGGTCGGTGTCATTGCCGGCTCTGTCGTCCCCTCGTCGTTGACGCCGTCACCGGTTTCGTCGGTGGAGTGGGAGGCTCCCGCTGTAACGGCGCCGGTTTTGAGGTCGGCTCCTCGGGCGGCGGCGGGTTCTGTCGATGCCGTCGGTTCGAGGGTGTTGGCCTGGCTGGGTGGTGGTGGCGGCGACTCTGCGACCGGACCGCTGGGTTGGGCGGTGTTGGCCTCGGCTCGCCGCGAGTTCGGTGCCGCGGCAGGGACTGTCGCGCCGGCGGCTGTAGTCAGTAGCGGTGAGCCGGTGACGCCACTCGCTGCTGCCGCGTTGCGTGCACCTGGCGCGTCCGCGACGTGGCAGCCGGGCAGCATTTTGCGGATTTTTGTGGGTAATGGCACTGCGAAGAATCCGAATGCCGGGATTTTGTTGGGTAATGGGTTCAGTTATGACGCGACAACGTGCCCGACGGGTTCGTGTGATGGTGGTGAGGCCGGCCTGTTGGGCAATGGCGGTAATGGGTACAACGGCGGGTCGGGTGGTTCGGCGCGATGGTTGGGCCACGGCGGTAACGGTGGTGATGCGATCACTGTTGCTGATGGTGGCGATGGTGGGCGTGGTGGTTTGTTCGCCGGGTATGGCGGTGATGGTGGTGCCGGCGCCGACAGCGCACCGTATGCGGTGTCGGCCACGATCGCGGTGGGTGATGCGCCGCGGCGGGTGACGATCAGCGCCGACGGCACGGCGGCCTACATCACCAACTACGGCGGTGCATCAGTGTCGGTGCTCGATATCGATCCCACTAGCGCCACCTACAACACGGTGACCGCGACGATCGCGGTGGGAATCAACCCGGTCGATTCCGGAGCGACCCCGGATGGCACCCGGTTGTATGTCACCAACTCCGGTGCTGATTCGTTGTCGCTGGTCGATGTCGATCCGGCCAGCGCCACCTACAACACGGTGATCGGGACCATCGGAGTGGGTTCTGAGCCACGCGGAGTGGTGGTCACCCCGGACGGCACGCGGGCCTACACCGCCGATTCCGGCGGGGAGTCGTTGTCGGTGATTGATATCGATCCGGCCAGTGCCGACTACAACACGGTGATCGCGACCGTCAGTGTGGGCTTGAAGCCCTGGGCGTTGACGGTCAGTCCGGATGGTTCTCGCATCTACACCGGCAATACCGGTGACAAGTCACTGTCGGTGATCGACACCGATCCGGCCAGTGCCACCTACAACACGGTGATCGACACGATCAGCACGGCCACCGATCCGTGGGGTGTGGCGTTCAGCCCCGGTGGCACCCGGGTCTACACCGCCAACTTCAACGACAGCTCGATGTCGGTGATCGACGCCGATCCGGCCAGTGCCACCTACAACACCGTGATCGCCACCATCGCTGTCGGAGAAGCCCCACGGGTGTTGGTGGCCAGCCCGACCGGCGCCCAGGTGTACGTGACTAATTCCGAGGGCGACTCGGTGTCGGTAGTCGATGTCGATCCGGCCAGTGCCACCTACAACACCGTGATCGCCACGGTGGCTGTCGGCGCGCAACCGATCGGGGTGGGGGTCAGCCTGGATGGCACCCATATCTATGTGACCAACTTCGCCGGTGACTCGGTATCGGTGATCGACACGGTCACCGCCGCCGGCAACGGCGGCAACGGCGGCAGCGCCGGGGCGTTGTCGGTGTGGGGATATGGCGGCAACGGTGGTGCCGGCGGCGCCGGCAGTGCCGCCACGTCGACGACCACCGTCACCGGCACCATCACCGTGGGCACCAACCCGTACGGGGTCGCGGTCACCTCTGATGGTTCTACCGGATATGTGACCAACTCCGGCGACAACTCGGTGTCGGTGATCGACACCGCCACCAACGCGGTCACCGGCACCTTTGGCGTCGGCGCCGTTCCGTATGGGGTAGCGGTCAGCTCTGATGGTTCAACGGCCTATGTAGCAGACTTCGGCGGTAACTCGGTGTCGGTGATCGACACCGCGACCAACACCGTCACCGCAACCGTCGCTGTCGGCCGTACCCCGCGTGGAATCGCGGTCACCCCGGATGGCTCCACCGTCTACGTAGGCAGCACCGGTGGCGATCCAGTGTCGGTGATCGACACCACCACCAACACCGTGACAGGAACCATCACCGTTGGTGCGCTACCGCGGACGGTTGCGGTCACGCCGGATGGCTCCGCGGTCTACGTCACCGACTTCGGCAGTGGCACGGTGTCGGTGATCGACACCGCCACCAACACTGTCACTGACACCATCGCCGTCGGCACCGGCCCCCAAGGTGTGGCTTTCACCCCTGACGGTGCCACCGCCTACATCACCAACGGTGGTGACAACACCGTGTCGGTGATCGACACCGCCACCAACGCCGTGGTCGACATCTTCAACGTCGGCGCGAACCCGTTCGGGGTGGCGGTCAGCACCGACGGCGCGACCGTGTACGTCGTCAACGCTGGAGATAACTCTGTGTCGGTAATCGACGCCGCGGTCAATGCCGTCACCGCAGTTGTCGGCGTCGGTTCCGGCCCGCGCGAGGTTGCGGCCGGTCCTGACGGCACGGTGTATGTCACCAACTCGGGCGACGGCACGGTATCGGTGCTGACTACCGTCAGTACTGCGGGTTCTGCGGCCGGCGCCGGTGGTGCCGGCGGGTCCGGCGGACTGATCGGCAACGGCGGAGCAGGCGGGGCAGGCGGGGCCGGCTTCATTGGTATCTCCGGCGCCGCCGGAAGAGTTTCCGCTGCTGCCGGTATCGCGGGCACTGTCGGGGGCGATGGTGGTTCCGGTGGTGCGGGCGGTCGCGGCGGCTGGATCCTCGGCAATGGCGGGGCCGGCGGTGCCGGCGGTGCCGGCGGTGCTGGTGGTTCCGGTGGTGGTGGCGCTGACGGCGCTGATGCCGACGGCCTCAATGGTGCCGGGGCCGGGGGCGCGGGCGGCGACGGTGCCGACGGTGGTGCCGGTGGTGCCGGCGGGGCGGGTGGCCGTGCCACTCTCGGCATCAGCGGAAGCGGCGGAGACGGCGGGGCGGGCGGTAACGCCGGCGTAGCCGGTAACGCGGGTGCGGGCGGCGCCGGTGATGCCACCAACCCCGACGGCGGGGCCGGTGGTGCCGGCGGCAACCCGGGTACTGCGGGCCTTGGCGGATCAGCCGGCGGCGGGGCCACTCCTGGCCAAGCCGGTGCCAGCGGGCTATCCGCAACCTCCGGGGGTAACGGTGGCGCCGGTGGTGCCGGCGCCAATGGAATCACCGG
>Ga0209829_10002915_pt1 | contig 12721 bp, 7 predicted proteins | sample C_140205_EF_Meta_FD_187311 | JGI IMG/M metagenome (GOLD analysis project Ga0209829, IMG submission 187311) | Freshwater microbial communities from Lake Croche, Canada to study carbon cycling - C_140205_EF_MetaG (SPAdes) (version 2) | ecosystem: Environmental > Aquatic > Freshwater > Lake...
GCATAGGGTGGAGTGGGTCGGGTGATTGCATCCACGCCTTTGGGGTCAACATCTTTGCCATCGAGTTTGGGTTGGTCTTCGGTTTTCCAGTATTGGTCGTATTCATCCCAAGTGACTTCGCACTTGCCCATCCAGAACGATTTTACAGTTACTGGGTGTTGGGGGCCTTCATCTTCGAGACGGCCTTTTTCTGCATCAGGGCTTCCCATGAGAAATTCGCCACCTTTAAGGGGAATCATTTCGAAGGGAATGTTGGCAGCACCTATTTTTTCGATGTAGGGTTTGAAGTCTGCTGCGGGTTCTTTAGCAGTTTGTGCTTGTACCGATTTTGAACCAGTTGGTAGGAAAGCTAGACCTCCAGCGAGGAGTGCCCCACCTAAGAACCAAACAGATGCGGATATTTTTTTAAGATTTGTTACACTTGATGACATCTAAACTACCTTTGTCAAATGGAAACCTTAGGAATGAATTTTACCTTGCTTGCATTAATCGCACTGGCCATTCCTTTCCAGTCGAAAAGCGAGCTTACACTATATCGTTTCAGCCAGCCCCATATGGGAACAAACTGCCAGATAATTCTTTATTCTATGAATAAAGAAGAGGCAAGTCGTTGTGCCAATGCTGCTTTCCTGCGCATGAAACAACTTAATAGTAGCATGTCGGACTACAATCAGGAAAGTGAATTGAGGCAATTATGTACAAGATCTGGAACCGGACCAGTTTCGGTTGGCGAAGATCTTTTTAAAGTTCTAACCCGGGCCCAAGAGGTTTCTGCACTTTCCAACGGGGCATTTGATGTAACTGTTGGGCCGGTGGTAAAGCTTTGGCGCAGAGCCCGAAAAAGCATCCAAATGCCTGATAAAGATGAACTTGAAGCTGCTTTAAAACTTGTTGATTATCAATCCATGGTGATCGATCCCCTGAAAAAAACAGTCTGGTTAAAAAAAACAGGCATGCTTCTCGATCTTGGAGGCATTGCCAAGGGGTATGCTGCCGAAGAATCCTTGAATGTGCTTAAAAAAATGGGAATAAGCTCGGCTTTGGTTGCGATGGGTGGAGATGTTGCTTTGGGGGATCCACCACCCAATACCAAGGGATGGAAAGTCGGAATCGCACCTGTTTTGGAAGAGGGCGATGCGGCAAGCAGGTATATGGTGCTTGCTAATTGCGCTGTTTCAACCTCGGGGGATACTGAGCAATATGTGGAAATTGGCGGGAAAAGATACTCGCATTTGGTGAATCCTAAGACGGGGATTGGGCTGACGGAAAGAATTTCTGTTACCATCGTCGCCCCGCATGGGATAGACTCGGATTCTCTTACCAAAGTGGTAAGTATTCTGGGGGTTTCTAAAGGAATGGAATTGGTAGCTAAAGTACCGGGGATCTCATGCAGGGTGGTTACCAAAAAAAACGATCTGCTTGAAGTGATTAAGAGTGAAAACTTCCCTACTGTTCACGAAAATCTCAAACAAGGAAAAGGAAATTAAATCATGGCAATGAATCGTAGGCAATTTTCAGCGTTAGCAGCAAGCACCCTTTTGACTGGGGTATCCAATGCAGCGGATGCACTTCCTGGCCAAACCAAGAACACTAAGTTTGCAGTGAATGTTGAAATGTGGTGGTCCAAGGAGAAAGAGTTTACCAAAAGACTCGAGAATGCTGCTGCACTTGGTTTTAAAGCTGTGGAGTTCTGGCCTTGGCGCAATAAGAACATTCCTGCAGTGATCGAAACTTGCAAGAAGCATGACATTACCATTACCCAGTTTACCGCTTGGGGTTTTACTCCCGGTTTGAACGATCCTAAAAATCACTCGAAGTTCTTGGAAGAAATCGAAGCTTCTTGCGAAACTGCAAAAAAGCTGGATTGCAAGATGATGACTGTGGTCGGGGGCAATGACATTAAAGATGTAAGTCAGGAAAAGATGCATGAAAATATTATCGAGGGCCTTAAAAAAGCAGCTCCGATTGCTGAAAAGCATGGAATCATGCTGATTCTTGAACCCATGAATATCAAGGTTGATCACAAGGGGCATTGCCTTTATGGCAGTGAGCCGGCAACAAAAATCATCCGGGCGGTCAACAGCCCCAAGGTTAAATTAAACTGGGATCTTTATCACATGTATATAACTGAGGGGAATCTTCTGGAAAACCTTAAGAAGGGGCTCGATTGTGTTGGGTATCTTCAAATTGCTGATCACCCGGGCAGAAATGAACCCGGTATTGGCGAAATCAAATTTGGTGAACTACTTAAGGGCGTTAAGGAACTAGGGTATAAAGATTACATCGGATTAGAATTAAAGCCCAAGAAGTCTGAGCTTGAAGCAGCGCTTGCTGTTCAAAAAGCAGATAACTGGTAACAAGTGGCTTGAGTTTTAGTTAAACATTTCAGTAATTAAAAAAACGGGGGGCAGTGGCAAAGAAACGGCACTGCCTTCACATTTAGAGTGTTCCACTAAAAGCTTGAAGATGCTGTCAGAGATTTTTGAGTAAATCGTTGGTTTGTTTTTGGATAAATTAAATATGCTGCAGCTTGTGTAAAAAGGTTATTCCCGTCTTATAAGTCGCTAATCACTTTGGTTTTTGATCAGTTTTCCCAAAATAACGTTACTTTTGAATTCAATTGATTGTTTGCTTTGGTCATTGAGTTGCAGGCTGCAATAAATATTAGCTATTAAGCTTTTGTTTGCTTATTCTTACAGCGGGTTGGGTGGCTTTTTTAGAAAAGGCATTGATAGCTTGTTTGGTTTTAAAAAGAATAAAGGGTTTGAAAATGAATCATGATAACTTTGAAATGATACCCTTATTGCCTGATCATACGGATGATTTGGTAACAATGGCTGATGAAACTGGGTTTTTTAAAGAGCATGAAGTGCAGGCATTAAGAGAAGTGCTGGACGATTATCATGAGGAAAATCATGTCTATGACCATAAAGCGTATTTATTAAAGGATAAAGATCAGAAATTAGGCTTCGTTTACTACGCCCCGGCACCTATGACCGAAGGAACCTGGCAGTTATGGTGGATTGTGGTGCAAAATGACTTGCAGGGGAAGGGGTTGGGCGGGCGAATGCTCAAACATGTTGAAAAGCATGCTTTAGAACTTGGAGGTAGGGTTTTATTCATTGAAACCTCTTCCCAAGATAAGTATGACCCTACAAGGAAGTTTTACCTTAAGTATGGCTACCTATTAGAAGCCCGGATGCGGGGTTTCTATGCTGCGGGTGATGATATGATGGTCTATCGTAAGAGTTTGGTGCCTGAATAATCTGATTTTTTTTAATACTCACAAAAAATATTTTGCAGCAATTCCACCTCTATTTCCTTTTAGATTAAGGCTCGAAATTCTTTGTTTAAACAAGGCTGTGGGCCTTTGGGCGGGGGCCCTTGGTTAACTAGGAAATCCTTGTTTTATAGGGGATTAAGAAAAATAGGAAGTCGCATAATCCCTAGAGGGGGGATAAGCATTAGAAGCTGCGTGCCGATGCGAAGTGGGGTAAGTGTGGCAGAAGTCGTAGTAGGGTCAAATGACAGAATCTATCTAACTTGCAAAGATATTTCTAATCTTCACGACCAATTTAACCGATTTAATTATTAACCAAGGCGGAAGAGACATAACCGCTGAAAGTGATCCAAGGCTCCAAGGATGGAGAATGGATCCCGAAGCGGTGAATACTCATCCTTGGTGACTCTTCCTATTTCGGGAAGCCGCGCCTGGAATGATCTCGAGGACAGGGATCATTGTGGATGACGGAATGTTGGTGTGTGCCGACATAAAGGTCTGATTGCCTAATACAAAATGGCCAGGCCGGAGATTCGAAATAGGTAGATGTGGATGCTTTGCCGGGAATATTCCGCATAACCCGGTTTAAGAGACCCAGCCACCCTGTATTGCTTTATGGAGAATTTCAAATGAAGAAGGTGTTCACCACCGGCCAGGTCGCGAAGATTTGTAAAGTAGCGCCAAGGACGGTTAGCAAATGGTTCGATTCTGGCAGGCTTCGTGGCTACCGTATTCCTGGTAGTCAGGATCGTCGAATTCCCCGAGAACAGCTTATCCGGTTCCTTAAAGAACATGGTATGCCCCTTGGAGAACTCGAAGAAGAAGGTTGGCACAAAATTCTTCTTATCGGTACTGAGAAAATCTTTACCGATAGAATCAAAGAATTGCTTCCCGAAGATGAAGACTTCAAATATGAAGTCGCCAACAGCGGATTTGAAGCAGGCATTCAAGCAGAAAGCTTTCATCCCGATACCATTGTAATTGACCTTGCAATGGGGCGCAGTGAAGGCCTTCAGATTGCCCAAAACCTTCGTAGAAACATTGCTTATGAATCTACTGTCATCATTGCGATGGCTAGTGAAGATGAAGCAAGCCCAGAAGCTTTAAGTCAGTTTGGTTTTAATGAAGCATTCAAGAAGCCATTTGATACCGCGCTTCTTTCAGAACGCATTCAAACCATGATTGATGAAAAGCGAGAAAATAACTAATAAGAATGATCGCCTAGATTATTCTGCCCATAAGCGAAGCCGTACGGTTTACCTCATCCGAGGAATCCGGACGGCTTCGCTCATTTTGCATTTCCTTCCATAATTTTTCCAACAATCCTTGCCCCCGGGTGTTTCTAGGTGGGAGAATACCATTAGTCATTTTGGTGGTTTACATTGGCATTACCCCCATGGTAGCCTTTATTCTTGCTTTTTCATGGGATTGTTGTTGTTTTGGCGGTAAAGTAAACAACTAGGCCTTTAGTCGGAATTGGCTTAAAAGTGCCTAAATAATAGAAGAGGTTGATATGGCAAAAAATCAAGGGGCTTGGGGTTTAGAGATGGGCGTCTGCTCGATGAAGGCTATCCGCCTCGAAATGCAGAACGGTTCGCCTGTTGCAACTCATTATGATTTTATTGATCATGCCAAGATTCTTAGTCAGCCTGAAAATCTTCAAGATCAAGACAAAATGATCAAAGAGGCTTTGTTGAAGTTTCTTTCACGAAACAAGGTCCGAGGCGATTTGGTCTGTTTGTCTGTTTCAAGCCAGAGTGGTTTGGCGCGCTTTGTCAAATTGCCCCCGGTTGAAGAAAGCAAAATAGCTGAAATTGTACGCTTCGAAGCCAAGCAGCAAATTCCCTTCCCCCTTAATGAAGTGGTTTGGGATTTTCAAAAGCTTGGTTCGGGCATGGTGATTGATGGTCTTGCTTTGGATAGTGAGATCGGGCTTTTTGCAATGAAGCGCGATTTCATCAATAAAACGCTTCTTAATTACCGCGATGTAAATATTGATCTTCATGCGGTTCAGATGGCCCCTCTGGCCCTTATCAACTACATTGCTTATGATGTTTTGGGAAAAAATTACAAATCCGATGGTTCGCCTGCTATTGAATCCGATGATGACGATGCACCTAAAAAAGGCGTTCTGGGTTTAGATATAGGCAATGATATCAGTAACCTAGTTCTGACCGATGGTACCAAAATCATCGAGCAAAGAAGTATCAGCATTGGTGGCAGCAGGTTCACTAAAGAAATCGCCAAAGAATTTAAGCTGACTTTTGCCAAGGCTGAGCATTTAAAACGAACGATTGCTAAAGCCACAACCACAAGCAAGGATGGCCCTGATTTAAAGGCCGTAATCACTGCAGTGAAACCTATCTTCCAAGATTTGGTGGGCGAGTTGCAGCGCTCGCTTACTTATTTTAGTAATCGCCATCGCAATATCGAGTTTGAATACATGCTGGCACTGGGCAACGGTTTTAAGTTGCATGGGTTGCAGCGATTTCTGCAGGAAAAATTGGGTGTAGAGATGCGGAAGCCTGGAAAATTCGAAAGGCTTCAGGGCGACTCGGTCATCAAGGCGACCAACTTTAGCGACAACCTTTTAACCTTTGCGGGTGCTTATGGCTTGGCCTTGCAGGGTTTGAAGCAAGTGCGAATGACCACGAATTTACTGCCTCCTGAAATTGTTGCAGAACGACAACTTAAAATGAAAAGGCCTTGGGCCGTTGCCGCTGCTGCTGCGGTTTTGCTTGGCCTCAGCACTTACTCTTTAAAGAATCATTTGCAAGCTCGTGCTTGGACGGATCCTACGGTTGCCAAGTCTATTAAAGATGGTGAACGAATCATCGGCGATGTGGGTAAAGGCAAGAAAAACTTTGAAGATGCTAAAAGTAATGTAGCCAAAGAAGAATCTAATGTGAAAAGTCTTTTGTCAGGGCAGGACGAAAGATTCAACTGGCTTGATCTTTTCACTTATTTGAACGAAGCCATTCCAAGGCAGGATGGTAAAAACCTTTCTGAACAACAACGGGCGGCTTATTGGAATGTGTCTCAAAACAGGCCTAGAGGCGAAGTTGCGTACAAGGAATTGGTACGCAGGCAAACTTTGTCGAGGGATGAGTTTGGCAATGATGGGTACGAACCTGGTGATACTCTTGGCAAAAACATTGATCAACTGATCGAGTTCAATATCGAGTCCGTTGATTGCAAATTCACCGAAAATCTTTCCGGGTTTTGGCAGCAGGTCAAGGGTGGTGGCAAGTCTGAAGAACGCAAGGTCAAAGAAGATGTTCGGCCTATTGACCATTGGGAAAAAAGCCCCGAAGGTTCTGGCTGGGTTGTCGAATTGCGTGGTTATACCTTTCAGTTAGATCAAAAACGATTTGTGCAGGAAGTCTTACTCGAAAATCTTGTTCGATATGGCATTGTTAAAAATGCCCCGGGTAATAATGCAGAGGCAGCTCCAGCAGCCGCTGGGCTTCCAGATTTGGGCCCGGTTGTTAATCGAGTTAGCCATGTTCTTGTTTACAAATACCTGACTAAAAAAACTAATGAACGATCTAACTTTGAAATTATAAGTCAGAGTTATCTTGGTAATGCCTTGAGGGCTGGTGGATTTGGTGAAGGCGGTGGCTCTCCTGGTGGCGCTATGCCACCTCCAGGTAGCCCGGGCGGACCAGGAATGTCAGGTGGCGGGGGTGGAGGTGGGGCAGCCGCTGCGCCCACTCGCGATGCTTGGGTACCTTTGGGTTCTACTGGAGCTGTTTCTTCTCAAGGTGGTTATGGCGGGGGCGGCATGGGCATGGGCGGTGGCCCGGGTGATACGATGACAGGCCCTGGCGGGGCTGCTTCCACTGCCACTACTACGGGGGCTAAGTCTAACCATACCCGAACTGAATTTGTCATTTTCTTTATTTGGAAAGAGCCTACTCCATCTGATGCCATGCGTGCTACTGAAGGTGATGCTCCTGCAGCGTCTCCCGCAGATGCAACGGGTGGTGCGGGATTAACTGCTACAGGGCCGGGTAAAGGTGCTCCACGCGGAGTGATTGATCCTGTTAAGAAAGCGAAAATGGGACGGCCTAGGGGCGATTTACCAGGGAATAGACCACCCTTGAATCAGCCTGCTGCTGCGCCTGCTGCGCCTCCCGCTGCTCCTTCCGCGCCTGCTGCCCAATAAGGAAATTGAATTTTTAACAACTGTTTTTAATTGTTTTAGAAGTGAGAATTATCATGGCTAAAGCCAAAATGAAAATTGATATGAAGCAGATAAACAAGTTTCGATTTTGGATCGGACTTGGGGTTCTTGTTGTTCTTCTGCTTGCGCTCTCATATTTACAGCTTACTGCAATTGGTGGGGAAAAAGAGCAAAAGGCTTATGCTGAAAAGCTTAAGGCAGTAAAGGGTTTGAGTGATTTTAAAAATGAAAAGTTTCTACCTTCTTGGAACGCTCGGGAAGAAAAGTTAAAAACTCAGCGCGATGAAATCTGGAACAAAGCTTGGCTTCCTCAAAAAGACATGCAAACTTGGTTCAAAAGGGATGATATCTGGGAAAAAAAGTACGATGCCAAGTCGGGTAAACTTGTCTGGTCCAAGATTGATCCCAACATTCCTGAAAAACTTTCCATGAATGCCAACAATGAAGGCAATTGGCGTTATCCCTCCGAACCCATCGATGGCACCACCCTCGATATTTATAAAGATACCCTTTATCTCTCGCAGTTTCATAATTTTGAAAAAGAATTAGTTGATGCAAGGTTCCCTGTCGAATTCAACAGTGGGTTTGATTCCTTGATGGCTCCAATAACTTGGAAGCGCGGTTCTACTCCCACCGCTGAAGAAGTATGGCTTGCTCAAGAATCTTTCTGGGTCAAGAGAGAGCTTATCCGCGATATCCTTAGAGCTATTCAATCCATTGGATTGATGACCCCCGATACTATCGCCAAGGATGAAGTTAATCCTCCGGAAGTAAAAGCGAGAAAAAGATTTTACAACTCGATCTGGGAAGTAGACCTGATGTTTGGATCTTTGGATCGTGAAAAATTTATCAGCCCCAGAACTAAAATCATGAATGTGCATCAAGACCAGCGAATTCTTCCGCTGGATAACCCTGTTGCAGGCTCTACTACGGAGTTTGTATTGCGTCAGGGCACTACCGTGGTTCCTTTGAGGGCCCAAGGAGAGCCATTGGGCTTTGGCCAAATGCGCGAGTTTCTCAAAGATAAACTTGTATTGCCCTTCAGTTTTGACATCGATAAAGAGTTTACTCTAGAGCAGGTATTTACCTCCAAAAACACTCCAATCAAAATGATCAACGCCCTTGAGATTGCCAGAACGAGCCATCGAATGGCAAACCTAAAGCTGGTTAGTCGATCTCCTAATGTTTTAAAGAAAGATACGGGCGGAGCAGAAGCTCCTGCTGAAGGTGGTTCTGGCCCCGGTTCACCTCCCGGCGGGATGCCCGGGGGTCCTCCAGGTGGAATGCCTAGCGGTCCTCCTCCAGGTGGAATGATGATGGGTCGTGGTTCGGGCGGCGCCGCCGTTGCCAAGGATCCAACTCTCATCAACGGTATTGATCGTGCTCTTTATATCCACACTACAGATCAGTGCAGGCATCTCCCCTTTGCGATGTCTTTAACTCTTGATCAAACTGTTATGAATGAGGTTTTAGCTTCGCTTGCCAACTCTAAACTGAGAATTCAAATCACTCAGTTTCATTATCAGCATTTGAATGGATATAAATCTTCGAATCTTATTGCTGGAGCAACGGGGGTTGCAGATACCAACCCAGAAGGATCAGGCGGGCCAGGCAATACGGGTTTTCGACCACCTGTTGCAGGCCCCGGTGGCCCCGGTAGTCCGGGTGGTTTTCGGCCACCTCCGGGCTCGGGCGGTGGTTCTGAAAGTGTTGGAATGCGCCCTCCAGGTTCCGGTGGAATGGGTGGTTTTCGGCCTGGCGCTGGTGGAGTAACAGATGGCTCGGGTGATATTAATATCGTGGAGCTTAATCTTTACGGGATTGCTTCACTTTTTGAAAAACCTGGTACTCCGCCGGTGGCTGCTGGAGATGGTTCTGATCCGGCAACTACTCCTCCGGGGACTAATCCAGAGGCTAATCCTATGCCTAAATCTGCCCCTAAAGTTGAAACTCGAGATCCGTAATCGGTAGGTAATTCTGAATCAATAGATAATAGCTTCTCGGGATATTGAGCGTTTGTAATCTTAGACGATTTGTAAATAATAAGAGTTTTGGAGAGTGAATCATGGCTAAGGCAAAAATTGATTTCAAAGCCCTAGGGCAGGTCATTCTTAACTATGCCAAGGAAAAGGGAGAGAAGGTTGGCTTGGGTGTTTGCCTTGCCATCATGGTTCTTTTTGGCGCTTTGGGATTATGGGGCAGTTATTCAGCACCCAGTCCGATTAAGAATGCCGATGATATGAAAAAGCTGGCTGATGATAAAAGCCAAGCCTATAAAAGAGCCGAGCCAGGCGAGAACGATAATCCCGGGCCTGAAAATAGTTCTACCAAACTTGCTGCTCTCGATAAACTTGATCCTACTGCTTATCGCGGGCGACAAATGTTTTCTGAAAGCGAATTTATCGATGTCAAGCGTAGGCCGCCTGCTATTTTAACCGTTGATGATGCCAAAGTTTCTCTCGCTAGGGTTGCAGTAAAGAGCTACATGTTCAACAAGGATGGCAAAGGTTTGACGGTGATCAAAGGCGCTGCAACAACAGGCATGGCGGGTGGGGCAGCAGGGACTCCTGCAGGTGGTGGTAACACCGCTGCGGCACAACAAAAAGCTGCTCAGATTCGCCTTTTTGCTGCTAAGAAAAATGCTCCCAAAGCCACTTCCGAAGGCAACAAGTATAGCGATAGGTTAATTGCATATCTTAAAAACCTTGAGTTTAGTGGTAGGAAAATGGCAGAAACCTTGACTGTTACTGCTGAAGAATTTGAAAAAATGAAAGGTGCTTATCGTCCTGCTGAGCAAGCCTTGCCCTTACGCATGGCGATTGTAAACGCATCTTTTCCCTACAAGGCTCAGCTCGAAGAGTTTCGCAATAAATTAAAGCTGGGTTCTTTTTCTGAAGTTTTGAATGACGCCACTGCCAGTCCGGAAGATCAGAATATAGGTGTCAATGCATTTCGATTTTTAGGGATGAATGTTGAAAGGCGTAAAAAGACAGCTGATGGAAAATGGGAGGAGTGGAAGCCTTTGGACATCCGAGGTAATTATCTCCCATTTGCGACTTCAACGGATTTCCGATTCGAACCCGAAGACCCTAGCATTGCTGATTTTATTGTTAATGGGTTGATGATGCCCAAACTCCGGGCATTTGATCCCGAACATTATCCCAAAGTGGATGATGCGGAACTTTCTTTAGTTAAAATTAAGTCTCAGGTTGAGGAATCTGCACGAAAAGACAAAGATAAACTCAAGCAATCGAAGCCCCGAACTAAGCAAGATACCTTTGATGTTTTTTCTCCTGCACCCGTAGCAACTGGTGCCACCGGCGAAGGCCCGGGCATGGCTCCCCCAATTTTTAATCCCAGTGGAACCGTTGGCGCTGGCGGATTTATTCCGGGGGCTCCTGCAACGACGCCTGGTTTGGCTCAAGGCCAGGATGTAGAACCTGCTGTTCATAATCTGGTACGGTTTATAGATGTAGATATCCAACCTGGTGAAACCTACGAATACCGCGTTCAGATTCGCATGGGTAACCCGAATTATAAACGCACCAAAGATGTTGCATCCCCTTCCTATGCCGATGGTGCAGAACTTGTATCCGAGTGGTCCAAGGTCCCAATTATTTTAAGCTTGCCTGAAGAACAGTCATGCTACTTGGTTGATCAACGCAAGGAAGATGAGAAAACTTTCAAGGGTTTGGCCAGCGAGGATAGTAAGAGGCAGGTGACTATGCAGATACACAAGTGGTTCGTAAATACCGGCGCTGCTACGCAAAATCTTTCAGTAGGAGATTGGGCCGTTGCAGAAAGGGTTTCTGTTTTCCGTGGAGAATTTGTAGGCAGGCAGGTTATCGCAAAGATTCCTTTATGGATTTATTTCTTTGAGGGCTTTGGCTTGCTACCCCCGAAAATTGTGAAGGGTGGTAATCCTACCATGAAAACCGGCGATGGTATCCTGGTTGATTTTTCACCCGATCGAAAAGATCGTCCTGATTTTCTCTTGGTCGATTTTGAAGGCCCAGAATATGCCCATGATCGTGTTAAAAGTGCAGGCCCCGATGCCAGAGCTGTTGTCTCTAAAGTTGAAGATACTAATCGCATGATCGAGGCTTATATCATCAACCCATTGGGCCAGCTTGAAGTTCATAACATTGTTTCTGATCGCGAAAATGCCTATCGTAAATCCATGCTTGAAGCATACCGCATTAGAGTTAAAAAGGCTGAAGATTTTATGCGAGGCGGCGGCCCTGGAGCTACAACTCCCTTCGGCAGCTAAATCCTTGCTATTCTAAATCGCGCAATGTTTTATCCTCTAGAACCTGCGCATTTATTATGGGTTTTGTGGCGGAGTGAAATCAGCGATATAAAGTTGGGCGGGGCTTCTACCATCTCTTGTAGATGTCCACATCATTTTTTTGCCATCTTTGGTGAACACGGGAAGAATGTCTGCGCCCGGTGCAAAGGTGATGCGTTGTTGTTTTCCTGAATCAACATTCATCCAGTAGAGATCGTAGTTTGGTCGCATCATGGTCGAGTGATCCGCAGCAGCGAATAAGATGTGCTTGCTATCAGAGTACCAAAAAGGGCACCATTGAACCCAAGCAAGGTTTTCAGCAAGCGTGCGATCGTTTTTGCCATCAACATCAATCACATGGATTTGGAGATTATCTTTTTTCTTGCGATCTGTGCGGAAAATAATCCGTTTGCCATCAGGGGAAAAGAAGGGGCCGCCATTGTAGCAACCGGGCGCGTTGGTTAGCTGGCGCACATTCTTGCCATCACTATCCATGATGTAAAGCTCAAGGTTTTCGGCTCCGCTGCGATTACTGCAGAAAACGATTGATTTGCCATCGGGGGAATAACTGGCCTCGGCATCATAGCCCGGTGAATCGGTAAGCCTTTTCATGCCAGAGCCATCTGGGTTAGCTTCGAAAATTTCCATTGCGGGGTCGAAATCCCATTTGTAGGTTCTGCGTTTGCCCGCTTTCTTTTCTTCATCCCGAAGCTTGTACTCTTCGCCGTAGTATTCTTTGGATTTAGGGTCGAGATGGCTGCTGGCAAAAAGAATTTTCTTCCCATCGGGGGAAAAGTAACTGCAGGTGGTTTTGCCGATGCCTGGGCTGACTCGCACACTCTTTTTGTTTGCAAGATCCATGGTGAAGATCTGGTAAAAGGGGTTGCCCGATTCTTTTTCTTCCGCTTGAAAAATGATGCTTTTCGCATCAGGAGAGAAGTAGCCTTCGCCCGCTCTTACAAATTCC
>Ga0209829_10002916_pt1 | contig 12720 bp, 20 predicted proteins | sample C_140205_EF_Meta_FD_187311 | JGI IMG/M metagenome (GOLD analysis project Ga0209829, IMG submission 187311) | Freshwater microbial communities from Lake Croche, Canada to study carbon cycling - C_140205_EF_MetaG (SPAdes) (version 2) | ecosystem: Environmental > Aquatic > Freshwater > Lake...
CCCTGACCCTTGTGACCGCGACCTGACGTCTTTCCGCGCCCCGAACCGGGCCCGCGTCCGATCCGCAGTCGACGGCGGTTCTTGTGAATACCCTGATTGACGTCGTTGACCTTCATCGAATCACCCTCTGCTCGAAGACCTGCAAGAGCACCATATCGGCGTCTCCGGCAGATCAGGATCGAAACGCGAGCGGTACCAGTGCCGCCCAGCCGTCGTATTTTTTCTCATCGCCCAAACCAATCCTCACCCCGGGGCGAGTCAGGAGAGCGTGATTCCCCGCAACCGCTCAACTTCGCTTCTCGTCCGCAGCTGCTTCAGGCCGTCGAGCGCTGCCTTGACGAGATTGACCGGGTTCGTCGAACCGTGGGCCTTCGTCAACACGTCTCGGATGCCAGCCGACTCGCACACCGCCCGGACAGCTGCACCGGCAATGATTCCGGTGCCGGGACTGGCAGGAAGCATGATGACCTTTGACGTGCCACTGTTCCCCTCGACACGATGGGGGATCGTGCCAGAATCGATAGGAACCTCGATCAGGTTTTTCATGCCGTCCTTGATAGCCTTCTCAACCGCCGGTGGAACTTCGTTGGCCTTGGCGTAGCCACAGCCAACCTTCCCGCGACCATTACCGACAACCACGAGCCCGGCGAAGCTGAATCGTCGCCCGCCTTTGACAACGGTGGCACAACGTCGAACTTTGACGACTTTTTCTGCGAATTCCCCGCCACGCTCACCCCCGCGATGATCGCGCGAGTCACCTCCACGGCCCTGGTTGCTGCTGGTCGACACGGTCTTCGATGCTCCGGATGGTTTGGCTGGGTCTCGTTCCCTCCCGATCTACGCCGGCGGGACGAGGGAAGAGTTGGTCTGGGTCAGAATTCAAGGCCGGCGGCCCGGGCAGCATCGGCCAACGCCGCAACCCTGCCATGGTAGCGGAACTCGCCCCGATCGAAGCAGACTTTCTTCAAGCCGGCCGCCTGGGCCCGCTCGGCAACCGCCCGCCCGATGACCTCGGCAGCCTGCTTATTGCCGCCGAATCCGACCGCATCCCGGATCTGCTTGTCGAGCGTGCTGGCTGAAACCAACGTCCGGCCGGCCGCGTCGTCGATGATCTGCGCGTAAATGTGCTTGTCGGTGCGGAAAACAGCCAGCCTAGGCCGCTCCGCGGTGCCGCGAATATGCCGGCGGACACGGAAACGGCGGCGCATCCGCTGCCGGAGAATCGTGCGGGCGTGGTCCATGGAAGCGTGACTGCGGGAGGTGTGGGGGTAAAAACGTGGACGGCATCAACCGGTGTGTTTAGCGGGTCACTTCGTGACCGCTTTGCCAGCCTTACGGCGGACCTGCTCGTTCTCGTACCGGATTCCCTTGCCCTTGTAGGGTTCGGGCTTGCGACGAGCGCGGACTTCTGCGGCAAATTGGCCGACCATATGCTTGTCGATGCCCTTGACGACGATGTGGGTCTGATCAGGGCAGGTGACCGTCAGCCCGGCCGGAATCGGGACTTGAAGCTCATTGGCGAAACCGACGCGAAGTTGGAGTGTGTTTTTCTGAATCGCGGCGATGTAACCGACGCCGACGATCTCCAGCTTCTTTTCGTAGCCCTTCGAGACGCCCTCGACCATGTTCGCCGCGAGGGCTCGGGTGAGTCCGTGGACAGATCGCGAGGTGCGGTCATCACCGCCGCGGGTGACCTTGAGGAGCCCATCGGCGGGATCAAGGGCGACCTTGACGGCCGGATGAATGGTGCGCTCGAGTTTTCCGAGCGGCCCCTCGACCTTGAGCGTGGAACCATCAACGGCCACCTTGACGCCCTTGGGAATCTGCACCGGAGCCTTGCCGATCCGCGACATGTCCTCGACCTTTCGTTACTGACCCGGCCCGTATCCGGACCCGCCCCACATCGAACCAGGAACCCCGCTCCCCGCAACCACACCGCGTTATCCCGACATCATTGCTACGGCAGGAGCGTTACTCACCACAACTCGCAGAGCACTTCACCGCCGAGTTTCCGCTGCCGAGCTTCCCGGTCGCTGACAACCCCGCTGCTGGTCGACAGAATCGAAATCCCCAAACCTCCGAGAATCGGACGTAGCCGGACCGAACGGCTGTAGACCCGGCGACCCGGCGTGCTCACGCGCCGGATGTGGCGGATCAGACGCTCTCCATTGGGGCCGTACTTGAGTTCGATCTGAAGCTTTGCCGCAGGCTCGGCCTCGACTTCCTTCCAGTCCCAGATGTAGCCCTCACGCTTCAGGACGTCCGCCACGCCGCGCTTCACCTTGGAGCTCGGGAGTTCCACGATGGCGCGTTCGACGCGCACCGCGTTGCGGATGCGGGTGAGCATGTCGGCGATCGGATCGGTCATCATGTCGAGAGAGCCCTTTCGGAACTGTGAACCCTGCCAGCGAACCCTTCTGCCTTCGGTACCCCGGATGCCCGCCTTGTCCGGCGGTCAACACCCCTCCGGGCCGTGGTCACCAACTCGCCTTCCTGACGCCGGGGATGACCCCCTGGTCGGCCAGTTTCCGGAAACAGATCCGGCAGAGACCGAACTTACGATAAACCGCCCTCGGACGTCCGCACAGCATGCAGCGCTGCACCTGACGGGTCGAGAACTTCGCCGGCCGCTTGGCCATCGCGATCTTTGACTTGCTTGCCATAGATGATTCCAACGAGGGGCCGCCAAAACGGCCGCAACTGATGTTCCTGACTCGAACCCCACGACGATCGTCGCGACCATCCGAACCAATCGGTACCGACCGTGCCGCTACGCCGCGGCACCCTCATCCCCATCCTTTTTCAACGGAACACCCATGGCGCGGAGAAACATCCGCGCCTCGTCGTCGTTCTTCGCCGACGTGACGAGCGTGATATTCATTCCCTGCGGCCGCGTGTACTTGTCCGGGTTAATCTCCGGAAAGACCATCTGCTCGGACAACCCGAGGCTGTAGTTTCCATGGCCGTCAAACGCCGTGCTCGAGAGCCCACGGAAATCGCGGACACGAGGAAGAGCAAGCGATACCAGCCGATCGAGAAACTCATACATCCGACGTCCGCGAAGCGTGACTTTGCATCCGATGGGTAGGTTTTCGCGGAGCTTGAACCCGGAAACCGCCACTTTCGAAAGGGTCGCCACGGGCTTTTGCCCCGAGACCTGGGTCAGCGCACCGATCGCCTCCTCGAGGTACTTCTTCTCGGAGACCGCAACACCGACGCCCATGTTGATCACGATCTTTTCGAGCCGCGGAATCGCATGGGGATTCTTGCGAGCGAGGGCCTCCCCGAGCGCGGGTTGGACCGTCTTGAGGTAGTGCTCAAGCATGCGTGGGGTTTCCAACACCCCCGTCGCCGCACTGGTGCCGGTCTCCGCTGCTGCCGCCTTGGTCTTCTTGGCCATCACAACCGTCCTTTTGATTGTCCTGCCCGACACGTTCGTCGGCTCGTTTTCAACCCATCAGGTAGCGGGCTTCGACCGCCAGATTCTCATCACCGTCAACCACAACCCCGCCGTTCAGTCAGGGCGGCGGTGTGCCACGATCACTTCGCCGCCGACGCCGACCTGATCTTCCCGTTGTCTGCACCACACTTCTTGCACATCCGTACCCTTCCGCCGTCCGCGAGCACCTTAATGCCCAGCCGTGCGGCCTGGTCGCACCCTCCACAGACGACGAGGACGTTTGATGCGTCGATCGGCATCTCTTTGCTCAACCGCCCCCCCTGGGGGTTCTTCTGACTGCGCCGCATGTGACGATAAACGAGGTTGACGCCCTCAACCACGATCTTTCCGTCAGCGCGACGCACGGAAAGAACCTTGGCTCTCGTCCCCTTCGCATTGCCAGTTTTTACCTCAACCATGTCGCCGGAACGAATCAACATTAGACCACCTCGCTCGCCAGGCTGACGATCTTCATAAAACTACGATCCCGCAATTCGCGGGCGACGGCACCGAAAATACGTGTGCCCTTAGGATTCTTGTCGTTGTCGATGATCACGCAGGCGTTCGTATCAAAACGCACGTAGCTGCCATCATCCCGCCGGGTTGGTTGCTTGCACCGAACGATGACCGCCTTTACGACGGCCTTCTTTTTGACGTCGCTCCCCGGAATAACACTCTTCACGCTGCAGACGATGATGTCGCCAATTCCAGCGGTACGCTTCTTGCTCCCTCCGAGCACCTTGAAGCACATGACTTCTTTAGCGCCGGTGTTGTCCGCCACAACCAACCTCGATTGCATCTGGATCATTTCGAGGCTCCTTCTCCGGCCTTACGACCGGTTGCCGATGCTTCTTCAGCCTTGGCAGCCGATTCGTTGAACTGAGTCGCCCGAGCACCGCTCCGTAGCGACGCCACGTCAACAGCCGTGCTCTTCGTGACCACCCGCACCAGTTCCCAACGCTTCAGCCGACTGCGGGGTCGGCATTCGACGATCTCCACGAGATCACCGGGGGCCGACGTCTCGTCCTCGTCATGGACGTGGCAGATCGTCCGCCGGTGAAGAATCCGACCGTATTTGTTGTGTCGCACGACACGTGGAATCTCCACGCGTCGCGTCTTGCTCGACGCGGCACTGGTCACCGTGCCTGTTTCGACTCGCCTTGGCATGACTTCTTCCTGTCTGACTGCTACCCGCCCGGTTCAGATCCCTGCTGCTCCGTTGCCCCCGCGATTTGCTGACCGCGAGGACCGACGCCCATCAACCACCTTTGTCACCCGAAACGATCACTTGCTGTTTTTGGGTGCGCTTCTTGAACTGTCGCTTCGTAGCGACGCCGGCCTTTCCGGGGGCCTGAATCTTGGCCCGACCGATCGCCCGCTTCTTCTTCCCATGCTTATCATGAAGGACGGAATCGTGCTCGTCCTTCGACTCCGCCCCATCGGCACCTGCCGCCGTTACTACAAGAGTCCCTCGCTGCGCGAGAATCGTCTGACAACGCGCGATCGCCCGCCGTTGCTTCCGAACGTCGGTCGGAGCCGCCAGTTTCTCCGTCTGGGCCTGCAGGCGGAGTTTGAAGAGCGTCTCGGCCGAGTCCTTCCAGACTAGGCGGATCTGCTCATCGCTCATCTCACGAAGTTCGCGTGCTTTGCTCATGTCTGCTGCCCAGGAATACGATGTCGTCGAAACCGTGCCACGGCACCCAGTAACCTACCCGGGAAGCCTACTGGCCGAACTACCACCTACCAGCTCCGAGTCTCCACGGGGCTCACATCGGCCGCCGCTTCACGAACCGCACACGAACCGGCATCTTGTGGGCGAGCCGTGCCAGGCAGACCCGCGCCGCTTCCTCCGAAACACCACCGATCTCGTAGAGCACCGTCCCGGGCTTGATCACGGCCGCCCAAAATTCGGGCTCTCCCTTCCCCTTACCCATTCGAGTTTCGAGGGGGATAGACGTAATCGACTTGTGGGGAAACACACGCACGTACAGCCTGCCCTCGTTGCGAAGGTACTGACTGGCCGCAATGCGACCGGCCTCGATCGTCGCAGCAGCGAGCCAACCCGGCTGTTCGGCTTGAAGGCCGAAGTCACCGAAGACGACGCGGTTGCCGCGAGAGGCATCACCTCTTATACGACCTCTTTGGCTTTTTCGGTGCTTGACCCTCTTGGGCATCAGCGCCATCGCCGCTCTCCTCGTACATGCCTTGGTTGACCCACACTTGAACGCCGATGTTGCCCTGCGCGGTGGGAGCCTCGCAGAACCCGTAATCAATCTTCGCCCGAATCGTCGACAGGGGCATCGACCCCGCAATTCCCTTCTCACATCGCGACATCTCGGCACCACCGAGCCGGCCGGCGAGTTGAATCTTCACCCCCCTGGCTCCAGCGTCCATGGTGGTGTCGATGGCCCGTTTCATGGTCCGCCGGAAAGCCGCTCGCTTTGAGAGCTGATCGCAGATGTCCTCGGCGATCAGCTGTGCCTGAATCTCCGGCCTCGCCACTTCCTCGACCTTCAAGTTCACCCGGCGCCCCAGAAGTTGCTGGAGTTCGTCCTGGAGACGATCGACTTCCTGCCCCTTGCGCCCAATGAGCACGCCTGGCCGTGCCGAATGAAGAATGACTTTGACCTCATCACGCGTCCGCTCAATCTCGATCTTAGGAATCGCGGCAGCGCGGTACTTTGTTTTGATGAACTTCCGAACCTTGAAATCCTCCAAAAGAAGGACGCGGAAATCCTTCTTCGAGGCATACCAGCGGCTCTTCCACGGTTCGGTGATTCCGGTGCGGAAACCGATTGGGTTGACCTTCTGTCCCATGAACTCGTTCCTGCTTGTGTCGTAAGCCCAGTTCTGTGCCCCGCGGAATCCCGCGAGATAAGCCGATCCGTTCACCGAACGTCGACGATTATTCCGCCGGGGCTTCGAGCGCCACTTTGATGTGAGACATCCGCCGTTTGATCCCGAACGCCATGCCACGGGCACGAGGACGGATCCGCTTGAACATTGGGCCGCCGTCGACCCGGGCATCGATGACAACGAGATCGTCGACGGCAGGAGCCTGTTGGTGCTCCGCATTCCCGAGAGCGCTCTTGATCACCTTCTCGAGCATCCGCGCGCCACGATGGGGCTGGAAGCGAAGGATGTCGAGCGCCTCATCGGCAAACTTGCCGCGAACAAGATCGGCCAGCGCCCGCACCTTGCGGGGGCTGATTCGCGCGAATTTGTGTATTGCAGTGTACGCCATTGATCACCTTGCTCCCATTTCAGGCATCCAGGAAGAAGCCCGAACAAGCCGCATCACTTCGACGCTTCCTTGACCTTACCGCCATGCCCGCGGAACGTCCGCGTCGGAGAAAACTCACCCAGCTTGTGACCGACCATGTCCTCGGTGACGAACACCTTCAGGTGCTGCTTGCCGTTGTGCACCATGAACGTCAAGCCGATGAACTCAGGAACAATGGTGCACGCACGCGACCAGGTCTTAATCGGATCGCGCTTGCTGCCAGCCAGCTGAGCCTCGACCTTCTCATAGAGCCGGGGGTCGATATACGGCCCCTTTTTAGAACTGCGTCCCATGATCTATCCGAGCGACTGGCGCTCTCCCCTGCTGATGCTTGAAAATTGTCTTGTCTGTCGTCGAGCCCGTGTTCTTCGTGATTTCAATCGCCCTGCAGCATTCCAAAGCCCCAGACCGCGCTGAGGCCTACCGAAGCTTGAGTTGCCCGTACCGACGGCTCTTCCGCCGACGGATGATCGCTGATCCGGATGGCTTTCGCGGTTTCCGCGTACCACCACCCTTAGCGCTCTTTCCAGTCGGGCTGACCGGATGCCGACCACCCTTCGTGCGCCCTTCACCACCACCGTGCGGATGGTCGATCGGATTCATCGCCGTACCGCGGACGGTGGGGCGGATCCCCATCCAACGATTCCGTCCAGCTTTGCCGATCACCACGTTCATGTGCTCAGAATTGCCGATGGCCCCAATCGTGGCCCGACATGCAGCCGGAACGCGGCGAATTTCACCGCTGGGCAGCGTCAACTGAGCCCACTGCGCCTCACGTGCGACTAGCACCGCCGAGGAGCCAGCAGAGCGGCACAAACGCCCTCCCCTGCCGGCCTGGAGTTCGACGTTGTGAACCTGCATCCCCAGCGGAATGGCCGACATCGGCAGGCAGTTACCAACTTCCGGCACCGCATCGGCGCCACTTTGGACCGTCGCCCCCGCCTTCAATCCTTCGGGGGCGAGAATGAAACGCTTCTCGCCGTCGGCATAGACAACCAAAGCCACGCGACAGGTGCGGTTAGGGTCGTACTGAATCGAATCGATCTTTCCGGGAATGCCATCCTTATTGCGACGGAAGTCGATCAACCGGTAGTGCTGCATGTGCCCGCCACCACGGTGGCGAGACGTGATCTTGCCCTGATTGTTGCGCCCACCTGTCTTCTGCTTGCGGACGCGCAGATGCTTCGGCGCCTCGGCCCCGGGTGTGAGCTCCTTGAAATCGGAGACACTTGCCCCACGGCGGCCGGGACTGGTCGGCTTGTAATTACGGATTCCCATGGCTTCGGAAACTCTCGTGTCTTGTGGTTCGCGGTTGCCTGGCTTTGCTCGGTCAACAGCTCAAAACAGGTCGATCTTAAAGTCTGGCTTGAGCGTGACGATCGCCTTTTTCCAGGCCTTGGCACTCGTGCGACGAGTCCGGCTGCGACGAGCCTTACCGAGGCGATTCTGGACGTTAACCTTCTCGACCTTAACGTTAAACATTTCCTCAACCGCCCGGCGGATGTCGGGCTTGGTTGCCGCAGTGACTACCTGAAAAGAATACGCACCATTTCGCTGGGCGCGATGCATTCCCTTTTCGGTGACAAGCGGCCGCACAATGACTTGGTGCGAACCAAGCCGCGGATTCAGCATCGGGGGTGGAGGAACAGGAACAGACATGAATTACTCTCCTGGCGTTGTCTTGCGGGCCACCGACGCCTTCGAGAACGTCTTTGATGCCTTCCGCGGTGCCGCCGTCAACGACGCCGGCTCTTTGGCCTTGGACTTTACCGATGCACGGAAAGCATCAATGGCAGCCGTTGTCATCACGACTCTGCGGGGCCGAAGGATCGTCCAGGCATTCAGGTCGCCGACTGGCGAAACCGTAACTCCCTCGATGTTCCGAGCCGACTTCCAGAGATTGTCGTCGTGCTTTTCGGGGGCGACCAGCACCGTGTGCTCCCCGAACCCGAGCGCCCCGAGCAACCCAGCGACGGCGGACGTCTTGGGGGCCGGAAGCGATAGGGAATCGATCAGTCGCACCTCGTCGTCGGCGATCCGAGCTGCCAACGCCATCCGCGTAGCGGCCTGGAGCGATTTCCGCGGCATGCGGAAACCGAAATCACGCGGGCGCTTGGCGAAAATGTGACCGCCACCACGACGCGTACCACTCCGCCGTCCGCCGGCACGGGCGTTGCCCGTACCCTTCTGGCGGTAGAGTTTCTTTGTCGAACCGGCCACCTCGCCACGAGACTTCGTGCGATGCGTCCCCTGACGGAGATTGGCCTGATACATGACCACGGCGTCGTGGAGGAGTTGCTTGTTGACCGACGGAGCAAGCTCTGACGGATCGATTTCATACGATCCCACCTGCTTGCCACTCAGGTCGTATACAGCGAGATTCACTTCGCACCTGCCTTCTTCTTGGAAACCGGCGCACCAGGACCGGCAACCTTCTTGATCAAATTCGTCTGCTGCACGACCACCATCGCCCCATTCGGGCCGGGGACGGCGCCACGAACAAGGAGAAGATTGTTCTCCTTATCGAGCCGGACGACCTTCAGATTCCGCATCGTTGACCGCTCGTTCCCGAACCGGCCGGCCATCCGCTTGCCTTTGAAAACACGACCCGGGGAGGTGTTCATACCCGTACCGCCCTGATGACGGTGCACCTTCTTGACACCGTGCGAAGCCCGCTGCCCCTTAAAGCCGTGCCGCTTCATGACGCCCGCTGTACCACGCCCTTTGGTGGTGCCGGTCACATCGACCCGGACCACACCCTCAAAGACGTCAACGGAGAGATCCTGACCGATCTGGAGCCCCTCGACTGTGCCGCGAAACTCGCGCACAAACCGCTTGGGCTCGCAGTCCGGCTTCGGGAGCGAAACAACCCCGGCCTGCGCCTTCCTTTGACTGCGCTTGCTCTCGAGATTGGCAACCTGCCCGCGCACCGAGCGACTGGCAAGCCGACGCGGCTTATCGAGAAACCCGACCTGAACGGCCGAGTAGCCGTCACGCTCGAGCGAGCGGAGGCGAAGAACCTTGCACGGCCCGGCTTCGATAACAGTGACCGGCACCACGGTGCCGTCGGCATCGAACACCTGCGTCATCCCCACCTTGCGCCCCAACAAACCCTTGGGGGCGGGACGCTCGGCCTTAACCCGAGTTCCACGGGAGAACTTCCTCCCCGCCGATGCGGCAATCCCCGCGAATGCGGCGACACCAACGGATCCAGCGGCACCGGTCGTTTCTTGAGCAGCCATGTTGTACGCCGTCGAAACGCCCCACCCCACGCCATGCGGGAAGCCGGGGTCGCCTCTAGATCACGCTCGAAGTCGCTGGCTGCGGGAGCACCCGATCACCCCCTCCGCGAGGAGAGGGCCACTAGGCCTTACCCACAACGCCTTCCAAGCATGCCGTGTCGGACGCTCCTGAAAGTGTTGAAAAAACGCTGAAAACAACCACCCGGCCGTCGACAGGAACCCCCGCCGACCACCCCTCAGATCACCGCGAAGAAGCCTTAATTTTGATGTCTACGCCCGCCGGCAAACTCAACTTATTGAGCGCCTCGATCGTCTTAGCCGTCGCCTGCACGATGTCGATGACACGCTTGTGAGTGCGGATCTCGTACTGCTGACGGGCCTTCTTGTCGACATGGGGACTAGAGAGGACCGTGTAACGCTCGATCCGCGTCGGCAGCGGAATCGGGCCATGGACCTCGGAATTGGTGCGCTTGGCGGTATCGACGATCTCAGCGGCACTCTGATCGAGCACGCTGTGATCGTAAGCCTCCATACGAATGCGAATAATTTCTTGGTTCGGCCCTGCCACGGTTTACTCCACTGGTTCTGAACTATCGAACCGCGCTGCCTGTCGCTACCGCACCAGTCACCACACCCGACCGCGATGTTTTTGCCGTCGACAAGCCTGCCCTACAAACAGCGGCCACGCCAACAACACCGAACACCGAACGAAAATCTCCTGATTCGATCTCCACGACGCCCTCCAGCGCCCCAACCCAGCCCCTCCAAGGAGCATTGAGCCCCGGGAAGCCGGTGGAAACGATGCCGCCCCTCCGGATGATTCTTGGTTGGAGGTGCAGGCTGCGACGACCTTCGGCAGCCTTTGGAGGCCGCGGGCGTCGCTGTGGGATCGAAGAGGCAAATGTATGGATGGGGGAGGACGCTGTCAACACGCCCCCTTCATCGAGCCTCGGAAATCGGTATTTCGACTGAATTCGAGCGATTCTGAAGGCTCTTTCCCCGAGGCTTTGACCATACTGGCCGCTCCTTTTCCTCCCCCACCGGGGCGTCCACGGATCGTGCGGGAGGGATTCGTCTTTTCATTCCCGTGATTCGTTATCCCCCGGGTAAGGTGTTGGTTGGCTTTGCTGGGGCTGTCTCCGGGCGACGGGCCTGTCTCCGAGCGACGGGCTTGGTTTCATCGGCTGGCGGGATACCCTGACTTTCCGCCGCACTGGCGGCGTTGACCTTTTCCGGTCGTTCGTCCGCACGGCTTTTTTCTCGACTCCAGCCCCCCGCCATCCCCCAATTTGGGAAAGCACCCATGAAAGCGTTGCTTCTGACGTCACCCGGTGAGCTCACCTTCACCGACATCGACGCCCCCACGCCCGGCCCTGGGGAGGTTCGCATCCGGATTGCAGCCTGTGGTATCTGCGGAAGTGACGTTCATGGCTTTACCGGTTCGACGGGGCGGCGCATCCCCCCCCTGGTGATGGGGCACGAGGCAGCCGGCACGGTCGACGCTGTGGGGGCAGGGGTCGATGACCTCGCGATTGGCACCCGGGTCGCGCTCGACTCAACCGTGTTCTGCGGGCAGTGCACCCACTGCTTGGCGGGCCGGGAAAACCTCTGCACCGAGCGGCAGGTGCTCGGTGTCTCCTGCGGTCCGTACCGTCGATATGGCTGCTTTGCCGAGCAGGTGGTGGTGCCCCGCCGGGTGGCCTATCCGATCCCCGACAGCCTCGACTTCATCGCGGCGTCACTCCTCGAGCCCCTCACGATCGCCCTTCATGCCGTTCACCTCGCGGGCGTCGGTCCCGAGACCCGCTCGGCTGTGGTCGTCGGCGCTGGCCCGATCGGCTTAGCCTGCGTCGCCTCGCTACGGGCCTACGGCGTGCCGAGAATCGCTGCGATCGATCTCGACGAGGGGCGACTCGGTCAGGCCCGTTCGCTCGGCGCGACCGAGACGATCGTGGCCGGGGATGACGCCGGTGGGAGGGCGGCCCGCTTCGGAACGTCGACACCCGACACCGACGGCGCTGACGTCGTCTTTGAGGCGGTCGGAGCCACGGCGCCGGTGCGGACGGCGATTGAGGCCTGCACGCGGGGGGGCACGGTGGTGCTCGTCGGGAATGTTTCCCCGCAGATCGAGATGCCGCTGCAGATGGTTGTCACGCGGCAACTGCGGCTCCAGGGATCCTGTTCGTCGGCCGGAAGCTACCCTGAGGCGATCCGGTTGGTCGCCGAAGGGAAGGTCGACCTGTCATGCTTCGTCAGCAAGGTCGCGCCGTTGTCGGAAGGGGTCGAATGGTTCCACCGCCTCCACGACCGCGAACCGGGCCTCGTGAAGGTCGTGCTCACCCCCTGATCTTCTCCACCGCCACATCAGGAACCGTTTGATGTCCTCCGCGATTCCCACCGGCCCAGCACTATTTGATCTCACCGGCCGCACGGCACTTGTCACCGGCGCCAGCCGCGGCCTCGGACTGCAAATGGCCGGAGCCCTCGCGCGGGCCGGCGCCGATCTGGTCATCACCGCCCGGAAGGTCGAGGATCTCGCCCCGCCCCGGGCCGCCCTCGAAGCCCACGGCCACCGGGTCACGCCGCTGCCCCTCGACCTCCGCAGCGAATCGAGCATTCGCGACTGCGCGGCGGCCGCGATCGAAGCCGCAGGCGCGATCGACATCCTCCTCAACAACGCCGGCTGCAACATCCGCAAGCCGGCCGTGGAGGTGACCTGGGACGACTGGAACACGATCCTCGACACGAACCTCCGC
>Ga0209829_10002920_pt1 | contig 12715 bp, 8 predicted proteins | sample C_140205_EF_Meta_FD_187311 | JGI IMG/M metagenome (GOLD analysis project Ga0209829, IMG submission 187311) | Freshwater microbial communities from Lake Croche, Canada to study carbon cycling - C_140205_EF_MetaG (SPAdes) (version 2) | ecosystem: Environmental > Aquatic > Freshwater > Lake...
TAGACCGTGACGTGGGCCCCTCCAGCGAGCAACTGCTCAATGAGGTCGATCGCCGGAGCGTCACGCACGTCGTCGGTGCGCGGCTTGAATGCCAATCCCCAGACGGCGATCCGGCGGCCGGTGATAGTGCCGCCGTAGTGGGCGGTAATCTTCTCGCCGAGCACCTGCTTCTGCGCGAGATTCGTCGCGTGCACCGCCGCGAGAATCCGGTGGGCCACCCCTTTATCGCGTGCCATTGCGGCCAGCGCCTGCACGTCCTTGGGAAAGCAGCTGCCGCCATAGCCGACGCCCGGAAAGAGAAATGCAAAGCCGATGCGGCTGTCGTGGCCGATCCCGCGACGGACCTCGTCGATGTCGGCATCCATCCGCTCGCAGAGGTTCGCCACCTCGTTGATGAAACTGATCTTTGTGGCCAGCAGGGCGTTGGCCACATATTTCGTCATCTCGGAACTCTCAGGCGACATCACGAGGAAGGGGCGTTCGGTGCGCAGAAATGGCATGTAAATGCTCCGCAGAATTTCCGCGACCGCGGCCGATCGCACCCCCACGACCACGCGGTCGGGCTTCCGGAAATCCTCGATGGCGGCCCCTTCCTTGAGAAACTCGGGGTTGCTCGCGACCTGCCAGTCCCGGCCAGTGATTGCTCTGAGCCGCCGTTCGATCTCTGCGCATGTCCCGACCGGCACTGTGCTTTTGGTGACGACGATGGCCTGCGGATCGAGATGCGCTGCGATTGAATCGACCACCTTCCAGAGCGCCGAAAGATCGGCGGAACCATCGGCCGATGGCGGCGTGCCCACGGCCAGGAAAACGATCTCCGCGGTGCGAATCACCGCCACGGAATCGGTCGAAAACAGCAACCGTCCGGCCTTCGCGTTGCGGACCACCAATTCCTTAAGGCCGGGCTCGTAGATGGGCACCTCGCCGCGGTTGAGCATCGCGATCTTTTCGACATCGATGTCGAGGCAGGTCACCGTGTTGCCGCTGTCGGCGAAACAGGTACCTGTCACGAGGCCCACGTAACCGGTGCCCACGACTGCAATCCGCATGATGTCACACGCTCCTATTGGATGCCCAAAACCAGCCCGGGCCACTTCGTAGAGCCGCCGAACCGGAATCTCGGCGGCGGGCTGCCATCGCATGATGCACTCATGAGACAACCCAAGCCAACTCTAACCCGAAAATCGCCGGCGAGGTAAACCGATGAAATGCAGCCGTTTTCTGCTGTTCGTCGCGGTCCGCGACGAACAGACAGCCATGGCCAGCCACGGCCCGCCATGGCGTTGAAGATCAGGCGGGAGGGGACGCATCGCCAGCGGGATCGGTGGTTTCTTCGACCTCGCCCGGGGGCACCGGCACGACGGCGGCGAGGGTGTCGCCGTCGTCCAGCCGCATGATCCGCACCCCCTGCGTGTTGCGACCGATCGGCTTGACCTCGCGGACGTTCACTCGCTGGATCTTGCCCCGGGCCGTCATCATCAGCACTTGATCCTCGTCTCGCACGGCCACGACCGCCACGACCTGTCCGTTCCGGGCCGTTGTCTTGATATCGCGGATGCCCTTGCCACCCCGGTGCTGGGTGCGATACCGCATTCCGCTCGACTCACTCTCGCCATCCTCTGCGGCAGCCTCGTCCGTCACGGGTTCGGCCTCGGCGGCCTCGTTCTCGTCACCAGGTGCCGGTCCGGCCACGGGCGTGCCCGCTCCAAACGGGGTTCGCTTGCCGTAGCCATGCTCGCAGATCGTGAGCATCGTGGCGTCGGGATCGGCCACAACCATGCCCGCCAGGCGATCTCCCGCGCCCAGCTTGATGCCGCGCACGCCGCTGGTATCGCGACCCATCGGGCGGGCATCCGACTCCGGAAAACGGATCGCCATCCCTTTCGCCGTCACGAGCATGAGTTCGTCGCCCGGCCTCGTGATCACGGCGTCCACCAGTTCATCACCCTCGCGGAGCTTGACGGCGATGAGCCCTTTCGTCCTCCGTCGCCGATACTGCTCCAGCACGGTCTTCTTCACGATGCCGCTTCGGGTGGCAAGCAACAGGCACTGATCGGGGTCTTCGAAACCGGAAACCGACCGGCAGTCAGCCACCTTTTCCCCCGCTTCGAATTCCAGCAGGTTGACCAGCGCCCGACCCTTTGCATCGCGGGCCAGTTCCGGGAGTTCGAACACGCGAATCGAAAACACCTTCCCCAACGTGGTGAACACCAGCAGCCAATCGTGCGTGCTCGCCACGAACAGGTGCTCGATCGGGTCTTCCTCGTCGTTGCGGGCGCCGGCAAGCCCCTTGCCGCCGCGCCGCTGGGCCCGATAGACGTCTGCCGGCGTCCGCTTGACGTAGCCCGTCCGGCTGATCGTCACCACCATCGTCGCCTCGGTGATCAACTCCGCCATGTCACGGATGTCGCCCGCCTCTCCGCTGATCTCGGTCCGCCGCTCGTCGGCGTGCTTGGCCTCAAGCTCCACCAACTCGCCGCGAATGAGCGCCTTGATGTTGCTCTCGCTGGAAAGGATCCGCCGAAACTCGTTGATCTTGCCCAGCAGCTCACGGTGCTCGCCGCCCAGGCGGTCCTGCTCGAGATTCACCAACTGGCCGAGCGTGAGCCGCAGGATCGCGTCTGCCTGCACCGGCGAGAGGCCGTAGGTTTCGGCAGAACCACGCTCCTCCTGCATGATGGCGAAACCGTCTGCTCCCAGGGCCCGTTCCAGCAGCGCCGCCGGCGTCTGGATCTGCACCAGCCGTGCCTTGGCCTCCGTCTGCGACGTGGAGCTGCGGATGATCCGGATCACCTCGTCAATGTTCGCCAGGGCGACCAGCAGCCCCTCAAGCGTGTGCTTGCGGCTGCGGGCCTTGGCGAGCAGGTGCTGGGTGCGGCGACGGAGCACGGTCGTGCGATGCCTGAGAAACTCCTCCAGCATGTTTTTGAGCGTGAGGATCCGCGGCTTACCGTCAACAAGTGCCAGGAAAATCAGCGAAAACGTCGTCTGAAGCGACGAGAACTGATAGAGCTGATTGAGCACGACGTCGGGATCAGCGTCGCGCTTGAGCTCCAGAATAAGCCGCACCGGCTCATTCAGGTCGCTCTCATTGCGGATCGCGGAGATGCCCTTAATGCGTTCGTCGTTGACGAGTTCCGCGATCTTTTCCTCGATGGCGTCTCGGGTCTGCTGATAGGGAATCTCAGTGACCACGATGCGGCTGCGGTTCTTGGCAAATTCCTCGACGTGGGCGCGGGCACGAAGCGTGATCGTGCTGCGGCCGGTGAGGTAGCCGCGAGCCAGGGCCTCGCGGCCCATCACGATGCCGCCGGTGGGAAAATCGGGGCCGGGAATGATCTGGAGCAATTCGACCATCGAGGTGCTGGGCGTATCGATCAGCTTCACCAGCCCTCGACAGACCTCGCCGAGGTTGTGGGGCGGGATGCTCGTCGCCATGCCCACGGCGATGCCGCCGGCGCCGTTGACCACGAGGTTTGGAAAGCGGCTCGGCAGCACCACAGGCTCGGTGTTGCGCTCGTCGTAGGTGGGCACGAAGTCCACGGTATCGAGGTCGAGGTCATCGATCATCAACGCCGCGATCGGTGAGAGCCGAGCCTCGGTGTATCGCATGGCGGCGGCGGGAAGGCCGGCAATCGAGCCAAAGTTGCCCTGCTTGTCGATCAGCAGGTGGCGCATGTTCCATTCCTGAGCCATGCGGACGAGCGTGGGGTAGATCACGCTTTCGCCGTGCGGGTGGTAATTGCCGCTGGTGTCGCCGGAAATCTTGGCGCATTTCACCCGGGCGGCGCCCGGCGAGAGGTTGAGGTCGTTCATGGCGACCAGGATCCGCCGCTGTGAGGGCTTGAGCCCGTCGCGAACGTCGGGCAGGGCCCGGGAGACGATCACGCTCATGGCGTAGGTCAGGTAGCTGTCCTTCAGCTCCTGCTCGATCGGTTGCTCAATCAGCCGTCCGCCCGCACTGTCGCGCAGCCCGTCGGTGGGGCTTCCAGAGGCGCCGCCCGCTGGCAGGCCTCCCTGGGGAACATCACCGCCGCCACCGACCGCTTCGTCATCTTCTGCCAAAGGGGTTTCCTCCCAGCTGACCCCCGGGGATTTCACCGGTGGGAACGCTTGAACATACCCGGCCAGCACTGGCGGTCAACCGGCCTGAAACCCCGGAAAAACTTGGGCCTGGATGGGTTGACCCACAGGCCTGCCCCATCTACTCTCCCGCCCCGTTTTCACCGTTCTCCCATCGCGTGAGATTTGCCCGTGCCGCCACCCCGTTTTCACGGCTGGTTTATCGCCGCGACCGCAGCAGCAGTGCTGTTGTTCCGGCTGGGCGGACCGGCACTCTGGGACGACGATGAGCCGAAGAATGCAGCCTGCTCCGTCGCCATGCTCGAGGCCAACGACTGGATCGTGCCCACGTTCAACGGCCGGCTCCGCATCGAGAAGCCGCCGCTGGTGAACTGGATCCAGATGGCCGGCTTCGCCGTCTGCGGCCGCAACGAGACCGGGGCCCGCCTCGGCTCGGCTCTGTTGACCATCGGCACGTGCTTGTTCACCTGGCAGATCGGCTGCACGCTGTTGGGACCGACCGTCGGATTGCTCAGCGGGCTCACGATGGCCACCTGCGTCTGGACGGCCGTCGGCGGCCGTGCAGCCACTCCCGACGCACCGCTCGTGTTCTTCACGACCCTTGCCCTGCTGCTGTTGGTGCGAGGAGTCTTCGGCCGCGGCCAAGCCGGCACTTCGGACGCGGATGGCAGCATGCCTGCCCTGCCCTTCTGGTCGGCGGTCGGCATCGGTGCGGCCTGCGGTGCCGCCACCCTCGCCAAGGGCCCCGTCGGCTTCGTTCTGCCGCTGACGGCAGCTGCAATCTTCACAGCCTGGCAGAGGCGATCGTGCCCCGAGATCGGCTGGACGGCGGCCCTGCGCAGCCTGCGGCCCCTGACAATCACCGCCGCGGCGGCTCTGGTGGCATTGCCGTGGTATGGATTGGTCTGTCTCCGCACCGACGGCGCGTGGCTGCACGGCTTTCTGCTCGTGCACAACATGGGCCGGTTCACGTCGGCGATGGAGGGGCATTCGGGATCGCTCTGGTACTACCCTGGCGTGCTGGCGGTCGGACTCTTTCCCTGGTCGATCGTGCTGGCCGCGATGCTCGCGCACGCCGCCGCGATCTTGTGGTCGCCCGTCGCAGACGCACGCCGCAAGCCGCTGGCGCTTCTCGCCTGCTGGACGATCGTTTGGATCGGCGGCTTCTCCTGCTCGGGCACGAAGCTGCCTGGCTACATCTGGCCCGCCTATCCGGCGCTCGCAATCGCCACAGGCCTGTTCCTCACCGACTGGGCCGACAACCGCGTGGGCTTTCTGCGCTGGTGCCGCGATCCCGACCGCGCCGGCGCGCTGGTCATGCGGGTGGCATGGTCGATCCTGGCGGCCACGGGATTGGCAATCACCGTCGGACTGCCTCTGGCTGCTGCCCGGTTTGCCCCGGGCGGCGAGTGGCTGGGAGTGCTCGGCCTGATCCCTCTGGTGGCCGCCGCAGCGGCATGGCACGGCCAGTCGGTGGGCCGCCGCGATCGGTCGCTCGTCGCCTTGGCTGCAGCGGCCTGCCTGCTCGTCACACTCATGTTCTCCATCGGCGCCGAATGGTTCAGCCGCGCCCAGGGACCGCGGGCCCTCGTCGCCCAGCTTGGCCAATCGCCCCGCGACTGCGTCTGGGCATGCCTGTGGAACGTGCCTCCGAGCCTTGTCTTCTACACCGGTGCGCGGATCGAAAAGCTTGAGACGCCTGACGACGTCGCCAGCCACCTAGCACGGCACCCACGGGCCCGCGTCGTGATCGACAGCCGCCAGGAACAACTCGTTGCCGCCATCATGCCTGTCGGCTGCGGGGTGCTGGCACGCGTGCCCACGCTCTCCGACCGGGATTTTTTACTGCTGGGCCCGTTGCCCGTGCCCGTCATTCCGCTCGCCATCAACGCTCCCCAGCCTGTCCAGAACTGGACCGCCATCCACCCCACCGCCGCTGCGAACAGTCCCTGAAGCCGCAGGCCATTCCCACGGAATCACACCATGCAGATCCGCCGTCCGCTTGCCATCGTTCTCGTCGCCTCCATAGCGAGTCTCGCCGTCGGGATCGCGGCCACGCCGTTTTGGGACGAGGATGAACCGCGGTTTGCGGCGATCGCCCGCACGATGGTCGACACGGGCGACTGGGTCGTGCCGATGTTCAACGACGAACTCGCCGTCGATAAGCCGGTGCTGATGCACTGGGCCATGGCTGTGGCCTACACGCTCTTCGGCACCTCGGAGATCGCCGCCCGACTGCCTGCCGCATTGGCGACCTTGCTCACGGCGCTGGCCCTGCTGCGGGCGGGCACACGATGGTTCGACCCCACCACGGGCGTTGTCGCGGCGCTGGCCTACGTCGGAAGCCTGCTGGTGGGCATCGAGTCGCACGCCGCCACACCCGACGCGATCCTGACGGCCTTGGTGACCTGGGCCACCGTGCTGTGCGCGGAACCGCTCCTGGCCGCAGCCGGCGGGAAGGCGGCTCAAGTCGTGGGGGCGTTGCCCCGGCTGACGGGCCGCCGCGCGGCGGCGATCGGCGGACTGCTCGGCCTCGCCGTGCTCTGCAAGGGTCCGATCGGATTCGTGGGCCCGCTGGCGGTAGTGCTGCCCTGGACATGGTGGCTGGCGATTGAGAGGCGGCTCGCGACCACAGAGGCACCGACACTCGCCCGGCGGCTCCTGCCCGCGGTGCTGCCGGCCGTATGGGAAACGCTCCAAACCGTCCGACTGGGCATCATCACCGTGGCGATGCTGGCCGTTGCGGCCCCCTGGTATACGGCCGTATCGCTCCGCACGGACGGCGCCTGGATCAACGGCTTCTTCTTCATCCACAACGTGGGACGGTTCGTCGCGCCGATGGAGCAGCACGGTGGCGGCGTGTTTTTCCATCCGCTGGCGATGCTGGTCGGCTTCTACCCATGGTCGTGCTTCCTGCCGCTGGCTGTGATCGTGACGGCATGGCGGGTGTGGCGGCGAGCCGATCCGCCGGCCCGTCGGCAGAGCCTGGCGCTGGTCCTATTCTGGATGGCCGTCTGGGTGGGCGGCTTCTCTGCCTCGGCGACCAAGCTTCCCAATTACGTGCTGCCGGCGTATCCGGCAGCGGCACTGCTGGTCGCAGCGGCCGGTGTGCTTGCCACGCGGCAGGCATGGATTCATCCGCGGTGGATGGCAGCCGGCACCGCGTCGTTGGCGCTGGGCGGAATCGCCACGGCGGCAGCCGTGCTCGTGGCCACCGAGTTTGGTCTCACGGGCGCCGAACCAGCGGCCCTCGTGGGACTCGTTCCTGTGGTCGGCGCCGCATGCATCTGGCGCTGGCGGCATGAACCCCTCCGCGCGGTCGCAGCACTCGCGGTCACGGGCCTCGTCTTCACGGGCCTGGCCGTGGGCCCGGCCGCAGCCCGAATCGCGCAGGCAAACCGCCTGCCCGCGCTCATCAACGAGGCCCACCTGCACGCCGGCGGACATGCCCGCCTAGGCACCTTCACGCAGATCACGCCCAACGTCGTGTACTACGCCCACGGGCACGTGCAGGCCTGGCAACGGAGCGACCGTGCCGACGCACTCAGTTTTCTCGCCTCGGGCGCCGACGCCGTGGTGCTCGTCCGCGACGATGATTTTGCCGAACTATCGGCGGCGCTGCCGGCGGGCGTGGGCATCATCGGCCGGGCCCGACCCCTCTTCCACCAGCACGAGTTCCTGCTGGTGGGCACCGCCGGCAAAGCGGCCGCCCGCACAGCCAGCCTCAGGAGTACGAAACAGTGAACGACTCATACCGACCAGCAGCCGACGAGCGGCCGGCCATCCTGCCCTGCGCACGGCCGGCTCCGGCGGCCGCCGACCGCAGCCGAGGCAGCCTGCTCTCGCTCGTTATCCCCTGCCACAACGAGGAGGCGGTGATCGACACCACGCACGCGCGGCTGATCGCCGTGTTGCCAAGCACGTTGATGGACTTCGAGATCATCTACGTCGACGACGGCAGCGACGATGCCACGCTGGCCCGACTGGAGTCGATAGTCGCCCGCGATCCGCGGGTGCGGGTCATCGAACTCGCGCGTAATTTCGGCCAGCAGGCGGCGATGTCGGCCGGTCTTGCCGCGGCACGAGGCGACGCGGTGGTGATCACCGACGCCGACCTGCAGGATCCGCCCGAGGTGATCCCCGAGATGGTGCGGGCGTGGCGTTCAGGAGTCGATGTGGCCTATGGCCGCCGCCGTTCGCGTGAGGGCGAGACGTGGTTTAAACGCACAACGGCCCGCTCCTTCTACCGGCTGTTTGCCAGTCTCATTCCCTACCCCGTGCCGGTGGACACCGGCGACTTCAAGCTCATCGACCGCGCCGTGGCGAATGCGGTCGCGAGCCTGCCCGAGAAGCGCCGCTACCTGCGCAGCCTCGTGCCCTGGACCGGATTCCGCCACGAAGCGGTGTGGTATGACCGCCACGCCCGCGCTGCCGGCACCACCAACTATTCGCCGTGGAAGCTGCTGAAACTCGCCGGCGACGCCATAGTGCTTTCGTCCGATGCGCCCGTGAGGCTGACGTGGGTCGCCGCCATCGCGCTGGCCCTGCTCGCGATCGGTTCAGCGGGCGCAGCCGTGCTGTCGCAATGGGGCGACGGAACGTCGCAGCCAGGGATCTCGTTCGCCGCGATGACGGCGATTGTCGCCCTGGTGGGAGCCCTGCAGACGGCTGCCGTCGCCATCGTCGGCGAATACGTGGTGCGGACATACCGCGAGGCGCAGGGGCGGCCACCCTACGTCGTGCGGCGCACCCTTTCATCGTCCGCAGCGGCTCGGTCGCAGTCAGACGGCCCCTCGTCGCAGGCTGCCTGACCGCGAGGTCGCTGGTTTACTTCGCCTTGGCGAGTTCCGCCTCGATCGCCTGCGTGAGCGGAGCATCGCTGGGCTCGACGCCCGGCTGGTAGCGGCCCACGATAGAGCCGTCGCGACCGATCAGGAACTTCTCGAAGTTCCAACTCACTTCGCCCGGCGGATTGGCCGACTCAGTCAGCGCCTTGTAGAGCGGTGCCTTGTTCGGGCCCTTGACGACGATCTTCGAGAACATGTCGAACGTCACGCCATACTTTGACGAACAGAAGGACTTGATCTCCGAATCACTGCCCGGTTCCTGGGCGCCAAATTCATTGGCCGGGAAGCCGAGCACGACGAGCCCCTTGTCCTTGTACTTTTCGTACAGGCTCTGCAGACCGGCGTATTGCGGTGTCTTGCCGCACCTGCTGGCAACGTTGACGATCAGCACCACCTTGCCCTTGTAGCTGGAGAGGTCCACCGACGTGCCGTCGATCTTCTTCACCTCGCCGACGAGGGGCGACGCCGGAGCGGCATGCACCACCATCATGGGAAAGGCCACGGACAGGACCACGATCGTGACAACCAACATCGTGCGAATCGTTTCGTGCGGCATCAGAGGTTCTCCTCGGGCAGGCTTGGGCTGTGGTGACGTTTCGACTTCTGAAGGACGCCTCAGGTTAAGCATGGGTCCGACCAGCTGTCAAAACGCCGATCCGGCGGCTCGAACCAAAGGGCGGCTGCCGCCTACTCCGCGGGCCCGGCAGCCAGAACATCCGCCCCCGCCAGGGAGGCATATGTGAGGAAGTTCTCGCGAAACTTCGCGGCGAGCACGCGGGCGGCCCGCTCCCAGGAGGCCGAGTCGCTCCAGGCCTGCCACGGCACGAGCACGCGATCGTCGACCCCCGGCACCCGCGTGACGGCCTCGAGACCGAAGACCCGATCGCGAACGACCGGCGCTGCATTGAGGGCCCCGGCGTGAATGCCGTCAATGATCCTCCGCGTGACTGCCAGATCGATCCGCCGGCCCTGCCCGTAGGCCCCACCGGTCCAGCCGGTGTTCACGAGCCATGCCTGCGCGTCATGACGAGCCAGTCGCTCCGCCAGCAACCGGGCATATTCGGCGGGGTGGCGAACGAGAAACGCGGCACTGAAGCAGGCGGAGAAGGCGACCTGGGGCTCCACAATACCCATCTCCGTGCCGGCCACCCGTGCGGTGTACCCGGAGAGGAAGTGATACATCGCCTGCTCCCGCGAGAGCCGGCTCACCGGCGGCAGCACGCCCGACGCATCGCAGGTGAGGAAGATCACGTTCCTCGGATGACCGGCCACGCAGGGCACCTGTGCGTTGTCGATCGACTCGATCGGATAGGCGGCGCGGGTGTTCTCCGTGATCGCGCTCGACTCAAAATCGACCGCACGGGTGGCCGGATCGTAGACCACGTTCTCCAGCACCGCGCCGAAGCGAATGGCCCGAAAGATCTCGGGCTCCTTCTCCGCCGCCAGGTGGATGCACTTCGCGTAGCAGCCGCCTTCAATATTGAAGATACCGGCGTCGTTCCACCCGTGCTCGTCGTCGCCGATCAGGCGTCGTGCCGGATCGGCGGAGAGCGTGGTCTTGCCTGTGCCCGAAAGACCGAAGAAGAGCGATACGTCCCGGCCGCCGTCACCTGCTCCTCCCTGGGCCGTCGGCCCCTCGTTGGCCGAGCAGTGCATGGAGAGCATGCCCTTGCCGGGCAGCACCCAGTGCATGTAGGTGAACACGCCCTTCTTCATCTCGCCCGCATACTCGGTGCCGAGGATCACCTGCTCATGGCGTTCGAGCGACAGGTCGATGCTCGTGCGGCTGGTCATCTGCGAGGTGAGCGGATTGGCGGGAAACTGCCCGGCGTTGTAGATCACGAAGTCGGGCACACCGAACCGGTCGAGTTCGTCGACCGTGGGCCGGATCAGCATGTTGTGCATATAGAGGGCGTGGTAGGCCCGGGCGCATAGCACGCGCACCTTGATCCTGCAGGAAGGATCCCAGCCCGCGAATCCGTCGCAGACATAAACCTGGTCGCGGGTGTTGAGGTAGTCGATGGCTCGCTGGCGGTTGAGCAGGAAAGTATGGTCATCGATCGGGTTGTTGACCGGTCCCCACCAGACATCAGCCTCGGATTCGGGGGCCCGAACGATGTGCTTGTCCTTGGGGCTGCGGCCCGTCTTGGCCCCCGAGCGGATGGCGATTGCACCGCTTGAGACGATTCCCGCATGCTCGCGGGTGACGGCGTCTTCGTAGAGGCGTGCCGGCGGGGCATTGCGCACCACCACGGGCACGCTGATCTCATGCGCCGACAGATCCACGTGAACCGGCATTGGTCTCTCCAGGGATGGTTGCCGGTGCCGACACGGGGGCCGACGATGGCAGGGTGGTCGGAACGGTCGCCGCGGCCGACATCCACACCGGGCCGATGCTCAGCCAGGCCGCCGCGGCAAACGCCAAGCATCCGCAGACGGCGAACAGGCCGCCCAACGGGCTGCGGCGAACCCGCAAACCCCGCACGGCCCGCCGAAGCCGCCTGGTGAACTCACCCCACCCCTCCGGCGCCGACCGCTCGCCGACGTTGACGACGCTCACCGTCCGCAGCGGACCGTTGCCCTCAATGTGCAACTGGAAGCCTCGGCCTGGGAGGGCGGCGCTCTCGCCCGCCCAACGGGCTTCGGGATCGAGCGCCGACACGACCTCGGCCACGAGCGGGCGAAACTGCTCCACGGTGATGTTGTAGACCACCATGCGCGGTCGCGAGACGAGCACGCAGACGGCAACACACAGGGCAAAGAGCAGCGACAGCACGGGCCAACTCCACGGCGAGCCACCGGTCACCGGCATCAAGAGCGCGAGCGGTCCCACCACCGCCAGTCCGGAGACGGCCACGGCCAACAACGCCCCGTCGAGCACGCCCGACACCGCCAGCGGCCGACGTCGCAGGTGCGCCCAGGAGAGTGCGCACAGATAGCAGCCCAACGGCAGCAGGGCGATCCAGAGAGACGGGCTGTCGGTTGTGGCGATCATCACAAACGGGACTGTCCCGTCACTCCTCATGAATCATTTGAATCGCCCGATTTCGAGTCGATGAATCTTGGATCTTCATTCATCGAAACAGCGCCAGCGACGCCAGCAGCAACAGCCACACAGCCTCAACGATCGCCGCGGCCACACACCACCGCAGCGGCCTACACGGCGTCGGGCACGACGAAGGCGAGGTCTCTGGAAAACGCGTCGACAAACTCGTAGACATCATGGAAGTCCTCCCGCTTGTCATGCCGCGTCTTTCGCATCTGGCCGATCTCGATCATGCCGAACACGATCTCACCAAAGTCGCTCGTGCGCCGCACCCCCCAACTGCCCAGCACCGTGGGAGACAGATAGCCGTATTGCTGGAGGGCATACTGCCGGGCCGCCTCGCACAACTCCCGGCCGCTGACATGCCGCTCGGCCTGCCGTCGCTTGCCTCTGCCGCGTGCCCGCGGGCGGCTGCCGGGATCCGCCGTCGAACCGGGAGAGGGCTCCAGGTCCTCTGTCGGAGGCTCCGTTCCCATGCCCAGATTCTCCTGACCGAAGGAGAGGGCTTCCAGCACGAACAGATAGGCATCCAATTTGTAGCGGTGGTCTCGCTGTAACAGTTGGAACAGCGGGTGGGCGGGATCGACGAGCGGCATCACATCCTCGAAACAACACGGCTAGCAGGCTGTGGATAAACTACCTGTTGGACCGCACGATGCGGTCCCGGGTGCGCAGCACCCGCAAAAACCGGAGGTTTTCAAGTGGAAAAAGTCCATGGATGACTTTTTCCACGGGCAGC
>Ga0209829_10002921_pt1 | contig 12708 bp, 13 predicted proteins | sample C_140205_EF_Meta_FD_187311 | JGI IMG/M metagenome (GOLD analysis project Ga0209829, IMG submission 187311) | Freshwater microbial communities from Lake Croche, Canada to study carbon cycling - C_140205_EF_MetaG (SPAdes) (version 2) | ecosystem: Environmental > Aquatic > Freshwater > Lake...
CCCAGGCTTCGATATGCACCGCTCTTGCTCGCCATGTTGCCCATGGCAGGGTTTGCTGTGCAACCCATACACCACACCCGACTCGATGACCGATTGGAAGTTTATTGGGTGCTCGATCACACGTTGCCGATGGTGGACATTCAAGTCGATTTTGATGCGGGCTCACGCTTTGATCCACCTCGTCGCAGCGGGTTGTCGGGTGCAACCGCACAGATGCTCTCCAAGGGGGTTCAAGGCGAGAGCGCTGCTGAGCGCTCTCAACCCAAACGACGCTTACCACCCCTGGATGAGAATGCCTTGGGGCAAGCTTGGGCGGACATTGGAGCGATTTTCTCAGCGTCCAGTAGCGACGACCGCTTGAGCGTTCGCTTGCGCAGTCTGGTCAAGCCGGAGATTTTGGACAAAGCCTTGGAGCTTGGCTCCAGAGAGATTGGTGCACCCAGCTTTGATTCGGTCATTTGGTCGCGTGAGCGTGCCAAGAGCATTTCTTTCATTCAAGAGAGTGAGACGCAACCCGCGCCGGTGGCCTCCAAGCTCTTTCGCCAGCACGTCTTTGGTGCCCACCCCTATGGTCAAAGTGTGAGTGTCGAGTCCATCAAAGCCATTGAGGTGCGAGACCTCAAGCGGTTTCATCAGCAGTTCTTCTCGCCCTGCAAGGCGCGCGTGAGTGTGGTGGGTGATGTAGAGACAGCGGATGTTGAGCGCATCGCCCGCACTTTACTGGCCCGTTTGCCTGAGCCTCGCAGTTGTGCTGCGCTGGCGGCTTTGCCAACATTGCCCGAGGTACACGCTTTGGCGCAGAGTAAAACCGTGTCGAAACCTTTTGCCTCCACCCAGGCCCATGTCCTCATGGGACAAGTGGGGATTGCGCGGGGCGATGCGCGTTATTTTCCACTCACGGTGGGCAACTACATTTTGGGTGGAGGTGGTTTTGTGTCACGTTTGACAGAACAAGTGCGAGAAAAAAGGGGCTTGAGTTATAGCGTTTACAGCTACTTCAATCCGGAGATCCAAGCGGGTCCATTCACCATTGGACTGCAAACCAAGAAGGACCAAGCCCAGCAAGCCTTGGACGTGGTCAAAGAAGTGCTCACAGACTTTGTCGACAACGGCCCCACGCCACAAGAGCTGCAAGCGGCCAAGGACAATTTGATTGGCGGCTTTGCACTGCGGTTTGACAACAACAAAAAACTCTTGGACAACGTGGCCAACATTGCTTGGTATGGCCTGCCCTTGGATTATTTACAAACGTGGACCCAAGCGGTGCAAGCCGTGACCGTGGAGTCCATCCATGAGGCCTTTAAAAGCGTGCTCGATCCCAAACGCATGGTCACGGTGATCGTGGGAGCGCCGTCTTGACCCCAGGAGAGGTGAGGATCATTGGCGGCTCATGGAAGCGCACCAAGCTCAAGGTGTTGGATCGCCCAGGTCTCAGGCCCACGCCCGATCGGGTGCGTGAGACGCTCTTCAATTGGTTGGGACAGGACTTGACGAATTGGACTTGCGTGGATGCATTTGCTGGCACGGGCGTGCTGGGTTTTGAGAGTGCCTCCAGAGGTGCAAGTGACGTGCTGCTGATGGAGAGCGATGCTGCACTTTGCAATGTGCTCAATGACAAAATTCAAGCCCTCAAGGCGCAAGGGATGCGCGTTCAGCGAGGAGACGCCCTGATGGGGTTGAAGAGTTTAAAGCTCTCCAGTGTGGATGTGGTGTTCTTGGACCCCCCGTTTGATCAAGTGTCCTTGATGCAAGAGGCGCTCAAAGCGAGTGTGCCCACCTTGAAGCCACTGGGCCACTTGTACTTAGAATCTGCCCAGGCGCAAAGCGATGAGGTCTTGTTGGGCTTGGGGCTAGAAAAGCGAAAATATCTCAAAGCTGGACAGGTGCATGCCCATTTGCTGCGCAAATTGACCTAGGCGCTCCAAGGTCATCACGTCAATCGTGTTGGTGGGGTGCCTGAGGGGCTTTGCTGTACTGCGTGCAAAGCCCTTCATTGCCACATTGACTCCAGAGCGCGCAAAGAACGTACAACGATGGAACAAAGGACACGACCATGACTTTATCAGTGACGGCGATCTACCCAGGCACCTTTGACCCCTTGACCTTGGGGCACGAGGACATTGCCAAGCGAGCGAGTCAAATGTTCGAGCACGTGGTGATTGCGGTGGCCAGTGCGCACCACAAGAAGACCCTTTTCACGCTCGATGAGCGCATTCAAATCACCCAACAAGCCTTGGCCCATTTGCCCAACGTGAGCGTGCTCGGCTTTGATGGTTTGGTGGTGCAATTTGCCCGCACACAAGGCGCCACCGTGATGGTGCGAGGGGTGAGGTCGGTGAGTGATTTTGATTATGAGGCGCAACTCGCTGGCATGAACCGACAAATGGTGCCCGAAGTCGACAGTGTGTTTTTGACGCCCCAGCCACACTTGCAGTCGTTGTCGAGCACCTTGATTCGAGAAATTTCCGCGCTCGGCGGCCAAGTCAGCGCCTGGGTCTCGCCCAGCGTAGCGCTGGCGCTCGCGACGAAGCACAAAGCGCTCAACCAGCACAAGTCGGGCGAGTAGAGTCATGGCCTTGATGATCACCAGTCAGTGCATCAATTGCGATGTCTGTGAACCCGAGTGTCCCAATCAAGCCATTTATTTTGGGCAGGAGATTTATGAAATTGATCCCCATAAATGCACCCAATGTGTAGGGCATTTTGACGCTCCCCAATGTGTCGAGGTCTGTCCTGTGGACTGCATACCCTTGAACCCGGCGTTCGTGGAGTCTCCCGATGACTTGATGAAAAAGTACCATGGTTTGGTGGCCTTGTCGCCCAAGGATTGACTCCCGCATGGCACTCTCAGGCCGCCTTGGGTTGGGCCTGTGGAGCTGTCTTTCACCGTCTTTTTAGACCCTGGGCCTCACTCGGGCACGTGGCGTTTCAGGGGTTTGATGGGGCGTCGCCTGTTGGGTCATCGCTCTTCGTTTGTGGGTCTTTGCGCACGGGCTTGGGGCGCGGGGGCTTGGAGGTGTGAATTTTGAGGGTGGCTCGCGTCATGTCACCACGCGCCAAGTCCTCAAAAGCACTCAGAGTACGAGAGACGCAATCGTCAATGGCGTTTTGGTGCTCGCCCGAGGGTTTTTTGAGCACCCAGTGCAAGACTTCTGATTTGACACCGGGGTGTCCAATGCCCAGGCGAAGTCGCCAGTACTGGTCGCTGCCCAAGTGCGAGTGGATGTCTCTGAGTCCATTGTGCCCCGCATGAGAGCCACCCAGTTTGAGCTTCGCTTGACCAGGGACGATGTCGAGTTCGTCATGGATGACCAAAATTTGTTCGGGCAAGATCTTGAAAAAATTGGCCAAGGCGCCCACCGATTGGCCAGATGCATTCATGAAGGTTTGCGGCTCCAAGAGCCAAATGCTCTCGCCCTCAAAGCTCGCCTTGGCCATGAGTGCGTTGTAGTTTTTCTCAAACCTCAAGGTGAGCTTCAAGCGCTCAGCCAAGTCACTCACCCACCAAAATCCGGCATTGTGGCGTGTTCTTTCATACTCGGCACCTGGGTTGCCAAGTCCAACAAAGAGTTTAATCATGAAGGCTATTTTAGGGTATCGCCCATGAAAACGGCCCCTCTTGAGGGGCCGCCATGGGAAGATTTTTCAAGGCTTGGGGCTCGTCAATAGGCTCCCCCCGAAGCGTTCAACCTCAAAGGACGCTTTACTTTTTAGCGTCCTTTTTTGCGTCAGGCTTTTTGCCATCGGCTTTTTTACCATCTGCGCCTTCAGCAGGTGTTTCCACCTCGGCCACCGTGGCCACCACCGAGACGATCACGGGGTTGGTTTTTCCGTGAGTGACAGGGGTGACACCAGCGGGCAGCTTGATGTCATTCAAATGCATGGGGCTGCCTTTTTTGAGCTCGCTCAAGTCCACCGCAATGAACTCGGGCAAATCAGAGGGCAAACACGTCACTTCCAACTCCATCACCAACAAGTTGACCAAGCAAGAGTCGATCTTGACAGCGGGAGAATTTTCTTGGCCGCTGTAGTGCAGTGGCACTTTCATGTGCATCTTGGTTTTGGCATCCACGCGTTGAAAATCCACATGCATGACCATTGGTTTGTAGGGGTGGTACTGGACGTCACGCAGGAGCACTTTGGTCTCTTGCTTGTCAATTTCCATGTCCAAAACGGACGCATGAAAAGCTTCCTTTTTGAGGGCATACCACAAGGCGTTTTGATCGAGTTCGATCAATTGGGGGTCTTTTTCGCCACCGTAAACGATGCCTGGTGTACGACCCGTGATGCGCAGACGGCGGCTCGCACCCGTCCCATGTTTAGCGCGTTCAAATGCGACAAATTTCATTGCTGACTCCTGTTGAGCCCACCGCGACCAGTGTGACTCGGACTTTAAAAAAATGACTTCAACCGCCAAGGGTTGTCAGTCACCGCTTGTGTGTTCTAGGACCTCAAGGCGCTCAAAAGAGCTGATCTTGATCCGAGAACAAACTCATCACCGACTCTCCTTTGGCAATGCGCTGCATGGTCTCTGCAATCAACGCAGCCACCGAGAGTTGGCGGATTTTCTTGCACTGAGCGGCTTCAACGCTCAGGGGAATGGTGTTGGTGATCACCACCTCATCCAAGGCCTCGCCTTTGGCAATGCGCTCAATGGCGGGGCCTGAAAAAATCGGGTGTGTGCAGTAGGCGTACACCTTTTGGGCTCCTCGCTCTTTGAGCACTTCGGCGGCTTTCACCAAGGTGCCGGCCGTGTCAATCATGTCGTCCATGATCACGCAGTTGCGCCCTTCAATGTCACCAATCACATTCATCACTTCAGACACATTGGCCTTGGGGCGACGTTTGTCAATGATGGCCAAGTCGCAGTCGAGTTGTTTGGCCAGTGCACGCGCACGGACCACACCGCCAACGTCTGGTGAGACCACCATCAAGTTCTCGTAATTTTTTTGACGCAAGTCACCCAAAAGCACGGGTGAGGCGTAAATGTTGTCGACTGGAATATCAAAAAAGCCCTGAATTTGGTCGGCGTGCAAGTCCATGGTGAGCACTCGCGCCACACCCACGGTTTGAAGCAAATTGGCCACCACCTTGGCGGAAATCGGCACCCTGCTCGAGCGCGGGCGTCGATCTTGCCTGGCATAACCGAAGTAAGGAATCACAGCACAGATTCTCTCGGCCGAGGCGCGCTTTAAAGCGTCCACCATGATCAAGAGTTCCATTAAATTTTCGTTGGTGGGCGCACAAGTCGATTGCACCACAAACACGTCTCTTGCGCGCACGTTTTGTAGCAACTCCACGGTGACCTCCCCGTCGGAGAAGCGCCCCACATTGGCCGAACCCAGCTCGGTGCCCAAGTCTGTGGCGATTTCTTGGGCCAGCACGGGGTTTGCGTTGCCAGTGAAAACCAAAAAATCCGTGTTGCTAAGGGTTGACATAAGGGCGCTTTGCGTTAATCAAAGAGGAGACGGGTATCCAGCCAAGAATCAACAACGCGAAAAAAGCCCAGACCAAAACCCACAAGGCTTTGAGCTGAACTCTTTAGAGCGATGCCACGATAAACACATGGCAGGGGAGGAAGGACTCGAACCCTCGCATGCCGGAATCAAAATCCGGTGCCTTGACCAACTTGGCGACTCCCCTACAGGGTCCGTGGGCGCAAAGCCCGCAAACCATTAATCGTCGCAGAGTGCCCATCCAAGTAGGGGATGGGCCTCCAAATTGCTACAAATCTTGGACTGCCAAAGAGGCGGCAATTGAGGCGCTTCCATGACACGATCTAACTTGGCGAACACTGCACTGCCCGATCCCGTCATTCGAGGTGACAGCCCCCAACCTTTTAACAAGGAGAGGGATTCTTGCACATCAAGACAGAGGCCAGCAGCCACCGGTTGCAGATCATTGTGACCAAACTCAAAGATCTGCGTAGCAAAGTCGGCTATTGTAACAGTTTTCGTGGCCCTCTCCAATGAGGGATCGCTAAAAATTCGCCCTGTCTCCAATCCCTGTGGGGGTTTCACCACCAAAAATTGGGCCCTGGGGATGTCAACGGGTGTGAGTTGCTCGCCAATGCCTTGCACAAACGCATTGTGCCCTTTTAGAAAAAAAGGCACATCTGCACCCAGTTGGAGACCCAGGGGCAAGAGTTTGGAGAGTGGCCAATTCAAATTCCACAGACGGTTCAACGCAAGCAAGGTGCTCGCCGCGTCCGATGAGCCCCCGCCCATGCCCGCTTGGGAGGGGATTTGTTTGTCCACACTGATGGTGGCCCCCAGTTGCACTTGAGCGCTGTGCTGCAAGAGCTTGGCGGCTCGAACAATCAAATCGTCTGGGGGCAAGGTCTGTGTCAAATCAATGCGCTCAATGCGGCCTTTGGCGTTGAGTTCGAAATGCAAGACATCGGCCCAGTCAATGAGCATGAAGACCGATTGCAGCAAATGGTAGCCATCGCCGCGCCTTGCCGTGATGTGCAAAAACAAATTGAGTTTGGCTGGGGCCAAGACGTCGCTGAGCAGTTTCATGGGGCAAGCCACATCAGTGGGTTCAACAGTAAAAGGGGAAAAGTCGTTTGCAGCGATGGCATTGGCAAGGGTTGAAAAAACCGCCTGCAACCACTCTTCAATCGGAGCTCCTGATGATTTTAAAGTCAACCGCGGGTTCAGGCTCAAAGCGGTGGGCCACAAACACCGCATTGGAAGTGTGTGAAAACTCCCAACCTGGCTCGCTCACCGCTTGTCCTTGCAGCCAACCCAAGAGCGTGCGACTTGGAATGGGGGTGCCCAACCAATGCGACATCAATGAGTCCAAGTTGTCAAAGGACTGCACCCGCGGGCTCATTTGAGGACTCTCCAGGGTGGCTGGCATCTCGGGCGTGCCCCACGTGATCACGGCAAGGGTTGAACCCAAGGGCCCCAAAATGCGCAACTCACCCTCTTGGTCGCTCACATCGAGTTCAAAGTCATTGGTGATGTGCAGGGTCCGCACGCCTTTCACGTCGATTTGCATGCGCCCAGACCAATGCAGCTCACTGGGCTGGTTTGGTGTGGATAGGGTTGATGTTTGGAGCGTTCGCTCTGGATGGTGAAGTGGTGCACAAGACACCAGCATCCAACAGCATAGCCCCGTCAAATAATTGATTCCAAGCCTGCGTAAAAGCCGCACGGGGAGTCTGATGCCGAGCAAGATCCAAGAGGGAATGCTCAACTGGGTTGGCTCCAAGTGAGGGGGGTTCGTGCAAGTCGCGCGAGTGCTCACACCAGCGTCTTCAATCAAGGCGTTGATGGAGCTGCTCCCAAGCGCTTGATGGTTTCGTTGAGGACTTCGCTGGTGGAGGAGTTTTTTTGTGCTTCTTTCATCAAAACCGAGGCCTCGCGTTTTTGACCCAATGCATGCATCACCTCGGCCAGGTGCGCTGCTATGTCGCTATCGGCGCGCAAGAGATACGCTTTTTTCAAAATTGCCAAGGCCTCCTTGAGGTGTCCCAAGCGAAACTCCACCCAGCCCAAGCTGTCCATGATGAAGGGGTCCTCGGGAGCCATCTCGAGGGCCTTGACGATCAAGTTTTTGGCTTCAGGCAGTTTGAGCGAGCGGTCTGCCCAGGAATAGCCCAAGGCGTTGAAGGCCGCGTAGTAGGTTGGGGACCGATCGGTGATGGATTTGAGTATTTTCTCCATGGCCTCCAAGCGGTTGAGCTTTTCATAGGCCATGCCCAATTCATAGGCCAAGTCGTCATCAAGCGGTCTGTCGATCACTGCTTTTTCAAGGAGCTCAAGGGCCAAGTCAAAGCGGCGTTGATCTCTGGCGATTTGAACCATGGCCATGACTCGGGTGCGGGAGGCCTCGGGTGTATTGCGCGGTAGTGCAGACACCAATTCCATGGACGCTTTGAAGTCTCCTTTTTTGTTGAGCACCAAGGCTTTTTGAATTTGCGCGCTGACCAGCAAATTGGGGTCGTCAATCTGATTGAGCCACTTGAGGCTTTCGGTCAAGTCACCTTTTTTGGTGGTGAGTTGGGCAAGACCCAAATACGCCTGGGCTTTTTCTCGCTGAGGCAAGGGGTTTTGCGGTGTTTCAAGCGAAAGGTAATGCGTCCAGTTGGACTGCGCTTGATCGCCCAAGCCTTTCTCGGCATTGGCGCTGCCTAAAAAAAGCCAGGCGGAGGCAAAACTCGGGTGCTCTTGGGTCAACTGCGTGAGCACTTGAATGCCTTCGTTCAATCGATCGGTTTCTAAAAACACCCGCGCATAAGCAAAACTCACCTCTTGAGGATAGGGGTTGGGTTTTTGCCGCATCAAGGGCGACAAGAAGTTCTCGGCTTCTATCATGCGTTGCTCCATGAGCCCCAGGGCCAACCACAAGGGTTCAGTCGCCAATGGGTCCACTTGGTGGGCTTTGATGCCGCATTTGAGGGCTTCTTGTCGCTCTTGTGCGATCAGGTGCATTTGTCCAAGCGTTGACCACACGGCGACTCCAAGGGTTTTGGAGTTCTTCAAAGGCTCGAGTGCACTCTCGAGCACCAGTGCGGCTTGGTGCTTGTTGCTGGCCCTGGCGAAGGACCTGGGCAGCGACTTGATGGTGTTGGCGAGTTCGTCTTTGGGGGTCAGTGCGATGAGTTTTTCCAAAGACTGTTGGGCATCAGGCAAGCGGTTGAGCGCAATAAAAATTTGCAAACTGTATTGATGAGCGCTCACCGATTTGGGGTGGACGCTGCGCCAAGTTTGGGTGACCTCAAGGGCAGCTTCGGCAGAATGGGACTGAAGGGCCACTTCGATGCAGCGTTCAAAGAGTTTCTCGTCGCCCGACTTTTTGGCCACATCCAGCAGCAGGGTGAGACCCGTGAGCGCTTGCCCCTGCAAGGTGTTGAGCTCGCCGAGCAAAATCTCAAACATCCACTGGGCGTTCAAGTCCGAGTTGGAGAATGCTTGGGCGGGCGGTGTTTTTGAGCCCTGAGTCGATTCGGGTGTTTTTTTCTGAGATGGGCTGGGGCTTTGTGCCAACTGCCATGGGGCTGAGAGATGGCGTGACTTGATGGGTTGATCAAACCCCAGGCCCATCGATGAGGCCTGGACGGCGAGGGCGCAAGCGCCCAAGGCCAATCCCAAACCCATCTCACGTGCCACACTGCGCCAGCTTGGATGAGCGTGGCAGTTGCCGTTGAATTCGCCCCGCATGGCGTGAGGCTCTGGTGCTGGGTTGGAGTACAACCAGGACAGGACATGCCCCGCGTCAAGTCTGGAGTTGGCGTTGAGTTGGGCGCTTTTGAAGAGGTTCATCAGTGGATGATAATGCCAACTTTAGAGTTTTGAAAAGAACATGCCAGAATTACCCGAAGTAGAAATCACCCGACAAAGTTTCGCGCAGGCGATCGAAGGTGCCAAGATCACCCGAGTGAACTTGGGCAAAGCGCTGCGCTGGCCTTTGGGGTGTGAGCCGATTGTCTTGGAAGGCCAACGCGTTTTGGGGGTGAGGAGGCGTGCCAAGTATTTGCTGGTGGACCTGAGCGAGGGCTTGCTGTTGGTCCATTTGGGCATGTCGGGCTCCTTGCGCTTTGCCCAAGGCATGCCTGCCATGGGCTTGCATGAGCACTTCGAGATGCAGACCACCCAAGGCACATTGCGCCTCAAAGACCCCAGGCGCTTTGGGGCTGTTGTGTATGCCAAGTCGGCGTCGGACGCGGCGGCCCAAAAACTCTTGGGGCACTTGGGGCCAGAGCCACTGGAGTCGGACTTCACGCTCGCGTATTTTAAAAATACCCTCTCAGGCAAAACAGCCGCCATCAAGACCGTGCTGCTCGACGCTCGGGTGGTGGTGGGGGTGGGCAATATCTACGCCAATGAGGCCTTGTTCTTGGCCAAGATCAACCCCAAGGCCGCAGCGGGCAAGCTCTCGGCTGAACGGGTGCAAAGACTGCTTCACGCCATTCAGCAAGTCCTCAACCGCGCCTTGGCTGTGGGTGGCAGCACCCTCAAAGACTTCTCCAATGCGCAGGGCAAGGAGGGGTATTTTCAGCTCGAGATGATGGTCTATGACCGAGGGGGTGAGCCGTGTCGGGTCTGCAGTGCGCCTGTGCGCACGTTGCGACAAGGCCAGCGCTCAACGTTTTATTGTCCGCAGTGTCAAAAGCGCTGAAATCAGCCTTGGCCCAATTGAACAATCCCGCCATCAACACTGCGTTGAAAACCGCTGCACCTCCATTGCACGGCGAGGTGCCCTTGCCCAAAGAATTTGCCAAAAAGCTCGTGGCATGGCAAAAAAAACATGGGCGCCACGATTTGCCCTGGCAGCTAGAGCTCAAGGCCTACCCTGTTTGGCTCTCAGAGGTGATGCTGCAGCAAACGCAAGTGAGCACAGTCAAGGTTTATTTCCAAAAGTTCATGCTTCGCTTTCCACGGGTTGAGGACTTGGCTTGCGCTGACATCAATGAGGTGCTCGCGCTTTGGACGGGTCTGGGTTACTACACACGTGCGCGCAATTTGCACCGATGTGCCATTGAGGTGACGCGAACCCATGGCGGTGTGTTTCCGCAAGAGTTGGAGGCTTTGAAATCCCTCCCGGGCATTGGCGAGTCAACGGCGGCTGCCATTGCCTCCCTTTGCTTTCAAAAACGCGTGGCCATCACCGATGGCAATGTGAGGCGAGTTCTGGCGCGGGTCATGGGCTTTGAAGGCGATATGGGGCTGGGCTCGAGTGTGAAATGGCTCTCCCAAGTGGCGCAGAGTTTGCTGCCCAATCAACCCAGCAGCATGCCCACCTACACCCAAGGCATCATGGACTTGGGTGCCACGGTTTGTAAGCCGAAAAATCCGTTGTGTGATCGCTGTCCGATGAGCGAAGTCTGTGTTGCCCGAGAACAGGGTCTGATCGACAAGATTCCTGTCAAGAGCAAAAAGATCAAACGCACTTTTGAACAATTGTTTTGGCTCATCGCGCAAAACCCCAAGGGCGAGGTGTTGGGCATCAAGCGAGGAGACAAAGGCATTTGGGCTGGGTTGTACGGTTTTGCTGAATTTGACAGCGAAGAAGCTTTGATCAATGCCACCACAACAAGGGTGGGAAAAAGTCGAATCGCCAAAGCCCAAAAAAACACTGGGAGGGTTGCACCCAGGGCCTTGGAGGTCGTGCGCCATGAGCTCACACACAAGTCGCTGAGCATTCATCCATTTTTTTGGACTGCACCCATGGACTTTGAAAGGCCCGGGGCTGAGTGGCTGACTGAGAGCCAGTGGAGACAAGTGGGATTGTCTCGTCCCGTGGAGGATTTATTGCGGTCTGTTTTTGCTGGGTCTTGAGTGTTGCGTCCAAAGGACGGCGGCCCTAGCCCACTGCAAAACAATGTGAAGAGACTACAAAATGACCGTCAAACTAACTCAGACCCGTGGGCGTTAGTGGTGATGTTGCTTGGCCGCTTGGATGTTTTCAAGTTCGCGGTGACGCGTGAGGGTGACCCAGTTTTTGCTGAACAATTGCCCGAGTCTCTCCACCAAATATACGGATCGGTGCTGCCCACCTGTACACCCCAGAGCCACTGTCACATAGCTGCGGTGATCGCGATTGAGCTCGATGAGCCAGTGGTTTAAAAAAGTCTGAATGTGTTGGCACATTTGGTTCACGCTGCTGTGTGTATTGAGCCATTGTGCAACTGGGGTGTCTTTGCCAGTGAGCTCTTTCAAGTGGTCTTCATAATAGGGATTGGGGAGCATGCGAACATCAAAGACGTAGTCTGCATGAACGGGAATACCACGCTTGAAGGCGAAAGACTCAAAGATCAAGGTCAGTTGTGCAGCTGGCGCAAAGACGAGAGACTTGATAAAGCTTTGCAATTGATTGGAACGCAAAAGACTGGTGTCAATGATGTGTGCCATTTCTCTAAAAGGGCTCAAGATGTCGCGCTCGAATTGGATGGCTTGAACGAGGTCTCGCTCTGGGTCGTTGTCGTTGGCAGCGAATTTGGACAAAGGGTGGCGTCTTCGAGACTCGGAATAGCGTTGGACCAAGGTCTGGGTTTTGGTGTCTAAAAAAAGCAGTCGAATGTCCACTCCCAAGGACCTCAATCGCTCCAACTGGGCTGGCACCAAGGGCAAGGAGGCGGCACTCCTGGAGTCCATGGCGATGGCCACTTTGAGCTCAGAGCGTGCTTTTTCAAGTTCGACAAATTGAGTGAGCATCTCGGGGGGCAAGTTGTCCACGCAGTAGTACCCCGCATCTTCGAGTGCTCGCAAGGCCACCGATTTACCCGAGCCTGAAAGTCCAGTGATGAGGATCAATTCCAGTGCTGACGTGGGTGCTGGGCCGGCAACGGGCTGGGTATGGGGCGGTGCATCGGAGTTCATGGTTTTTTGACCTTGCGAGTGCTTTTGATGGCTTTGTCGCTTGCGGGTTGGCTCACCATCGAAGGCGAGAGCATCTCTTTGGCGTGTGCCAAGGAGGCTTGTGAGCTTGCTTCACCCCCGAGCATGCGCGAGACTTCGACCTCGCGGGCCACGCCACTGACTTGGTGAACACTTGACCAAGTGCTGGTCGAGTCACGCGTTTTGCTCACCACCCAGTGCTGGTCAGCGCAAGCGGCGACTTGGGGCAAATGGGTGACAGCCAACACTTGGCGGTCCACCCCCAGTTGTTTGAGGAGTCTGCCCACCGTGTGGGCCACAGCGCCTCCAACGCCAGAGTCGACTTCATCAAAAATCAAGGTCTCGGTGCTGCCCAGTTGAC
>Ga0209829_10002922_pt1 | contig 12707 bp, 14 predicted proteins | sample C_140205_EF_Meta_FD_187311 | JGI IMG/M metagenome (GOLD analysis project Ga0209829, IMG submission 187311) | Freshwater microbial communities from Lake Croche, Canada to study carbon cycling - C_140205_EF_MetaG (SPAdes) (version 2) | ecosystem: Environmental > Aquatic > Freshwater > Lake...
AAACCAACTGCGAATAAATCATGCACATGCTCGGATTTACCATACGTTAACCCCAGAAAAAACGAGCCAAGTATGTTTACAGTAAAGATTCCGTATGGTTTTGATGTGTACTTGCGAATGTATTGATCAATTGCAAAACGAGCAGGTGCGCCAACCGCTGCGCCAAGAATTACAAGAAGTACATTCATGAGCGCTCCGGAACTAATTTTCTAGCCACAGGCAGAACAACAGCTACAATTACTAGCGAGAAGAATAGGTTTTGAATTAAAAAGACAGTTCCACCGTCATGAGGCTCTAACGATTGCGAAGTAACTGCAGAAAATGTAGTCAATCCCGCGCAGAATCCTGGCAGTAAAAGTAAGCGTAATTCAGTGATTCCACGACGTTCCATAACAACTAAAAGAATGGCGGCTAGTGCAACACCAATTAGGTTTGCAGCTAAAGTGCCGGCGCGATCATTGGGAAAGATCTGACCTAAACCAAAGCGTGACAAAGTTCCGGCGATTCCGCCAACCGAAACTAACGCCAGAGATTTCAGAGCGGTAATGCTTTCTTGCCAACGTTAGAAACCAACCGCGTAATCACGCTAATGATGATGGCAGCAAAGATTGCTGACCAGAAATTATTTACATCTAACTTGTCACTCCATCGTGCAACAAGCATCAACATCGATGCATTGACAACGACTAGGAAAAGTCCCAAAGTTAAGATCACCGCAGGAAGGGTTAGTAGCTTTAACAAAGAACCTAAAGTTGCATTGAGTAAACCAAACAACAGAGCAACCCACAGATATGTTGTTAATCCACCTTTGACATCGATTCCTGGAATAACTGCTGTGGCAACCCAAAAGGACAGCGCCAAAGCGCCCCAACGAACCAATAACTTCATGAAGAAACTATAAGCCCTCGCGCTTGCGGATCTTTGTACCTAACCAGCGAACTGGATCGTACTTAATATCTGCAACGCGCTCCTTCATAGGAATAATCGCGTTATCGGTGATCTTGATGTGTTCTGGACACACTTCAGTACAGCACTTGGTGATGTTACACATTCCCAGACCGTGCTCTTCTTGCGCAGTTTTCTTGCGGTTCTTCAACATATCGAGTGGGTGCATATCTAGCTCTGCGATACGAATAAAGAAGCGAGGTCCAGCGAATGACTTCTTGTTTTCTTCGTGATCACGTACAACGTGGCACACATCTTGGCAAAGGAAACATTCGATGCACTTACGGAATTCTTGTGAACGCTCAACATCGATCTGTTCCATACGAGCTTCACCTGGTGCTAGATCTTTAGGGTGCTCATAAGCAGGGATTTCCATTGCTTTTTTGTAGTTAAAGGAAACATCTGTAACAAGGTCTTTGATGATTGGGAAAGCACGAAGTGGTGTGACAGTGATTGTTTCTTCTTCACCAAATGATGCAACCTGTGTCATACATGCAAGACGAGGCTTTCCGTTGATCTCCATTGAACAAGATCCACATTTACCAGCCTTACAGTTCCAGCGAACTGCTAAGTCACCCATCTGTGTTGCCTGAACACGGTGAATAACATCAAGGACAACTTCACCTTCGTTGGCCTCTACAACAACATCTTTAAGACCACCATCAGTTGAATCACCGCGCCAAATGCGAAGTTTAATATTGCGCGCCATTAGTTGGAACCGCCTTTCGCAATTTCTTCCGGTGTCATGTATTTCTCCAGCTCATGAATATCAAAGAGGTCGAAGAGTTCTTTAGGAATTACTGGCAATACTTGTTCACGAATGTTTACTTGATTGCCATCAAATGAGGAAATGTTATTGATCTGGCGCCACTTATTGTCCATGCCCGGGAAATCATCACGAGTGTGACCACCACGAGATTCTTCACGATTGATCGCTGACTTTGCTGTTGATTCTGCAACTAACAACATGTTGTCTAAATCAAAGGCCAAGTGGAATCCTGGGTTGAACTTACGTCCACCGCTTACAGAAACATTTGCACTGCGCTTTCTAATATCTGCAATCTTTGCAATTGCATCCTTTAGTTCGCTACCTGTACGGATGATTCCAACAAGGTTGTGTGTGATTTCTTGTAATTCTGCGTGAAGTGAATATGAGTTTTCTCCACCTTCACGATCAAATGGCGCTTGAATCTTGGCAGCTGCTGCTGTGATCGCAGCTTGGCTGACTGGATTTGTACCATTCTTCTTAACGTATTCAACTGCGCCAATACCCGCGCGGCGACCAAATACCAAAAGATCTGTCAAAGAGTTTCCACCAAGACGGTTTGATCCGTGCATTCCGCCAGCAACTTCACCAGCTGCAAATAGCCCCGGAACACCTACTGCTGCTGCAGAATCTGGCTCTACTTCAACACCACCCATTACATAGTGACATGTTGGGCCAACTTCCATTGGCTCCTTAGTGATGTCAACGCCAGCTAGTTCGTAGAACTGATGCCACATAGATGGGAGGCGCTTTTTAATTAACTCTGCAGGCAAACGCTTTGAAACATCAAGGAACACTCCGCCATGTTCTGTTCCGCGACCTGCTTTAACTTCGCTGTTAATTGCGCGTGCAACTTCATCGCGAGGCAATAACTCTGGCGGACGACGGTTGTTGTCCTGATCTTCATACCAACGATCTGCTTCTGCTTCATTGTCGGCGTACTTATCTTTAAATACATCTGGGATGTATTTAAACATGAATCGTTCGCCGTTAGTGTTTGTTAGTACTCCACCTTCACCACGAACAGATTCTGTTACCAAAATTCCGCGAACAGATGGTGGCCATACCATTCCTGTTGGGTGGAACTGCAAGAACTCCATATCAACCAGGTTTGCACCAGCTTTTAGTGCAAGTGCATGCCCATCGCCAGTACCTTCCCACGAGTTAGAAGTAATCTTGAAAGTCTTTCCAACGCCGCCAGTTGCAATAACAACAGCTGGTGCTTCAAACAAAACTTCTGCTCCAGTTTCGCGCCAGTAACCGTAGGCTCCTGAAACTTTTCCATTCTCTTTCAAAATGTCAGTGATTGTTAACTCTGCGAAAACTTTAATTCCGCTTTCCATATCACCGGTTTCGCGGCCATCTTTTTGTTGCAACTGAACAATCTTCTGCTGCATTGTGCGAATAAGTTCTAGACCTGTGCGATCGCCAACGTGCGCAAGGCGTGGGTATTCATGTCCGCCAAAGTTACGTTGTGAAATTTTTCCTTCTTTTGTGCGATCAAAAAGTGCGCCCCATGTTTCTAGCTCCCAAATGCGATCTGGTGCTTCCTTTGCATGAAGTTCTGCCATGCGGAAATGATTGAGGAATTTGCCACCGCGCATTGTGTCGCGGAAGTGAACCATCCAACTATCTTTGTCATTTACGTTTCCCATTGATGCTGCGGCTCCGCCTTCAGCCATAACAGTGTGGGCCTTGCCAAATAGTGATTTACAAATAATTGCTACGCGTAGCCCTGATTCACGTGCTTCTACAGCAGCGCGTAATCCAGCACCTCCAGCACCGATTACAAGGACATCGTATGTATGGCGTTCTAGTGTCATAGTCGATTCCCTTTTAGAAGAAGTAGAAGTTAGTCCATGCGCCAGTTGCAACTTGGCGAACATAGATATCGGCGAATGCAACAGCAGCTAACGAAAACCATGCAAACTGTTGATGTTTTGTATTGAGAACTGAAACTGTTGACCACAACTTGTATCGCACTGGGTGCTTAGAGAAATGCTTTAAGCGACCACCAACTGTGTGACGGCATGTGTGGCAAGACAATGAGTAGAACCACAACAAGCCAGAGCTAGCAAAAAGAACTAGTGAACCAACACTTAAGTGTCCCCATTGTCCTTGAACATTTTTCAAGGAAATAATTGCGTCGTATGTTAAGAAAACGTTGAACACTAAACCTGCGTAGAAGAAATAACGGTGCAAGTTCTGTCCAATTAATGGAAAACGAGTTTCGCCTGTGTATTTCTTGTGAGGTTCTGCAACGCCACATGCTGGTGGAGAAAACCAGAATGAACGGTAATACGCCTTGCGGTAGTAGTAACAGGTCATTCGGAAACCAAGCGGGAAGATCAAAATAATTAGCGCTGGTGATAATGCAAAGTTAAATATTTCTGCACTTACTGGAGTCCAGCCACCAATTGTTGCTTCAGGAACACAGGCTTGTGACAAACATGGTGAATAGAAAGGAGAAATCAAATGATCTTTGTAGTAGTTAGCTCCTTCAAATGCGCGGAAGGTTGCATAAATAACAAAAGAAAAGAGAACTCCGAAAGTTAGAAGTGGTTGCAACCACCACTTATCTGTGCGAAGCGTGCGCTCTTTAATCTTGGCGCGCGTTGGTGAAAAGACACCTGACATGTACAACTCCCCTGGTGTAAGCCTGTGTGTTACTAGGGGCTAAGTCTGCTCCGGACATGAAAAAGTGGCTAGGTAAATCCGCGCTTACGCGGTATGAACTCAGCCACAACTTCACAAAAATGGCGGAGGGCGTGGGATTTGAACCCACGAAACTTTCGTTTGCCGGTTTTCAAGACCGGTGCACTCGGCCGCTATGCGAGCCCTCCGTGGGAGAGATTACCCGAATTTAGCCCTAGCGAAAAATCGGCTAGTTATTAAGCGGGAAGATCCAAGAGCTTTTCGATGATCTTTGCAACACCATCGGCTTCACATGGTTCTGCTACCCCTTTTGCAAATGATGGCGCATCAGGGTGTCCATCTGACATTGCATACGAATTAGCAGCCCATGTAAGCATTGAGAAATCATTGGGGTTATCACCAAATGAAACACAATCTTCGGCAGTTAAACCTAGACGTTTTGCCATCATCGCAAGCGTTGTTCCTTTTGAAATATTTAACGCTGAAATTTCAATGAGTGAATCTCTTGAAGTTGAATGAGTAACGGTCACAAGATCATGTAATTCGCGATGGGCAACCTCGACCATTTCATCAGATGTAAATTCATGATTGCTGCATCTACCTAATATCTTTAATGCCGGACGCTTGATCGCATCTTCAATTTTATCAACACCCACATTATCTAGCCCAACATCCCATTTAGGAATATAGGCAATTTCGCGGTGATAGTGATCGTTGGATTCAACAGCAAACGACATTTCAGGCATTGCAATTCGCATGCGTCGCACAACTTCTAATTGTTCATCAACGGAAATCATCCACTCTTCTAAAACTTTGTCATTGATTAAGTCGTACAACATCGCACCATTGCAGCAAATTGCTTCTCCGAAACCAAAGGCCTCGCGAATTTCACTCATCCAGCGTGGGGGGCGACCTGTTACAAAGAAAACATGCACACCCAGATCACGCGCACGGGTAAATACATCAATTGTGCGCTGTGAAATTACACCTTTATGGGAAACGATAGTTCCATCTAAATCCGTTGCAATTAATTTAGGGCGTTTATTCACACCAGCTCAAATCGTGTCACACCTAAGAAAGGTTGTAGTGCTGCTGGAACATTAACTGATCCATCTGCATTTTGGTGGTTCTCTAAAATTGCAACAATCATGCGGGGAATAGCAACTAATGTGCCATTAAGTGTTGCAACAGCTTTTGTGCCATCTGCATCCTTAAAGCGAATGTTTAAGCGGCGAGCCTGAAATTCAGTGCAGTTAGAGGTACTTGTGACCTCGCGATACGCGTTTTGTGTAGGAATCCACGCTTCAATATCAAACTTACGATTGGCGCTTGATCCCAAATCACCTGATGCAACATCAATAACGCGGTATGGAATCTCCATTGCATTAAGGAAATCTTTTTCCCATTGCAACAAACGCTTGTGCTCTTCCTTAGCCTGATCTGGATGGCAGAAAGAAAACATTTCAACCTTATCGAATTGATGCACGCGAATAATCCCGCGAGTGTCCTTGCCGTATGTACCTGCTTCGCGGCGGAAGCATGATGAATATCCGGCATATCGCATTGGAAGTTTGTCCGCAGGTAGCACTTCATCCATATGCATTGCGGCAAGTGGGACTTCAGATGTACCAACTAAATACACATCATCTTTTTCTAGATGATAAACATTTTCAGCTGCTTGTCCCAAAAACCCTGTGCCTTCCATTGCTGCAGGATTTACAAGCACTGGTGGAATTACTGGAGTGAAGCCAGCCTTATTTGCAGATGCAATTGCGTAATTAACAAGTGCGAATTCCAGCATCGCACCGACACCGGTTAAATAATAAGAACGAGAACCGGCAACTTTTGCACCGCGTTCGGTGTCAATAGCACCCAGCAACTTACCTAGTTCAACGTGATCCTTTGGTTCAAAATCAAATGTGCGCGGTGTGCCAACGTGTTCGATAACTACAAAATCGGCTTCTGTTCCAATTGGTGCCTCTGGGTCCAGAATGTTTGATAGCTGCATGATCAATTGTTTTGCTTGTTCTTCGACCTCTGCGCGCTTTGAATCTGCGTCTTTCACCTTGGTAGCAAGCTCTTTTGCGTTTTCTAGTAGGGCTGTCTTTTCATCGCCTTTTGCAGCACCAACTGATTTAGATAAAACATTTTGTTCTGCGCGTAATGTTTCAAACTTATCTAGCGCTGCTCGGCGAATTTCATCAATTGCTAAAACTTTATCGACGATCGTTACATCTTCACCACGACCCTTTTGAGATGCGCGCACTGCATCTGGGTTTTCACGCAGGTACTTGATGTCGATCATTTACTTGCCTTTTCTCGTGGGTATGAGCCAAGGAATCGAATGTCTTCGCAGATTGCTCGAAGGCTTTCTACTGCCTCCTTCACAGGTGCATCTGCAATGTGACCCTCAGCGTCAATAATGAAATGGTAATGGCCAAGGGCTGAACCAGTCGGACGTGACTGAATAAAAGTTAAGTTAACTTCGCGCTTGGCGAACTCGGTCAAGATATCGAGCAACGCACCAGCGTGGTCCACACCAATAAAGACAGCAAGTGAGGTGCGGTCCCAACCAGTGTTCTTTGGAATTGCTCCTGGCTTTGCAACCACAATAAATCGTGTAACTGCGCCAGGGTTATCGCCAATGTTGTCTGCAATAACGCGAAGACCATAGTGTGCAGCTGCTACTGGTGCCGCAATCGCTGCATCAAATTCACCACGTGAAATTGCCTCTGCCGCTGCTGCAGTTGATGCAGTTGAAATTAATTCTGCATCTGGATAATTCTTTGCAACATAGTTACGGCACTGTGCTTCTGCGTGTGGATGTGTAGCAATTCGCAAAATCTCTTTTTCATCACCTTTAATCATTAATGCAAAAGAAACAGGCAGAGTTACTTCGCCAACGATTGCTAATGGCTCGCCGGTTGCAAGCTCATCAAGGGTGCGTGCAACAACACCTTCGACAGAGTTTTCAATAGGCACTAATGCAAAGTGGGCTTTACCAAGACGAACCGCATCGAGTGCTGCAGTGACGTTGGCATAAGGCATAAGGCGATCATTGGAAGAAGTGATCTTTTTAAGAGCCGCCTCTGTAAATGTTCCCTTGGGACCGAGATAGGCGTATGTACTCACTTGCTAATTGTACCCGAGTACCGACCTTGCATATGACGGGGTATTTGTGATCAAGACATCAACACCGTTATCAGCGCAAAAGCGCATATCGTCGGCATCATCAACGGTCCATACGAAGAGATTGCGCGGATCTTGATTTAAATGTGGTTTCTGTCTAAATGCTGTAATTCCTGGGCCAATTGATTGCGCAGATGTAAACCGTCGCATTGCAAATGAAAATGTATCGTGAAGTAAAGCAACAGTTTTTTGCAACGGATCAATCTTTCTGATGTTTTCTAAAGCCAGCCATGAAAATGACATTACGTGAATATCTGCTACTGGTTTTTCTTGGTGCAACAGTTGCATTACTTTCTTTTCAACCGCACTTGCTGACGGCACTGGATGTTTGGTCTCGATTGCTAACTCTTTTTTGTGATCTCTGGCCAGTGTTAATAATTCATCAAGAACCATAGCTTGCGGGTAATGAGATCTAATTTCCTTAAAAGTTGAATTTGCAATACGCGCCGCATTGCCTGCAATACGTTGCATATCTGCGTCATGCCATAAAACCAGTTGGTTGTCTTTGGTTAAACGAACATCGCATTCAAAACCATCTGCCCCATCATCTATAGCGGCCTTGTATGCAGCCATTGTTAACTCAGGATGCTCAATCGAGGATCCGCGGTGTGCGTAGATCTTCATCTTTCAAGGTTACACCGTTAGGCTTACATCATGAGCGCGCACTTCTTTGAAACCTCTGCGCGTTCGGCTATTGGTTTGGTGCGCCAAGGAAATGAAGACTCTGCTTTTGCATCTGCCCAGTTAATTGCAGTTGCCGACGGGATGGGTGGTCACGCCGCCGGCGAAGTCGCATCCCGCATCGCAGTTCAGGTACTACAAAAGTTAGCCCCTGCACTTGCTGCTAAAGATATAGATGAAGACTCTGTAGAAGATTTATTAATGCATTCATTACATAGTATTGATGCAGAAATTGCCGCTGTTGCTGATGAAGAGATCGAAAAACGTGGCATGGGTACAACTTTGACGGCATTGTTAATTCGTGACAACCGCATTGCTCTGCTACATGTTGGTGATTCTCGCTGTTATCGCTTGCGTGGCAATACATTGGAGCAACTCAGCAACGATCACACTGTCATTCAAGAACTGCTTGATCAAGGTGCAATATCCCAAGCAGAAGCTGCTGAACATCCACAACGTTCGATGCTGACCCAGGCGTTACGCGGAGATGGCGATGTGACTCCGGTATTACAAATGTATGAGGTTAAAAAAGGTGATCGATACCTGCTGTGCTCTGATGGATTGTCCGGTGTTTTAACGGATAAAGAGATCAAGGTTGGCTTAAAAAAATCTGATAAAGATGAAGCCATTAAGTTTTTAAATGATGCAACATATATAAATGGTGCACCTGATAATGTCACCATTCTTATCGCTGATATTTCAGATACATCAACGACCTCATCATTTTTGTTAGGAGCAGCTCATGATTAATCAGTTGCTCGGTGGTCGTTACAAACTTGGTGAAATGATTGGCACTGGTGGAATGGCAGATGTGTATGTTGCCGAAGATACCCGCCTTGCTAGACAGGTTGCCGTAAAAGTATTGCGCAGCGATTTAGCGCGCGATCCATCCTTTGTTGCTCGTTTTAGAAAAGAAGCACTAGCTGCGGCAGGGCTTAACCACCCCGGAATTGTTGCCGTATATGACTCGGGCGAAGAACCAGCTCCATACATTGTTATGGAGTTAATTTCTGGACACACCCTGCGCGAATTAATTCATAAAGGAGAACGTGTTCCGTTAAAGCGCGCACTTGAAATCGGTGAAGGAATTTTGGCTGCACTTGAGTATTCACACCACAGTGGAATCGTGCACAGAGATATTAAGCCTGCAAACATCATGATTACAGATCACGGTGATGTAAAGGTAATGGATTTTGGAATCGCACGAGCGCTGGCCGACTTAGGTGCAACATTAACTAGCACCTGGAACATTGTTGGAACAGCTCAATATTTATCCCCTGAACAAGCATTGGGTGAAGTGGCCGATCTTCGCAGCGATATTTATTCAACCGGATGTTTGTTGTACGAAGTATTAACTGGCAAACCACCATTTACTGGAGAAACTCCAGTATCAATTGCATACCAACATGTTTCAGGTACTTTTATTGCGCCAAGTAAAATAGTTCCTGAACTTCCTGCGGGAATTGACACTTTATTAACTGTTGCACTTGCAAAAAATCCAGATGATCGTTATCAATCTGCTGGATTAATGCTGGATGATTTATACAAAATCGCTGGCGGAGAAGTTGTAACAACAAAGATTGCTAAAGCGCCAATTTTGCGCCGCAAGGTATTAATCGGCGCCATCAGTGGTGTTGCAGCGCTCGGTCTACTTGCCGCAGGCTTATTTTTGGTTAAACCAGGGTCGGATGCTTCGGGATTGCCTCAATTGCCTAACGTCGTTGGGTTAACACAAGCAGAGGCTGAAGCCTTGCTTGGTGATTACGTTGTCACTGTTACTCGCGCACATGATGGTCGAATTCCAAAAGATCGAGTTGCTAACCAAATCCCACTTGCAACTGTTCGGGTGCAAAAAGGTTCAGGGGTTGTTTTAACAATTTCAGATGGCCCAGGAGATTCAATTGTTCCTATTGGTTTAGTTGGAATGTCATTAATTGATGCCCGCACCGCATTGTCTGCTGTTGGTTTGTTAGTGACTTCTACTGAAGCAATTCCTTCAGATGAACCGCAGGGAACTGTTTTGAAGGTAACACCAGAAGCTGGATCAACAATTACTGCTGGTAGCGGTGTTGTATTACAAATTGCTAGTGGACAAATCTTGGTTCCACCATTGATTGGGACAGATGCGTTGCAAGCTAAAACTATTTTAGTTCAAGCTGGATTCTTAGTGAATGAAGTATTTGGTTACGATGCGAATCAAGCGATTGGTGTTGTTATTCGTCAAGCACCAGATGCTGGAACAACACAAACGATTGGTAAATCGGTAACAATTACAATTAATAAAGCGCCGTAAATTACCAAGCTTAGATTTATTTGTCAGTACCAACCACTGGCGATAATCCAACTGCGCGTTCGCGAGCGCCTTTATCACCACACATCACTAACCAGTTAGCAAGCATCTGGTGTCCGTGTTCTGTTAAAACAGATTCTGGATGAAACTGCACACCTTGAATTGGAAGCGTTGTATGTTGCATCGACATGACTAATCCAGATTCAGTTGATCCCGTGATGTGCAATGTGTTTGGTACTGAATCTTTTTCAACACAGAGTGAGTGATAACGAGTTGCTGTAAATGGTGATGGTAAGCCTGAAAGAACACCTTCTTGTTTGTGATAAACAAGCGAAGTTTTTCCATGTAGTAATTCGGGTGCTCGTGAAACAGTTGCACCAAATGCAACACCAATTGCTTGATGACCAAGACACACTCCGAATAACGGAATTGAATGCTGGGCGCAGTACTTAATCATCTCTACTGATACGCCAGCTTTTTCAGGAGTTCCGGGTCCTGGCGAAATTAGGACTCCGTCGTAATTAGAAGCAGCATCGGCTGTGACCGCATCGTTTCGAACAACAGTGCACTCGGCCCCTAATTGCTGCAGGTACTGCACCAAATTAAAGACAAAGGAGTCATAGTTATCGATGACGAGGATCTTGGCGGCCATAGGAGCATTCTCTCTCATGGTGTATCTTTCGCGTATGCCTAAATCAAAGCTACGCAAGAAGGTCGCTGAGCAGCGCGCTCACAATCAAGAGGTTGTTGTTGAAGCTCCTCACGCACCATTGGAGAGCCCTAAGTGGCTCGCTCCAACAATGGTTGCAGCCTTCTTAATCGGTTTGCTCTGGATCGTGGTCTTTTATGTAACTCAGACCGCCTATCCAGTCCCTGGAATCGGTGCTTGGAACATGGTTATTGGTTTTGGCTTTATCGGTGTTGGCTTTTCACTAGCCACTCGCTGGCGCTAAATACCTTCTAATTACAACCGTGTAATTCGATCCACAGTGTGGGTAAAACCTGTGGATAACTTATCGGCGCTGCATTACAAGTTGAGCTGCCACTAACCCGCCGACTAGTCCGCCTAAGTGTGCCCGCCAATCAACTCCGCCCATTGCAAAACCAATGAAAAAGTTGATTCCGATAATCACAACAATGGATCGAATGTCTGCGCCAATTCTTTGTCCAACAATCACCATCGCGCCAAATAATCCGAAGATCGCACCAGATGCACCAACTGATGCGCCATATGTGGATGCAAAGTATGCAGATGTTAATGAACCAGTTAATAGCGAAGTAAAAAATACAATCAGAAATTTATTTTTGCCAAATGCTGATTCCAGCGGATTTCCTAGAACCATCAATGCGTACATATTGAAACCAAGATGTAGTAGCCCTGCATGAGTTAAGGCAACAGTAAATAATCTGTACCACTGGTTGGTTGCTTGTAAATATTCAAAACTTGGAAGCATGAGATCTTGTTGCAGTGATGGGACAACCATCTGCACAAGGTAAGCCGCGCAGATTACTGCGATTAAAGAGTAAGTAGCAGAACGCTTAAGCAACTGTAACGCTGTTGATAGTGATGTCAGTTGCTGGCTTGTCCTGCGCGCCAGTCTTTGCAGTTGCAATTGCGTCAACTACTGCCTGGCTTGCAGAATCCTTTACTTCACCAAAGATGCTGTGCTTACGGTTTAACCATGTTGTTGGTGCAACGGTAATAAAGAATTGTGAACCATTTGTTCCTGGACCTGAGTTAGCCATTGCAAGAATGTATGGACGATCAAAAGTTAGTTCACCGTGGAACTCATCTGCGAAACGGTATCCCGGTCCGCCTGTTCCGCGACCTAGTGGATCTCCACCTTGAATCATGAAACCGTCAATGACACGGTGAAAAATTGTTCCGTCGTACAACTTTGCAGTTGTCTTGTCGCCAGTGCGTGGATCAGTCCATTCCTTTGCACCGGTTGCTAACTCAACAAAGTTCGCAACTGTCTTTGGTGCGTGGTTTGGGAAAAGTTCAATAACAATGTCACCCATTGATGTGTGGAGAGTTGCTGTTGATGACATGGATTTCTCTTTTCTAGTTGTTGATGCGGTGAATACAAACTGTGTGGAGACCAGGGGAATCGAACCCCTAACCCCCGCCTTGCAAAGGCGGTGCTCTACCAATTGAGCTAGGTCCCCGTATTAGAACGG
>Ga0209829_10002924_pt1 | contig 12704 bp, 10 predicted proteins | sample C_140205_EF_Meta_FD_187311 | JGI IMG/M metagenome (GOLD analysis project Ga0209829, IMG submission 187311) | Freshwater microbial communities from Lake Croche, Canada to study carbon cycling - C_140205_EF_MetaG (SPAdes) (version 2) | ecosystem: Environmental > Aquatic > Freshwater > Lake...
CATCCCTAATTAATAAGTAGCTAAGGTGCGGCCACCATCAAGCTACAACCCCTCATTTCTGAATTATCAAAACGGCCCAATACTTTAAATCCAATGCCATCCTCTTCAAGTGAACCTAAATCTCGGGTTTCGACAAAAGAGCAAGATTCAATATTAGCCAAATCAACGATTTTGATTCCACCGACTTTCCCTGGACTTTTAACCAATGAAAATGGATCATTTACCTCGCGTAATAGCACTCGCATGGTATGAGCTGGAGTAAAAATTCCGCCTGATATCGAATAGGCTTGAGAAAATAATTCAGTCATGCCGTATTCAGATGCTACTTTTTCAACACCCATGTGCTCCATCATATACGCATGGATGCGATCCCTAATCCACTCCTCTCTGCGCCCCTTCATGCCTCCTGTTTCCATAACCATGATTCGACCATTTTTGATCGCATCATTCCAAAATGAAAAATCTTGACCTGAATCGATCCAATCCAGTAAGCCAAAAGTCACACCCATCAACCAAATTTTACGATTTGTTTGCAAAGCAACCTTGATTTGGCTAAACAATTCAGCGTATTGATTTAGGAAAAATCCAGAAAATTCAGATTGTGATTCTTGAATAAAATGATTCATCATAAAAACCAAACTAGACGTATTCCTTTCCAAATAAGAGGGCAATAAGGCAAAAATGTGATAATTCGTAGGAGCACCAAAAAAATGATTAAACGCATTTAGTGAATTTAATTGGTAAAATTCAGGGTCACAAACGGCGTGTTTTGAGGGTATTTGTCCAGTAGTACCCGAACTTTCAAAGTCGAAAAGCACTGGGGAGAAACCCGTCTGAACTTGGTAGGTTTTAAAAAGCTCAATCGGCAAAAAAGGAATTTGATCGATCGATTGTATAGCATTTACTTTACAGTCGAGCATCCTGAGAAAAGACTGATATACAGGATTATGTAAGGCTTGGAAGTTAAATATTTCAATGGCCAAAGACTCAAAATTGGCAGAACCGACCTCTAGTACTTTACGTTTTAGCACGTTTATTTGCAACTCCACTGCCTCAGGATTTTCTTGCATACCTTTTATTTCGAATTTCGTACAAAATTAAACCAAATCATTAACTTTACGATTCCTAATGTAAGAATTGGATGTCCAATAAAAAAAAATTATTCAGTTTAACTCTTTCCACCGCGCTACTCATATGGAGTTGCGTTAAAGAACCTGAATTTAGCACCACACCGGCCATCTCGTTTGAGTCCATTCAAAAAATCACCAAAACAAGTAGTGATGGCTTTGGGGGGAAAACAAAAATCGACTCTCTTATTATGAGTGTGCGTTTTGAAGATGGCGATGGAGACCTTGGCATTACAGCCGCAGAAATAAAAGCGAATGCCAAATACAAAGACTTTAGAAATTTTGAGGTCGATGTATTATTAAAGAAAAACGGCAAATATGTACCTGTCCTATTTAGCCCAAAGATCGGTGGATTAATGAATTTCCAATTGCGCCCCGATCAAAAACCGGGTCCAATAGAAGGATCAATTTCCTATTCAACCCAATTTGTTTATGCCTTCTATAAGGGTTATTCGCCTCTTTTCACTGAATTTAATGATACATTAAAGTTTCAGATTTATATCAAAGACAAGGCATTTCATCAAAGCAATACGATTGAGACCGAGCCGGTCATCATCTTTCAGAAATAACTAGAGCTTAGATAGAATTTTATAAATCTTACTATTCAATCGATAGTTTAACATCCTTTGATCCCTCTCATCTTGCTGAATATCCAAAATATTTGTTTCTTGAAAAACTAAGGATAAAGACTTAGTAAAATTATCAATCAACTTTGATCTAAATTGTCTTTGAGATTCTGGGGCACTTTTATGCCGACCAAAAAAAGCGATCAATTGATGCCCGTTCACAAAGCCCTGACTATAATTTAACATCAGAAAATCTAAAAACTTTTGCTCATTTTCGCCCAAAACACTTTTTAAATTTCGCTTAAGCCTTCTCCTACGCAGATTACCAAAGATATATACTAAAAATGTTCCGACTAAAATCCCAAAGCTGAGCAGAATAACTTTTAAAAACTCCAAATACCAAGGTTCATCTGTCAGTTTGCCTACATATTCCGAATCCGCTAAGACATCCTTAATTGAAATCGAGTATTGAATTGAATTCTTATTAACTTGATTTCTAGTAGTAAAATTTGAGGACCAGACTAAAAAATCGTTCCCTCTGAAATGTATTTCTTGCTCAATAAAATTGTCATTGTTTGCAACGATTGGAAACCTCCTTGAATTATTCCACTGGTAGGTTTTGTATCCATCTAAAAGATCGATTATGATCATGGTGTCATAGCGGTAAACCTGAATAGATTTATCAGTCAAAATAACATACCTCCCGTTAAAAATAAAATTTCTATACAAATCTTTCTCTAGGTATTTCTTTACAACTTCTAAGTGTATGGTTCCTAGTTTAATAAATTCTTGATTTTTAAACCGAAATTCATAAATTCCCCAATCGATTTCAGAGCTGTTGAGTAAACGAGAATCATTGACATGTAAATTCGCCATCGTAATAAATATGTCTTTTGAGGGGACATAGGCTGAAATCCCTTCATTAATTGCATTGGGTATATCGCCCTTGGCACCTATACTTGACCATTCTTTATTTACAGGGTCATATTTAGTTAACACATTCGACGATTGCCAAAATCCATATCCCCCAAAAGAATGCAACATTTTATTGCGTAAAAACTTGACTGATTTACAATTTGCCCCACGAAAAAACGTTCGATCGATACGTTTTAAAATCCAATTTTTGCGATCTAATTGATATACCTGACCCGTACAATTAACCATTAAATAGGATACGCTAGTCCCCGGAATAGAAAATTCTTGGTATGTTCTATTCCCAGAAATCAGATCATGGCTTTGAATATCTTCAAAGCTAAGATCAGCTATTTTATTCCAATGAACCCCATCTTTATTTTCAAATAACGCATGGGTTTCAAAATTAATTTGATAAAAATTTCCTGTTGTCGGTTGAATCCATTTAGCTTCTTGAGCAGAAACAGGACTCGCCCAAAAAAGTAGGAGGAAGAAAAAAAATAATAGAAAAACCCGCATAGAATTTTAATTCAGCTCAAAAATGCAATTATTTTATATAAAATTTCAATATTTCTTATCGTATGACAGAAAAATTTTGACATAATTTAAACGAAAATGGCTAATTTTATAGTCTAATTTCAAGCTTATCTTGGTAAGCAATACATTACAATTTTGAATTATGACCTTACACCGCGAAGGAAGGACTTTATTAATCACATCTCTCATCATTGTCTTAGGCATCAATGCAATTGTTGCTTATTTTTTTCCAGATCGAGAATACGTAAGGGAATTCATCGTAGTCATTACATCTCTTTTTTATTTAATCATTTTACAATTTTTCAGAGTTCCGACACGTCATACTGAAATAAATCCACAACATATTATTGCCCCGGCAGACGGAAAAGTAGTTGTGATAGAAGAAACCGTGGAATCCGAATATTTTAAAGGTACGCGTAGACAGATTTCCATTTTTATGTCGCCATTAAACGTGCACATCAATTTCAATCCTATTTCAGGTATAGTTTCCTATTTCAAATACCATCCAGGGAAATTTTTGGTGGCATGGCATCCAAAATCAAGTACTGAAAATGAGCGTACGACTTATGTGGTCAAACATGCCAACGGAACTGAAATATTATTTCGCCAAATTGCGGGTGCGCTTGCCAAAAGAATTTGTTGGTATGCCAAAGAAAATGAACCTGTAGTCCAAGGTTCAGAATTTGGATTTATCAAATTTGGAAGCCGTATTGATATTTTCTTACCCTTAGATGCCGAAATCTGTGTCAATTTGGGAGATAAGCCTGTTGGTGGGGAAACGGTGATCGCTAAACTACGCTAATTCCAAATTGGCCAATTCTCCTCAATGAGTCCCATAATTTTCTCTAGGCCTATTTGGTCTTCCTCTGAAAAATCATTTAACGAATCTGAGTCTACGTCAAGGACTAAAATTACTTGGTTTTCATGAAATACCGGAATAACGATTTCAGATTTTGAGGCAGAGGCACAAGCAATGTGACCAGGAAATTCATCAACATTAGGCACTATAACTGTTTTTCTTTCCGTGTATGCATATCCGCAAACCCCTTTGTTAAAAGGAATTCGAGTGCAGGCTACCGGACCTTGAAATGGCCCTAACACAAGTTCATCATCTTTCACCAAGTAAAATCCAATCCAAAAAAAACCAAAAATATCATGAATTGCCGCGGCGATATTTGCCAGGTTAGCATATTTATCAGACTCTCCGGCCAATAAAGATTTTACCTGAGGAAATAAATGTTCGTATTGATCTGCCCTAGAACCCTGTATTTTAATTAAATCTTCAGCCATATTTAAAAACTTGCTTTAACTAAATATTTTTTCAGCCACGACTGACGAACCGTCTGAAGCCACTGATTTCTGTATTGACCCAAGTCTGCTGTTTGAGGCGGTATGATGTAATCCTGTTCTAGCAAATTAGCATGAAGCATAAAATCTTTAACGGATGCTATGGGAATGAGTGAGATTTGCTCCCCTTGAATTTTGGCAATTTGCCGATCAAAAAAATCGACCTGGAGCAGCTCTCCTAACGATTTAAACCAACGAGTCGAGGCGTCGATCGAACAACCTGAAGCCTGATTTACATCTTCGTTGACCGCGACAATAACAACTTGATTGAATCGAATCTCAAACGATGCATTGAGGGGAGCTCCGTGGGCAGCCCAAGCATTGATTTCATTCATTAAAAAAGAATTTATTTGTTCAATTTCTGCGCCCAACAAAGGACGATTCGCTTGATACACCCACACTCGGGACTCGTCAGGTAATTGTTCGAATGGTATATACATCTTATTTCATTGCTTTTTGGACTAATTCAGCTAAGTCCACAACTTGAATATTTTGATCATGACCTGTTTTATTTAAACCATCTTGAATCATCACCATGCAAAAAGGACATGCGATAGCTACTTTTTTTACACCGGATTCAATAATTTCTTCAGTACGTTTTACTTGTATGTCAACAGCTCCCGCCTCAGGTTCCTTAAAAACTTGGGCACCACCGGCCCCACAGCAAAGACCTTTCGTTCGGCAACTTTTTAGCTCTTTAAGGTCTTTTTGAAGCTGTGAAATAATTTCTCGAGGCGCCTCATAAATCCCATTGCCACGTCCCAAATAACAAGAATCATGAAAAGCAATTTCCTCCCTTTCCTCCGTTATTTCTATTTTACCCACTTTCAACAATTGGGCTAACAACTCTGTGTGGTGAATGACTTCATAGGTACCCCCAAGACTCGGATATTCGTTTTTCAACGTATTAAAACAATGTGGACAGGCCGTCACAATCTTTTTCACTTGGTACATATTCAGCACCTCAATATTCGACATCGCCTGCATTTGAAATAAAAATTCATTCCCAGTTCTTTTAGCTGGATCTCCAGTGCACGATTCCTCAGTCCCTAAAATGGCAAATGAAATTTCTGCCTTCTGTAAAATCTCGCAAAAAGCGCGCGTCACCTTTTTTTGGCGGTCGTCAAATGAACCTGCACACCCTACCCAAAATAAATATTCTGGCATTTCACCCACAGCTAAATAATCAGCCATTGTTCGAATATTCAACACCATTTCTGACATATTACTTTTTTAATTTTACAACTTCATTTAAAAATTTGATAGATGCTTGCATCGGTAACTCGGTTTTATTTCCCAAAATGGGTGAGGTAATCACGTGATTACCAGACTCTGGAAATGCTATTTCACGCTTAAGAGCAGAAGGTGTCCCTAATACTGGAAACATTTTTTGCATCGCTTTAACCGAAACTACTTGATCTTGATGAGCCTCATCTTTATAATAATAGGTTAATAAAACTGGTGCTTTTACCTGACTAAAAACTTCTTTATTCATGGTATGCGTTAAGAAATTTTGCATTGCTACGATGGCTTCCAGGCGATAATGCAAATTCCAATATGCATCATGCGCTTTATTTTTACTAGGGATATCGTTGAAATCACCCCCTTTAATAAGTCGGGCTAATTGGAGCCCCCAAGGATTATCCAACAAAGTTGCATTTGGATCCGCCACCTCAATACAAGGCCCATATAAAATAATGGCTTTAATTTCAGGATGTTTGGAAGCCAGGTAAACCGTCATTGCACCACCAAATGAAGTCCCCATGACGACTACTTCTTGACCTACTTTTTTCGCAATTGCCAAATAATTTTCTACACTAGCATAGTAATCATCAGCTGTCACATTACCCAAAGTCTGATCTGATGTTTTTTCCCCATGCCCTGCGACTCTGGCCAAGACTAAATTCCCGTTAAATGCTGCAGCAACTTGTCGGTGTACCGGATCTCCTTCCATCTGTGAAGCTGAAAACCCATGCACATATAAAAAGGCATATTTAGTTTTTTGGGGCTTTAATGAGTCAGCCCAAATAATTTTTGCTTCATTATTCGGCTTTAACTCCTTATTTTCCGATTCTTTTAGGCTAATAAAAGAAGAAATCTGACTCATGGAATCAGGGATATTTGTCCAAGTAGGAATTGCGTTCAACACCGGAGTTTGTGGCTGAGGACCTACCCAATAAAGGACTAGCAGGGCTATCAAACCCATTAATATTTTTTTCATTGCTTAAGATTTTGCCCAGTTCATTCGATCCGAAGGATTGAATTTCCAGGGGGCTTGATTCGTTTCAATATTGGAAAACATCGAATTCCATGCCGCAGGAGCATCAGATAATTCCATAATTTGGTACCTCCTCATTTCCATAATAATATTTAGGGGCGATAATTCCATAGGACAAGCCTCCACACATGCTTGACACGTGGTGCAGGCACGCAATTCCTCCCCACTAATCTTATCTGATAATGATTTCCCATCGTCCATAAATTGGCCTTTATTTTTTGATAAAATCAAGCCCACTTCCTCTAATCTATCTCTCGTGTCCATCATTATTTTACGAGGAGATAATAATTTTCCGGTCTGATTGGCCGGACATTGATCCGTACAGCGGCCGCATTCCGTACAACTATACGCATCTAACAAATTTTTCCAATTTAAATCCATGACGTCTTTAGCCCCAAATCGCAAGGTAGTCGGCGCAGCTTCACTCGATACTGATTGGCCTAGCATCAACTTCACTTCATGTGTTACAGCTGCTAAGTTAGGGACATAAGCAGATGATTTTAAGCTAGAAAAATAAGCAGCAGGGAACGCGAAAAAGATATGTAAGTGCTTTGAATAAGTCACATAAAGCGCAAATCCTAAGATACCAGCAATGTGAAACCACCATGCTATTCGCTCCAGCAAATACAATATTTCCGTACTATAAACATTTAAAATTGGAATGAAATTTTTTGAAATCATGAATGACCCCACCGCAAGGTAATGTTCCACTGACCTACTTTGTAAGATTGCATCTGCAGCGTTCATGGTCCACAAGGCCAACATCAACACGCACTCGACAAGTAAAATGATGTAAGCGTCTTTTATGGGAAAACCTTTTAATTCAGCATGATTTTCAGCTTGTAATCGGCTTACTTTAAAGATGCCCCGGCGAGCAAAAAAGACCAAACATGCTAAAAATACCCCTCCAGCTAAGAGCTCGAAAAAATTCAACAGCAAGGGGTAAAGTGATCCTAAATAGGGAGCAAATAAACGATGTGTTCCCAAAATTCCATCCAAAATAATTTCGAGGATCTCTGCATTAATCAAAACAAAGCCGATGTAAATCAGGAAATGCATCAGGCCAACAAAAGGTTTTTGGAACATCTTTTTTTGTCCAAATGCAAGCAGAAATACCCGCTTCCAGCGTTCCGCCGGGTGGTCTGATAAATAAACGGGTTGCGATAATCGAATCGTGGCCAATATTCCTTTAAATCGCATCGCAATTAAATACCCCATGGAAGTGAGTAAAACGATAAAAAGGAATTGAAAAAAATAAGTCATATCCATGTATTAATCAAAAATGTCTCTTTTATAAGTAAAAGTTTAGGCAAGAATTCTAGGTGAAAACTAAATAAATTTAAGCTAGAAAAAAATCATATGGAACATATTTTAAGGTAAATTTTTAATGGTAGAAAAATTGCCAAGCAGGGCCCCCTTAATTTTAATTATGCCACTACAACTCTTTTTTCAAAAATCTGCCCGTATGGCTATTTTTAGCTTTAGCCACCTGTTCCGGCGTCCCTGAAATGAGTAATTGCCCTCCCGCATTTCCTCCTTCGGGTCCCATATCAACAATATAATCCGATACTTTAATCACATCCATATTATGTTCAATGACCAAAACGGTATTGCCTTTATCCACTAATTTTTGCAATACATCTAAGAGTAATTTGACATCTTGGAAATGCAATCCAGTAGTAGGCTCATCCAGCACATAGAGCGTTTTGCCCGTGTCTTTCTTCGACAATTCTTCTGCTAGTTTGACCCTTTGCGCCTCCCCTCCAGATAAGGTCGTAGCATGCTGGCCCAAGGTAATATAACCCAAACCCACCTCAGCTAAGGTTTGAACCCTACGGAAAATTCGGGGTTGATTTTCAAAAAAATCAAGCGACTGTTCCACCGTCATATCTAACACATCTGAAATCGACTTCCCCTTAAAACGAACTTCAAGAGTCTCTCGATTAAATCTTTTTCCCTTACAAGTCTCGCACTCCACGAATACATCGGGCAGAAATTCCATTTCAATTTTTTTCCTACCCGCACCTTCACAACTTTCACAACGACCGCCTTTAACATTAAAACTAAATCGACCTGCCTTATAGCCTCGAATTTTAGATTCAGGCAATTCACAGTATAAAGTCCTGATATCCGTGTACATATTGGTATAAGTCGCAGGATTTGAACGAGGCGTGCGACCAATGGGAGACTGATCCACCTCAATAACTTTATCGATAAATTCCAAACCCATGATGGACTTAAATGGCAAGGGTTCACGTTTAGTTCGATCAAAAAATTGCTTCAATTTCAATACCAACGTATCATGGATTAAGGTCGATTTTCCAGATCCAGAAACACCTGTCACCGTAATAAACTTCCCTAAGGGAAATTCAACACTTACATTTTTTAAGTTATTTCCATATGCGCCTTTGAGCACAATGGAATTTCCATTACCAGCTCTACGAACCTTAGGCGCTTCAATTTTCAAAGCCCCATTTAGGTATTTTGCCGTAGGTGTGCCTAATTTCAAAAATTCGGAAGGACTTCCAAAACCAACCACGTGCCCTCCATGTCTACCCGCTCCAGGCCCAATATCCAAAATATAATCAGACTCAAGCATCATGTCCTTGTCGTGTTCGACGACCAGCACTGAATTTCCTAAGTCGCGTAAATCTTTTAAGGCTAAAATTAACTTTTCATTATCTCGCTGATGCAAACCGATGGATGGTTCATCCATGATGTAAAGCACGCCTACCAACTGAGTTCCGATCTGGGTAGCGAGTCGAATGCGTTGGGACTCTCCACCCGACAAACTTTTCATCGGTCGGTCGAGCGTTAAATAAGTAAGTCCTATCTGCGTCAAAAAGCCTATTCTTTTATTAATTTCTTTCAATACCTCTGTGGCAATTTGTCTTTGTCGGTCTGAAATTCTGTCTTCTAAACTAGAGAACCACTCAGCCAAATCAACAACATCCATTTGGGCTAGTTCACCAATATGCTTACTGTCAATTTTAAAATGTAAGGACTCTTTTTTCAATCTGAACCCATTGCAATCTGGACAAATTTTTATTTCTAAAAAATCCTTTAGCCAGTCTTGTGTTTTTTCAGATCCGTTATCTTGTTGGCGCTTTAGAAAATTAATAATTCCATCATACTTAGTACTCCACTCGGTCCCCACATATTTTTTGGAAGGCACTGGAACAGGTTCATCGGTTCCGTACAGCATAAGGTCTACGGCCTGCCTAGGGAATTTAGCAATGGGTGTTGACAATCCGACCGAATAAGGTTTTAACAAAACCTCCAATTGTTTGAAAATCCACAGCTCTCGGTACTCTCCTATGGGCGCAATAGCGCCACGAATAATACTGAGTGATGGATCTGGAATGACCGATTCTTCCGTAATTTCTTCTACTACTCCCAGGCCATTGCAACAAGGACATGCACCATAAGGGCTATTAAAGGAGAAAGAATTGGGGGCAGGTTCGTCATAAGATAAACCTGTTTTGGGATCCATCAGGGTTTGTGAGAAATAATGCAATTTCCCTTTTTCGTCCAATACAAAAACTTGGCCCTTCCCTAAGTTCGTTGCCGTCTGTAAAGATTGTGAAATTCGTAGCCGTTCAGAGTCAGAAACAATAAGTCTATCCACGACAACTTCCACGTCATGCACTTTAAATCGGTCTAATTGCATTTTGGGAACTAGATCCATCACCTCACCATCCACGCGCACTTTGGTATATCCCCACTTGGCTATTTGAACAAAAAGTTCTCGGTAATGTCCTTTACGTCCCTTTACTAAAGGGGCTAAAAACCACACTTTGGAGGAGGAAAATTGACTCATTAAAGTCGATATAATTTGATCCACCGACTGCTTGATCATGCGTTCGCCTGATAAATAGGAAAAAGCATCAGAAGCCCGAGCAAAAAGCAATCGCATGAAATCGTAAATCTCCGTGGTGGTTCCTACGGTAGAGCGCGGATTTTTTGAGGTAGTCTTTTGTTCTATGGATATTACGGGGGATAGACCATTGATTTTGTCCACGTCAGGTCTTTCCATGTTCCCTAAAAATGAACGGGCATAGGCAGAAAAACTTTCCATGTAGCGCCTTTGTCCTTCTGCATAAATGGTATCAAAGGCAAGAGAAGATTTTCCTGAGCCAGAAATTCCAGTAATAACGACTAGCTGGTTGCGGGGAATTGCGACATCAATGTTTTTTAAATTATGTTCACGCGCACCCAACACTTCGATGTGAGAAAAACCGGTTAAATCTTTGGGTTGCTGCATATAGAAAATCAAATATAATTCGCAAAGGTACAAAAAAAGAGGCTGTCCTTTTAGGGACAGCCTCAAGATAATTTTATACGAACTTTACTTGTTCAATAACTGATCAAAAGATAAAGAAACATAATAAATACTTCCAACGGTTGGGTTAGCCCAACCTGTTGTATAGGCAGCACCTAATATATTAGAACCGCCAACTTTCAAAATAGTCTTCATTGAAGATAATTTCTTGCTAACCTGAGCATCTAAGGTATGGAAAGCTGGAATTAAACTTTGCTGGGCCTGATTAACCGCTTGGTTAACAATGGATGACTGCCAAACGAATTGATCTTGATATCTCCAAACAGTGCTGAATCCCCAGCCAGAACCACCGATATTGCGGTTACCTAAAGTCACGTTGGTGCGGTAATTTGGGGTATTGAAAGCTAATTGATAATCCACTAAACCCCCATTATCTTTGACAGCGTTGTAAGATACGTTGGTTCCTAAAGCCCAGTTAGATCCTAATTGGTAATCTAAACTTAAACCCCAACCGTTGGTAACCACTTCATTCTGAACGTTAGAAGGGAAAGAGAACACTTTATTTCCTACTACTGTTGGATCATTATGCTGAGAAGGTAATTGAACTACCACCATACCTGCTGAGAAATTAGTATAGTTCGATTGGTAGATATAGAAATCGGCCAATAACTTATCACTTAAAAATCCTTTGTAACCAAATTCAACTGTTTGAACTTGCTCTGGCTTCCAGCCTTTCGCCGTATAAACCTCCGGCTTTCCTGCTAACACCGATTGTAAAGTGAATGAATTACCTGATAATTTATAACGATCTTGAACTACGGGAAGACCACCTATCAAACGAGCTGATGGGGTATTTAAGTTGATATACTGATCTTGCGTCGTAGGAATACGGAAACCTGTTTGATACGAAGCACGGAAATTAGAACGTCCTTGTGTTAAAACCCCTGAAAAACGTGGGCTAAATTGGCCTTCAAAATTTTCATTTTTATCATAACGCATAGAACCCGTTAATTTAAAATGATCGGCAAACATTTTCTTACCTACTTGAACATATCCACCATATTCATTAATCGAGAACTCGCTTCCGTCAGCTTTCAATGCGAATAAAGAACCTTCTGAATTAAGCGCATATACTTGATAGCTAGCCCCTACGATCACTTCTAATTTCTTGTTTAACTTCTCCGTGAAGTTGTACATTCCTTCGTAGTGATACAAAGCTGACTTATCTGTAAATTTCGCACCTGCTGGAAGTGCTTTGTTTTTTATTGCTTCCACAGCCGCATTAAATCCTGCGGTTCCTGGTACTAATCTTCTTCCACCATCAGCAGTTAAACGAGCAACGGCGTGGTAATTAGCAAAATTTCCTTGCGTATTTGCGATAGCTGTACCAATTGCAGTAGTTGGATTTCCGGTTTGCCCTAGGGTAGTTAATAAAACAGTTCCAAAGTTTTGTAATGCCGCCCCAGCAAAAGTTGAGAAGTAAGTAGGATACCAAGAAGTACTAGGCGTTGCAGCCTCGTTGACTAATTGGCCCAAAGTTCCTGTCGCATACGCATCACCTGAATTTTCCTGAGTTGTGTATGCGCGCAAGAAGAAATTACTTCCTTTTAATTCCGCCTTGTATTGTCCCATCGAGAAATTCTTGATGGAATAAC
>Ga0209829_10002926_pt1 | contig 12699 bp, 12 predicted proteins | sample C_140205_EF_Meta_FD_187311 | JGI IMG/M metagenome (GOLD analysis project Ga0209829, IMG submission 187311) | Freshwater microbial communities from Lake Croche, Canada to study carbon cycling - C_140205_EF_MetaG (SPAdes) (version 2) | ecosystem: Environmental > Aquatic > Freshwater > Lake...
CCTGTTGCGCCTTGAGCTCCTGTTGCGCCCTGAGCACCTGTAGCACCTTGTGATCCTGTGGCACCTTGGGCTCCTGTAGCACCTTGTGCTCCTGTTGCACCTTGAGCACCTGTGGCTCCTTGAGCTCCTGTTGCACCTTGTGCGCCAGTAGCACCTTGTGCGCCGGTAGCACCTTGGGCACCTGTTGCACCTTGTGCTCCTGTTGCTCCTTGGGCACCTGTGGCACCTTGTGCACCTGTTGCACCTTGGGCTCCTGTTGCTCCTTGTGCGCCTGTGGCACCTTGTGCACCTGTTGCGCCCTGAGCACCTGTGGCACCTTGTGCGCCTGTTGCTCCCTGAGCACCTGTGGCACCTTGTGCGCCTGTTGCGCCCTGAGCACCTGTAGCACCTTGTGCGCCAGTAGCACCTTGGGCGCCTGTGGCACCTTGTGCGCCGGTAGCACCTTGAGCTCCTGTTGCACCTTGTGTGCCTGTTGCGCCTTGAGCACCTGTGGCTCCCTGAGAACCTGTTTCACCTTGTGCTCCTGTGGCTCCTTGTGCTCCTGTGGCTCCTTGTGCTCCTGTGGCTCCTTGAGCTCCTGTAGCTCCCTGAGCGCCTGTTGCACCTTGTGCGCCTGTTGCGCCTTGTGCGCCTGTGGCACCTTGTGCACCAGTAGCACCTTGGGCACCTGTGGCACCTTGGGCTCCTGTTGCACCTTGGGCTCCTGTTGCACCTTGGGCTCCTGTTGTACCTTGTGCGCCTGTTGCACCTTGTGCGCCTGTTGCACCTTGAGCTCCTGTTGCACCTTGAGCTCCTGTTGCTCCTGTAGCTCCCTGAGCACCTGTTGCACCTTGGGCTCCAGTTACACCCCGAGCTCCTGTTGCGCCTTGTGCTCCTGTAAAACCCCGAGCACCTGTTGCGCCTTGGGCTCCTGTAGCACCCCGAGGACCTGTTGCACCTTGGGCTCCAGAACCAGTGCCTCCTCCTCCTGATGTAAAACTTTCTTCACATCCATGACAATCTGCATACTTGTAAAGATTGCTATATGACGACATTCAATAGTTTAGTTCAGTCAATAATAAATAAATAAATAGTGTATATTATATTTATTTATTTATTTTATTTTACTCATTAAAATTTATAAAATAAAATAAATGCAAATAAAAAAATAAATCAAATTATAAACAAAAATATTTTACCAAAAAATTATATATCCACCCACCTCAACTATTATTATCATATTCAAATATTTATAAACCGATACCTTCTAAATAAAGATGCATTTTTAGCAATTTATTATTAAATTATTACTATTGAACAATTTGATATTAAAATAATTCAATTTTCAAATTTTATTAATTATTATTTATTTATTTACAATATATAATATAAACAAATCAAATAATAATTAATATTATAATAGTCTAATATTAAACATTTAATGAACCCCACTCCAAATATAAGTTATTCTCAATCGGTAATGGGAAATATATCATACGCAATCAAAATATGTGCGGTAATGTCAGTAGTTGGTTTAGTAATTAAATTTGCAATATCATCATACGAAGCCTCATTAATAGGATTGGGTTTAGTTGCGCTGTCATTATTTGGCTCAATGATGATGGTATTGAAATATTATTACAGTACAGGTAGCGAAAAATCATTTTTCAACGGAGCAATTTTACCAAGTTTAGTTCAATTAATTTTTATTTGTGCAGTAATTGCAATATTGCTTTATCAAACAATAACAACAGCATCACAAAACGTAACATCATCAGAATATACAACTTTTTCATCCATATCAGCCATATTGACACTCATGCAAGTGTGCATTACATTTTATTATTTATTCTTAAATATGAAATGCTTAAATGGAGGAAAATGCAACCTTTCAGAACAAGATAGTGTTACAAGTCTTGGAATCATGTATTTTAATATAATATTAACTTTATTAAATGCGTGCACACTTGGAATCATCCAAGTAATATTAAATAAATTTTATATTTGTTAAGTTTCTAAAAATGTTCAAATATAAATATCATAAAAAATTATTGTAAAAATTATGATTGCAAATCCATAAACTTGAAAGTAATCCCATATTCCCTTATATTTTCCCAAACTCCTGAAATTTTCAAAATTATATTACACTCTTGTGTTCGCTTATCGATATCAGAAAATAATTTAATACTGCAAGATTTCAACTGATTTGATAAATTGTAAACTGGAATTTTTGAAATATTATTTGTCGAATTACTGTATTTTTCATATTTTTCAAGAATTAGTGTTTCAAGTTGACAAATATTTAAAATCACGTCCTTATTGGAATGCAAATCATACATTATAATATTTTTATTAAATGATTTTGAAATTGTAATAAAAGATAATTTAATCGGAAACATCAATCCGGTTAGTGAAACATCATTATCCGAATAATTAATACGAATAAAATAACTGTCATGAATAATTGAATTTTGAATTGGGTCGCTAAAAAATAAATGTTTCAAATTAACACCCTCAAAATTGTCTTCATTATAACCACCATCAATTTCATCAACAACTGGTGAAACAATCATCTTACTTAATTTATTTGTTTTAAATACTAAATTCATTAATATTTATTTATTTTGTTGGTAATGTGTAAATTATGTAATAATAATATTATTATATAATTGTTTTTTTGGTTTATATTCTTTTTCCATAGTGTTAGTTAATGTTAATAAGTTAATGTTAATTGTTGCAATTTTCTTCACCATTTTATTACAATCCATTATAAACAATAATTCTCTAAAAAAGAATTAAATAAAATTTTTAAAATAGAAAAAAATGATGTAACTATTTTCACTTCTATTGAATTCGAGTATTTTTGTGAATACAAAGACAGTGGAGCTTTTAAATGAAAGCTGTAAAAATGCAATAAATTACAAAGTATAAATGACAATGAATTCAATAGTTCATATTTTAAATTTGTTGAAAAACTCCAACTATTGATATAACTACACATGGATGTGCCTTTACATCCTCTAAAAAAAAAATAGTATGCATCAAGAATTCCGTTTATTATTTTATGAAGGCCGTTCTTATCATTTTTTAAAACAACCGAATCTTTTATTTTATCTTTTCCAAGCATACTTATAAATAATTGTTTTCTCTTTCCATTTTCTTTAAAAATGTAAGGGGTACAACCATCAATGTATCGATTACAATACAATAATTCATTCATAGTAACAAGTGGGATATAAGAAGATTTTTTTATTGTTTCAAACACATCTTGCAACGTCTTGTATTGTTTCTTTACGACTTTTTTACGACGCTTTACGTCAAAATAAGTAATATAAAGTTTTTTATTAATCATTTTAAGGGTCGTTTCATTATCAAGCGGCAAACAGCATTTGATTATCTCCATCATATTTTGAAGTGTAGACTCTGTAAAAATAAAAGTTTTATTATTTCTGAAACTTGTCACTATCATTTCATATAATTTATCTTGAAATAATTCAAGATTATTTGTTAAAAATAAAAAAGCAATTAAAGAACTTGCGCTACATGATGACATTCTGTTTATGCGAATCTTATTTCTACTCTGCATTTCACGCAAAAAATATAAACATCCAACTAAATAATTAGCATTAAATGCTCCACCGCTCATTATTATATCCAAATCCAAAACGTCATTACTTCCATTAATACAATTTTTATCTATATTATCAACCAAACTTGATACAATATCGTGCATTAAAAATCGTAAAAATATTTATTAACTTATTAATTAACCATTTAATTATTTAGTTATAAATACGAAGAGAGTAAAGAGTATAAAAATATAATTATATATTTTTTATACCTTATTTTAATAAAATATCATGAATCCTGCTGCAAAATCACACATATCCCATTTTGACGACTACTTGCAAAAAAATAAAAAACATTCCATGCATCCAAAAATTTGTATGATATATAAAAAATTTCCAAGCACAATTAATAATTTAAAAAATTTAATTTTTTATGGTCCATCGGGTGTTGGAAAATATACTCAAATGTTATCATGCATACAAAAATACAGCCCAAGTGAACTAAAATATGAAAAAAGATTGACAGTAAATTTTAATAAAGAACAATATTTAATAAAAATGAGTGACATTCATTTTGAAATTGACATGTCTCTATTGGGATGCAATGCAAAATTATTATGGAATGAAATATATTCGCAAATTATCGATGTAATTGTATCCTCTTCATCTCACAACCAGGTTGGTATCATTGTTTGCACACATTTTCATAAAATAAACAGCGAGCTGCTTGATAATTTCTATAGTTACATGCAAGGAATAAACTCAATGCGGTTGAAATATATTTTAATATCAGAGCATATTGGTTTTATTCCAGATAACATAATGCACAACTGTAAAATTATTCATGTTCCCAAACCGACCGCATCCAACTATAACAAATGCTCGCATGCATCCTCCATCATCACTACACAACCCACAACAAATAAAAATATTATTTTAACACCAACAACAGATTCCTCTTCCTCTTCTCATTTTCCACTGCCCATTACACTTCCGACAATGACTAAAACAATAAAATGCGAACAACAACAACGCGAACGCGAACTTGTAAATTGTTTCCCACATGAATCGCTCTGCAATGTTATACTTGATAATTTAAAAAATCCAGACAATTTAAAATTTTTAGCTTTTCGAGATATACTATACGATATTCTTATATATAACTATGATGTGGGAGAATGTATGTGGTATATTTTAAATGACTTAATAAACTGCGGAATATTGCAAGTAAATGATTTATCAGACATTTTAATTGAAACATATACGTCGCTGCAATATTTCAATAATAATTATAGACCCATATACCATTTAGAAAATTACATGTATAGTATAATATCTAGAATACATGGATACGGAATTATTAAAAATTAAAATTAAAAATGCAAGACAATTATTGGGTTTAACACAAAACAAAAAATATACATTTTCCGAAATAAAAAAACATTACAGAATTGCCGCTTTAAAAAATCATCCAGATAAACATTTCAATTCTGATGAATCAACTATAAAATTTAAAGAAATTAATGAAGCATATGTATTACTTAGTAATAAGTGCATCGACGACGACGGCAACTGCAACGGCCAATACTGTGAAATGGGAGATGATGAAAAACACGACTATAAATATAATAATTTATTTTCTGAATTTATAAATTCTCTCATGGTTGATTTATCAAATGCAAAAATTGCAGAAGTAAACATCATTTTAACTGCCGTGATGGATAAATGCAAAATATTAACAGCTACAATGTTTGATAATATCGACAGGAAGTCCATTTTATTTATATATGATTTGATTATAAAATACTATACAATTTTAGATATAAGCAACGAGAGATTTGATGGAATAATCAAAATACTAAAAACTAAAATGAAAATAGATGATGTCATAGTCTTGAATCCAACCATATCTGATTTATTTGAAATAAATAATATTCAAATTATTGAACACGAAGAAAAAACGTATTACATTCCAAATTGGCACACCGAACTGTATTATGACATCAACGAACAGAGAGAACTAATTGTAAAATGCATTCCCAAACTTCCCGAGTATATATACATTGACGAATTAAATAACATTTATATCGATGTTAGAACGCGTGTCGAAAACTTATTCAATCTACCCAACCCTGTGTTCACGATTGCAATGTATGAAAACATATCAATTGACATTCCCATTCGTGATATAGAATTTAAAACACACCAAACAATTACGTTGCACAAGCGCGGCATCCCGATGATAAATACGGAAAATGTTTATGACATTTCCGAGAGAATGGATATAATTGTTAATTTAGAAATTATTATGTAGAGTATTAATTTTAAATAGTATTATATTTTATTTATATAATACTATTTATTGATAATTCATTTCTTATTTTTTATTTATATTTTCATTCATTCCTCCCGCTTTTAACGCGCGCACCTACTATTTTTTCTACTTCTCCCAGCAGATGACCTGTACGACCTTTGCTTGCACCTACTACGTTGCTTTCGTTTAAATGTGCGTCTTCTCTTCATGTTCAGTTTACTAGTGCGTTTACCGCCGCCCATATCTTGTGGATTGGGAACAATTACTCCTGTTTTTTTTTCAAGATTCAAAGGTCCTTCCATTTTTCTAGATGGTAGTTCTGTCAAAAGTGCTGGTTGTCCTGTCATTAATGATACTGTGTCTCTACCAGTTAAAAGAGCCTCTGTTTCACTAGCATCCTCAAATTCGCGTCTGCTTTTTACCAATTTTTTAATACCAGCGTACACATCAGCTCTTTCATCAGGTGAAGGCAATGACTGAGCAACACTCCTAATTTTGCTAGTGAACATGTTCCGTTTCATAAATTGTTCTTTCCGTTTCATAAATTGTTCTCTTTCTACAAAAACAGGTCCGGGTTGTGGTATGGGAAGTGATTCAAAAAATTGTAATGCTTTCTTTTCTAGACCATGTAAGTCGGCAAAGCGTGCAGTGGCTGCCGCATTTGTCAGTTGCGCAATAGCAAGACTTCTTGGCGTATCCCCATTAACATCTGGTATTGCATATGCTATAGGGTTAGGAATAAATCTTCGCGAACTCTCTATATAAACCTTCGAACCTCGATACTTTTCAACATCTGTATCTTCAAATTTTAAAACAAAAAAATCTTTAATACTTGGGTCTACCATTAAACGCATTAATATACGGGGGCATCTTTCGGCTAATAGATGTGCCATAGTTCTTCCATCAGGATTTTTAGGCTTTACAAATTTGGCAACATATCTAACATTGCCTTCACTATCGGGTTTACTGGGAACAAGTTCAGTTTCGGCAGAACACAACTCAATGTTCAATGGATTTGGTTCACGTGTTATGCCAGATATTCCACGCGTTATGTCTGTAGTATTTTTTATAATTTTAATAATAATATCAAAATATCTATTTAATAATGAAGCGTACTGGTTTCTTTGAGATTCATGAGATTCAGTTTTTCCAGTATGTATTGTAGGTTTTAAAATACTTTCCAATGATGCTTGGTCATTTCTTCTACGTGAAAGAGGCCTAACAATACCATTATGGTCAGTATACGTTCCAAGCTCTAACATTTTTTCTACCGTTACACTTTTCATTTTTTGAAGTTCTATAATGTCTCTTAATTTTTGATTACATTCGATTATTTTATGAAACAATAGCATTATTACGCGGTCTCTTAGAAAACCATTATCCCTAATTTTGCTACAATCGTATTCACTATCCATTTTAAAAAAGTCAACAATACAATTTCCATAATTTCCATGATTTACGCAGTCTTGGGCACTGTCACCATCCTTTTCTATACCCTCAATCACCATTTTACAAACTTGAAGAAAAAACGCATCGCGTTCTTCAGTATCCTCAAATGTGTGTGCAGAATAAGGGGGAGAATATCTTTGTACTTCCTCGAGAGTATACATTACATTAAAAACATCACCACAGCATGTATCGCCAGGAAATAAACCTGTATATAAAGGAACCAGAACTACCATAACACCATTTTTATATTCTTTTCTCGGATTTCTATCGAGGCGACCATCTCTATCATAGATGTGAGGGTCTAGGTTTAGGGGTGCAATAGTCATACATAACATATATGGTTTTAAAAGAGCAGGCGTAAACTCTACACCAGGCGGATTTGGGAAAACTTGCATTTCAAAAAACTTTCTAACTCCAAAAGGATTTAACCCAGCATCTAGTTCTACTCTGTGAGATTGTGGGTGCATATTTGACCTTTTTGCCACTATTTCACTGTTACGCACCATTTCTTCAAGTTCTTGGGGTGTGAACTTTCTTCCATCGCTGGACACAAATTTGGCATACTTATCATATATAAAATTAAAACGTGATAGGTCCTTATCATTCCACTCTCTTAATGCTTTTTCATCTTTATCACGACTTGCACGAAGACGATATTCTCTATCCCTATCATCCTGTGAATACCACGAGTCAGATTGAGGTGTAGGTCTAGGTTGAGGCCCTATCATTTGCATTTTAAATTCTCTTTCCGTTATCCAGTCAGGAAGTATTTTTAAAAAACCAATTGGTTTTGGAAATATATTCCAATAGCCACGAAATTGATCGCAAGGGTAATACCCCCCAAAGTCTTGTGGTGTTATAATAGGATGTACATTCCAACTACACGCCCATTTTTCGCTAGGTAATGGAGTATATAATATAGGAGTTTGACTGAGTTTATACAATCTATCTCTTTCTTTTTCCTCTTCCTGTATTTTCAAAAGTCTTTCTTTTTCAGCTTCCCCTCTTTTAAAACGGTCTTCACTTTCACGTTCCCGTCTTTTTCGTTGTTCTTGCTCTCTTTCCAAACGTTTTTGTTCTCTTTCTTCAGCCATATTATATTATATAATATATTATTAATTAATATATAAATGTAATATATACAAAATATTCTAAATAATTTATTACTAAATAACTCAATCATTTAGAATATTTTGTATATGTATTACAGAGAGATTCTATGAAAAATAACATTCGCGTTGCTGTTTTATTCGTTATAATTAATTTTTGCGTATCCTATGTTTCTGATAATGTGCTAAGTGATTTATCAAAATATACACATGTCAAAGCATTTACATCTCTCGCCCCTTATTTTAAAAATAAACCAATTGTTCTTGCCGGAATTTATGCAGGAATAACAGTGGCATTCGCCACAATACTTTTGTTACTATTTACTCATTTATTTTTGAATACTTATTTACCTGTAACTAATTCAGAATTTGCTGTGACGATTCTAGTTGCATATGTCATTGGATATGCGCTTGATGTATTTATTTACAAAATGAATCTTTTCGACAACTTGGAGCCTTTTTATAAAATTGTGGGTACTGGTAATGGCGGCGCTCTATCGTTTATTTTTTCGCTTGTTGTAAGTTTTATTGTTTTGAAACTAGTTTTTTTTTTAGTTGATTAGGTTGTAAAGAAAAAATAAAAATTAAATTATAATCTCGGTTTAAATATATATTTATTTAAAATGGATTTTGATAGGTATGGAGGGTATAAAAAAATGTCATATGAACAATGCCAAGATGCCAATTGCATTCCCGAAAAAGTTATGAAAAAAGAACGGGACCCTTATTTGCAATCGTTGAAAAAAAAATGTATCTTGAAAAAAACTCCGTCAAAACAAAATATCAAATCGTACTCCGTCTGCGCTGTAAATCATTATAATGCATCACGTTTAAAACCGCTGGATACTAAACAACTACAATGTATGAAAAAAAAATGTGATAATTTGATAAAATTTGGAGGAAGAAAATATGGTTCACGAAATACAAAAATGAATACTTTGAAAAAAAATAAAAATAATAAAAGAAAAACATTTAGAATAAAATACCCCTCCTTATTTATTTGATGTTTATTTATTTAATATATTCATTTACATAATAACATTAATCTCTCTTCTCTCCAATAATCAAACTACAAACTATATTTTTAACAACGTGTCCATAGTTATACCCACACATTTCTTATGTTATAAGTTTGTAGTTTGATTCTTTACAAGTTATAAGAGAGAAGATAGATTAATGTTATTAAATAAAATCATAAAAAATTCTAAATTTAAATTATTATCCAAAAATAATTTAAATGGTTGTCATGTAATTAAATTATAATAAGTATTTAAATAACATGACAACCACATACGTGCACACGTTTACAGAGTACGAGGTTGAAGCGAACGAGCGGGACCACGCCAAGCACGCACAAGGGTGTAACGAGTGCTCGCAGACGGAGTATGAGATTGAAGCGTGCAAGCGGGATGTGGCGGACGCACACACCTTTACCGCTGCCACCGCAATGGCCGCCAAAATTGAACGCTGCGCTGCATTGGATGCAGAAACAACCCGATTAGAAGCAGAAATAGCCAGAGCCAAAGAAGCCAAAACCAAACGCTGCGCTGAATTGGACGCAGAAATAGCCGCACTAATGGTGGAAATTGCCGCAGCCAAAACCAAACGCAACAATAAACTCGCTGCAATGGACGCAGAAATAGCCGCATTAGAAGCAGAAATCACCGCACATCGTTAATGATTATCGATTATCTTTACTCCACCTTGATTTCCCTAATTTTGTCCCTGACTGTTGTAATTGCAGCTAGCATATGCTTTTTCGCGTGACATTTCGCGGGACGGAATCCCTCCGCGGACCCACCCATCTGCTGCAACGCCTTCGACTAAATTGGATGGATTTGTCACGGTTGAAGCAATGGATGGAATGAGCGGATAATTCAAATAGTTGGAATAGCACTGTTCGGATAATAAATTAACGCTTCTTTTATTTATGGTCATGTCACCTTGAATTAGTTTCGATTCTAAAAGCGGGTTGCATTCGCCTCTACCTAAATACGGAACAGTAATAAATGGACGTTCATTTAATGAGATTTTGCATCTCGGGTGTGTCCCGATACTCCCGTTTAAAAGTTTCGAGTTTATGTCAATATTGCACCCGCCTGCACCGGTCTGATGGCCACCCTCATAAAAAATACCGGGTTGGCTGGTTGCAAGTTCAATTGGCCTTGCCATTGTACAGTCAGATGAAAAAAAATTCTGAACCATATAGTTTCCAGCATTAATATTTTGAACATTCATTTGACTCAAACCGCATGTATCATTTCCGATTCTAGTCATTTTATCAAAAACATAGTCTTTAACTGTTGCCATTTTATTATTTTTATAGTATATATAAACATAATAAAAAAATGAAAAGAATACATTGTTATTAATTCTTATTCTTAATTATTCTTAATTATTTATCATTGAATTATTCATCGTTAAATAATTTATTATTTGACATTTTATTTAATTCAGAACACTACCTAAAACCGGATTAAAGCGCTGGCAAGCCATTTCGTTTCCTTGCTTGCATGAAATCATATCTCCAAAACAAAATTCAGCAAAACCTTTTTGGTCATTTGGAATTGTGGTGTTTGGATTCGTATAAAACATTCTCATCGACTCATCAAATTCATATTTATCTCCTAAATCTGCAAATAATTTTTTTTTTAATTTTTCAGCTTCCGTCATATTTCTTGGTTCAAAATCTAAAACGACGTATCCCTCAGTTGAATGATTAATTTCTTTTTCAACTTCCGGATTATATGCAGGCGCAGCTTCATCGCGCGTTGGATTATATGAAATTTCAGGCAGTAGCACATTCATCATCGGATTTTGAATCGTAGGCGTTGTTAAATGCGGTTTCAACATGTTGTACATTTGTGAATTAACAAACCCCTCTTTTTTAGACGTATTTGCATTTGCAGCATCAGAAGAATTAGAAGAAGTATTCAAATTATATTGCGTGTTATATAATATTACAAATATAGCTAAAGTAATAAACCCTGTAAAAATAATATTTATATTTTTAGTAACCAAAAATCCTAAAACAGTCAATAATAAAACAAGTCTCGTAATTGCATTCAACTTTTGTTCAACCGACATCAACGGCATCGGCCAAAGGTCTGTCATGTCATTTTTATCTAAAAGAACGGATGGTTGGTAAATCCAAAACTGCGTAGCATTAAGAGAAGGAGGAAGAGAATCGGAAGGAGAATTGGCAGAATTGGGATTGGAAGAATTCAATTTATTTTCGCTACCATTGCTGCTGCCGTTATCATTTACGCTTACACTTCTTGCATTTCTTGAAGTTGCGTTATTTTCAGAAATATTGTTAGAAACATTGGAAGCTGCCTGTGTTAATGTTGTATTTGATGCCGTTGTTGTCATATAATAATTACTAATTTTATTTGTATGTTTTATAGTATATCTTATATATCTATACTATTTATTTATTTTATTTTTTAGATTTATTCTTTTTATTTTTCTTTTTATTTTGATTTTGGATTGATGACGATGGAATGGTATCTACCGGAGTTCTCTCTACAGTTTCTCCAGTGCTGAATACTGTAGGCTGGTTTTTTTGCTGTTGTTGCTGTTGTTGCTGTTGTTGCTGTTGTTGCTGTTGTTGCTGTTGATGTTGAGCCAGTTTTTGTTGCATTCTCTCCTTCATTTTAGTTACTTTCATATTTCTTTGCAGTTGGCTCTGCATGGCACCAAAATTCATTTTACCCCCACCCCCCCCCATGTTCCCCATATTACCCATTCCACCCATATTACCCATACCCATCTTATTCAACATGTCGGTCAAATTATTCATTCCTGGCATATTTTTCATTTTACTCAACAAATCGCTAGCTTCCTGCATAAGTTCGCTTTCCTTTATTTCCCCCGATTTGAATTTTTGGTCCAGCTTGGAACCAACGCTTTTAACCAGCCCCATGAGCTTTCCAGGATTTTTAAACATTTTCTGAAATACATTCTGGAAATTAACATCATCGCCTTTCGTTTCATCGAAATCCATATCAAAATCAACATCTTTTGCAGTTTCTTCTGCAATCTCTTTTGCAAGTTTGCCAATTTTTCCATTCAAAATATTTGAAATATGTTCATGAATTGATTCTGCATTGGCAGAAGAAGAAGAACTCTTTGCACTTTCCGCACCTTCTTTATTTTCTTCATCTTCTTTACCAAGGTCCTTTGCCCAGTCAAAAAAATTGAAAGAAGGTTTTTTCTTATCGCCACTTGCATCAGCATCAGAAGTAGAATCGGGTGTTGTTTCAGATTTTTCACTTGC
>Ga0209829_10002927_pt1 | contig 12699 bp, 23 predicted proteins | sample C_140205_EF_Meta_FD_187311 | JGI IMG/M metagenome (GOLD analysis project Ga0209829, IMG submission 187311) | Freshwater microbial communities from Lake Croche, Canada to study carbon cycling - C_140205_EF_MetaG (SPAdes) (version 2) | ecosystem: Environmental > Aquatic > Freshwater > Lake...
GATGATTCTACGAGCAAGAGGCTTTTGATAAGAGCGTAATGGGTGGCCCACAAGAGCGGTCATAAAAACCATAATCTTATCGATTAGCTGGTCTACAAACTCTCGGGATAGCTCGTCTAGTCCGTCATCATATTCAGGGAATTCTTCTTCAACTGATAAGTCAACTTCTTCAAAGTTGTCATCATCGTAAAGCTCGTCATCGTTGTTCATATTTTACCTTAATAGTAAAGTAACCCTGAGCCGATATGACTCAGGGTTACTAAGCGCCACACGGGAGAGAAGGAAGGTTGGCATATCCATACTACCATAAATAAATATTAAACCCTATAAGGTAGTGGTTGTTCTTTTATTTAGCTCTTCTATGACTGCGTGTAAGGCTTCGGCACTAGTTACCAGCTCTTTGACAGCTTCGGGAGTGCGAACCCGCTCATAAATACCGAGCAAACGACCCATTTCATACAAGGTTTGGTCTGCCCATACCGTTAGCTCCATTGTAGGTATGCGAGCTACGCGCTTAGCAATCTTTTCTGGAAAAGGTTTATTCCAATATTTTTTCTTTTTAAAACTTACCATTTCTTGATTTCCTCACTAGGGGTATCAAGCTGACGTAGCACCTTGCCTAGGGCCTCGTCTTCATCTACAGGATTACCCCAAAGACCAATAGCATAACCGCGCTTTACCAAAGGTACCCAGAATACTAGGCATACTTTGCTTTCTCGATAAGGGTGCTCTGTTTCTTGACTCCATCCCCATTCAAACATAGGGAGAGTAGGGTGCTTTAACTTAATAGTGTCAACGTATAGTGAACCAACTGTTTTCAACTGTTATTCCTTTTTTCCTAAGTACATCGTATCTGCGTACTCTTTCATATTAGCCATTTGAACTCTACGGTGTTTTGGCATATCCGTAACATCGGCTGGGCCCATGTTTCCCCACTGGTCTAATCCTGATTCTCTTAAGAACCTGCCTTTAGACTCAGCTGCAAGAAAATCATACCACATGAATTCTGGTACTCCGCGATACTCCCACCACGTGCCATCTCTAAAAACTACAATAAGTTTTTCGTTTTTAAAGTCATACCCAGCTTTAAGGGTTCTTGGCTTAGCTGAATTTGAGGATGTAGTAGTGGAGAGCACTGGAAAACTAGTGTCGGTGTCTACTTCAAACTCCTCATCAGGGGCATCATTACTGCCTTGAAGTAAGATATCTAGCCAATAACTGGTTTGTTTATAGTCTTTGCTAGTCTTATCTGGCCTTGATTGATAGGCGTCTCTGGGGGTACTATTTGCCCAAGGGTCATTTGGTCCATAATCAGGCATTAGTTCTCACAATCGTGTCTAGACATCTCAGATTCAAAAACTACATCATCACAGTTTTTGCAGCGAAAAGCACGCTCTTCTTCATAGTTGTCTTCCCCTTCCAAATTAGGAACAGGTTGCTGTGTAATATCTGGTTCCAACGGGTCCTGTGGAGGATAATATGCGTGGCTTGGAACAGGATGAGCTTGATAAGCTTGACGTTTAATGATTCGCATTAAACAATCATACCAGACTTAATTGATGTTCTCTTTGATGTGCTGGTCGAACTTGCCTTCTAAAGTGGCTACGTCTACTTTAAGGGCAGTTAAATCTGTTTTAATACAAATAATGTCGTCCCTAAGAGATGAGCCATGATTTGGCTTTAACTCTGACAAATAGTCTTTTACAAGGTTATTTATAATCTCTGTTGTGTGTCCCTTAATAAGACGGGAGACAATTAATCCACCTAAGCTGAGAACAGCACATAAAGCAGATATTAAGGCAATTAGTTGATCGCTGGACATAGATTCCTATTATCGGGTACCCCACCAGTGAGTACCTGGCTCAGAGTACGAGAATGTTGACGGTTTTTCTTTTTGATTCAGGTATATTCTGCGAATGCCGAAGCGCGTATCTTTTATCTGAGCAGGCTTAAATGCCGCTTCTTTTTTAAACTCTTTAGCTCTTTTTACGGACGCCATCTTCCCCACTCTTTCATATGAGTAGGGATACCCGATATCGCACCATTAACACGGGTCATAGCGTCTCTAAACTCCCTAGAGCGGCCCGCAGGACGCTCATCACGTTCATATACATCATTAGACGTTATAGAGCCTGTACGGGCCGCTAGAGGCCCTTTACGGCGTATATATACTTTAAGCTTTTTTTGCACGAGTAGTGCGGGCTTTAGGTGTAGCTGTTTGTTGCTGGCTAGTTCCTTGAGCACCATTGCCATAACCTGCGGCTCTAACCGTTGCTCTGTGAGCTAACGCTGCATCAGCTCTTTTACGCTGAATATCAGTTAATAGGTCTTGGTTATTTCTGACAGTTTGCATGTTAGTCACATGCTCTCGGTCAACACCTTGGCGATATACTTCGCGGTCTGCCGAATTGTTTTTTCTTCTTTCGGCTTTTGCTTCATAATCATTATAGTTTTTATAGTCTTCAGCGGTCCAACCGTTACCTGTACCTGTACCTGTACCGCCACCAGAGGTATTGCTAGAAGACCTGGAGTTATTATTTTTACCAGTAAGTATGTTTGTAAGGTTTCGCATCTTTGTAAAACCGCCATACTTGTCTGAGTTTGCCATAGAATTAGCAGCGTTTTTTTCAATATTATCAGCCATGAGTAAATCCTAATCTGTTTTTTAAAGTTTATCAGTTTAAATAGAAAAACCCCAGCCAAACGGCCGGGGTTTTACTATTTAGCTATTAAGCCCAGAGGCTGTAAGTAGCAGTTGCAGTTGTGGTGCGGGTGTTACCAGCAGGAGTAGATGCGTGAACGGTTCCAACCTTACCGATTACAGTTCCAGTTCCACCAGATGCGGTTGTCTGAACGGCTGTTGAGTTTGACACAAACACGAAGTTTGATGTGTCGATTACATATAGAACTGTGTAATCACCGTCTGCTACACCAGTGATGCTAGCAGCAGTGAACACGTCACCAGCAACTAGGCCGTGAGTGGCGCTTGTAGCAATCTGAGTGATGGCGCTTCCAGCAGTTCTCCATACACCATCAGCAGTCTTGCTAGCCTTTGATGAATCGGTGTCCTTAGTAGCAGTAATACCACGGTCCAAGAAAGCGTCCTTAGCAGAAGCTTCAGTTCTACCGATTGTGTTAGGAACTAGGTAACCGAAAGTACCAGATGAGTAAGCGCCGTCTAGGTTAGCTAGAGCAGCTGAGTACTCAACCTTACCAGTCTGACCAGTAACGGTTAGACCTGCAGTTGAAGCAGTCTGGCTAGTTAGAGTGAAGCTAGTTGCAGTTGCAGCAGCTACGGTCTGAGAAGCAACGTTGAATACGCTGTTAGTTAGACCAGTGATAGTTACTACGTCACCAACCTGTAGGTTGTTCTGAGCGGTGTAGATGTACTTAGTGTTTGTAGTCGCATCAACAGCAGCAGCGGTAACGTTGTAGTTAGCAACACCCCAACCGACAACCTGCACAAGCGCACTCTGACCAGTAACAGATGTTCCTAGAAGGGCGTTAGTACCAGCAACTACAAAACCATCTGGGGTAGCAGCAACAACAGTAGCACCAGCTCGGTTGAGGCCAGCAACAGTGAAACCAGTAATGCTTACTGTAGTTGTTCCTAGAGTAATGAAGTCAGCCAAGTTGTTTGGGGCAGTTACATAAATGTAAGCAGAACCAGACTTTGAGCCAACAGCAGCAGCAGTTGCCTTGTACTTACCAGTATTTACTGAAGGATAACCACCGAATGCTGAGTCAACAATAGGACCGTCATAAACAGGAGTAGAATAAGCATTTCCGTTAATTGTGGCGCTAATTGAGCTAACTGCTAGACGAGCGCTCTGTACCTTAGAAGTAGCAGACCAGCTTGCGTCATTAGTAACTTCAAGAGTAGCAGTCTTACCAGTAGGTGCAACTGAACCAATGTTAGGAAGTGCCTGAGCAATTGTGAAAGTAGTTGTTGAAGGAACAGAAACTACAGTAGCCTGGTTAACATCGAAGTGTCTAACAACAATAGTACAAGCAGTGGTTGTAGCAGCAGGTGAAGCGACAGCAGCAGCAGCGTTAGCAACTACTAGTGTAGAACTTGTTGTACCAGCCAAAGCTACGAAAGTACCGTTGTAAACAGCAGCTGTAGTCAAACCACCTGAAATGATTACAACTTCACCAACGCTGATGTTGTGAGCAGCAGAAGTAGCTAGAGTAACAGTTCCCTGAACGGTGTCAGCAGTTGGGGTAGCAGCGGCAAGAGTTACTGAAGCTGATGTACCCGTAGTTGCTGATACCGTGGTACCCGCAGTCGGAACAGCAACTGTTCCACCAACAGCAAAAATACCAGTGTTTACAACCTGACCCACAGCAAGGCCGTGAGCTACGTTAGTTGTAAAAGTAGTTAGCTTACCGTCGCTAGATGCGTCAGTGATGTATGGAGTTGTAACACCGGTAGCAACGTAGTTACCTGCAGCGGTAGTTGCACGGTCATCGTTTGGCTGTAGTGGAAGGTTCTTCCATACAAAGTCAGTTACGATGTTTGAGTTTTGTGTACCCGCAAAGTTAAGAACTACACCGTCTACAAGAGTTGCAGGGCGGCTAAGAGTTAGCGAAGTAGTGCTAATTGCTGAAACAGTAGTTGCAGCGTTGATACCGTCAGCATTTGGGACACCTGGGCCAGTTACGACCTGTCCTACTACGATACCTGAGTTTGAAGCGGTAAGCGTGACGGCAGTGCTGTTTGTGACTGCGCCGTTTACCTTTTGTGTGGTAACAGGATATAGCGTACCGCTATCCTGAAGGTCACCTAGGTTATTTGCCATTGATTTATACTTTCTCTAGAGATAGATTTAAAGACGTTTGATCGGAACGCCATAATACTAAGTATGGCGGTACTTGCTTTGGATTTCTTAACTAAACCGAATTATTTTACAGGAAGTCGCAGTAGCCTGAACTGCCGCCAGATTTACCGCACCAAGAGGTACGGCCTCTTTTGTCCATTCCTGGAAGGACATCATTTTTTTTACCTGCTAAGTAAGTACAGCCGCAGCTAGACTGCCTTACTGTCATGCCTCGTTCATCAGGTCGCTTATAAGAATACTTATTAGAAGAAGAGTTTGATTTTTTATCTGGCATTACTTATCGTTTTCTTTCTTACCAACGCGGCGTTTGTTTTCCTTAGCCGTGTTTTTGCCGTGCTTCATAGGACGAAGATTGCTCATCTTGTCATTTGAGTGGTTATTGTCCTTGTGGTCCACGTCGGTGCCTTTAGGCAATTTCTTGCCTGTCTTCTGCTCGTACTTAAACTTTGCAGCGTCAATAGATGTGCGAGAGCCGTCTTTGTTTACAACAGACATCATAGGACGTCCACCGTTCTTTGCAGAGCCCTTAAATGGGCCATAGACCTTCTTGCCGTCTTTAGTCTTGCCGGCTAGGGTCTTAGTCTTCTTTGCTGGAGCTTTTTTCTTCTCAGCCATTAGTTACCGCCTTTAGGCTTTGGGTCGTGAATAGTAGCAGGGTATGGCTTTCCAGCATCGTTTACGCCAGGCATGACGTTGCAGTAACGAGTCTTGCAGTTAGTCTGAGACTTTAAAGTACCATCTGGGTGATACTTTCTGCGGAAGTCGTGCTCGTGCTCTGGTGCCTCTAAACGAACCGGTAGCGGATTACGCGGCTTGTGGGGGATTTGACGGAATTTAGGATGCATTATTTCATCGCCTTTGCTTGCTTGTCGTAAAAGCTGCTCATCTCTTGTTTATCCTCGTCAGTAAGGTAACGAGGGTCTTGAGACATTGCTTCGTGGTATTGGTGCTCTAAAACTTCAGCTTCACCAGCTGGCTCAGCGTTTAGCTGCTCTTTAAACTGCTTATCTTTAGGATTCATCTTTTTTCTCTCCCTTAACGGACTCATTAAGCTTTTTAACGGCTTCATCCTTTTGTTCTGAGGTTAGCTTTGAATCCCCATAAATTTTAGCATAGCCTTTGGTCAAAGCAATTGCATCGCTAAGCGCTTTATTTGTTTTTTCCCAACTCTCGTTGAATTGGCTTTCTTGTGGATTCATTGGGCCCAATCCTCTACACTCATGTTTAACTTCCGTAAGGTATTTGTGCGACATTAGTCGCATTGTCTGAAACAGTATATCGTTGATAGGCACCTTTTGGACCGGTAAAGATACCATCATTAATTCTACGTGCCCCCATGACATTGAGCCCTAAAACGGCATTATTTTGGGTGAATACACCTAGCACTTGATGAAGCTCGGGTGCACGGCCGTGTTGGAACTCCTCGTATAGCCCGCGTGGCTTCATTAGTCTTCCCACGGCTTAGAGCCGTTAGGGTGGACACGTCTCTCTTCCATGTCCTCACACTTTGAGCAACCATTCACATAGTCGACGTAGGTGTGATGCGCCCTTACGCCGGCTTTCTTATCGGCAGGGTGCCACTGGTAGTGCTCGGTAGGGGTAGACATTCTCTTTTTATCTTCAGCATCTAGAACTCTTATGATACCGTTACCGTAGTCATAGGTATCTTTACCAGGAGCGTTTACGTGCTCTGCTCCACGTCCTTCTTCAAAGTGAACTTTTCTACCAGGACCGTTATTACGTCCACGTGCATTTCTGTTGTTTCTACTCATTACATCAGTATAAACCATAGGAAAGGGATTATAACAGCAATCGTTTAGAAACTCAAGAAGCTAGTTTTTGCAGACGGCGGCGCAGCTATCACTGCTACTTCCATCAAATACGTATTCCTATTAAAACAAAGAGATAATCAAATATTTGATGAGATTTGCATACGACACGCTTCCCAGCTTAAGTGGCCACCCCCGCCATTCCGCCAAGCCCGCTACCCCCGCCCTTTGGGCTACTGCCTGCCTTTTTAGGTCATCAGTCGTATCTGTGCACTGGTGGCTTGTTCGAACAAGTGTTCGATTAACCCTACCCCCCCGAGAGTTGTCTGCCGAACAAATGATCGAAAGATTGTTCATCTGTTGTTTACCTAAGTAATACTATTTGTTTACCTTGAAAACTCATACTTATCTTGTTAGGGAAACGAGACCTAGATAAAGTGTCTAGGCAAGTAGTTCACTAGCAGAGAGAACCAAGATGTCCATAGATCCAACAATTGAACAGTTAGTTCAATCAGCGACTAGCAACGGTAAGTTTCTTGCTTACCAAGAAATCGCTACCCTACTAAGTGCTGAAATCGCTAAGCACCCGACTACTAGCGGTGAAACACTAACTAACTTGATTGAAGCACTAGACAAACTGGTACATTCTAACAAGTAATTCAGCGACCTGAGCAAGTCCTAAAACTGCTCAACCCTACAAACAAGAAAGTAATAACATGAAAAAATTATTCAAAGCAATTGAAATCCTAATCATGCTATACGCTGGAGCTTTTGTATTTGTATTTATTATGGATACAGCACCTTGGCAAGTTAAGTTTGCTTCTGGTGTTCTTCTAGTTGGATACATGCTTCACACAGTTCGTTCTCTCAAACGATAAACAAACTGGGGGCTGGGAAACCAGCCCCCACCCTTCGGGGTTTATAACAGTTTGGTAACAGAAATCTCGGGCGTGTCGCCGACCCAACAAAGCCGCATATAGCATAGATCATATGTGGCTTTGCAATTACTAGGCAACTTGTTGCCAGTAATTGTTGGGTTGGCGGGGGTATAGGTGAACAGCTGGTGAACAAAGTATTCACTAGGTATTCATGTTAGCGGGGTCTAAATAGGCTTATTCGGCATTAGGCTAGCGTTACGCATAGCGCAAGTAGCGCTAGCGTAGAGAGATGAAAATGTTTCAAGTTGAAAAGTTAGACCGTGGTCTATGGTTCACTTATGACGCTGAGCAAAGGGGGTGGACAAATTTGCTAGATACTATTGAAACTGATGAAGACGCCCGTTACATTGCTAAGCGCCTAATCGGTGACGCCGCCGCTACTTATGATGTAGACCTTGGCGACATTGTATTCTTGGAGTTTTACCGTGATGACTCTAAGCCTAGTTGGGTAAACATTGAAAATGCTGATGACTATTTCAAGACCGACAATGACAACTATTTCATCACTATTAGATACAGCGTAACCGCCGACACTCTTGGCGGTGTGATGTCTAACAGACGCCACGCTTCTTATGGAGTGGCAGGTATTCACGGAAACCTAAGTTGCTACGCTGATTAGAAAGGATTAGGCAAGCCAGCCGAGTGATCGGCTGGCTCAGCCGCGCCGACCCAACAAAAAGTCTAGTAGCATAGCTAACTAGACTTTTTGACAACTATTAGGCAACTTGTTGCCAATAGTTGTTGGGTTGGCGGCGTGTCAAGTGAACATTAGGTTAACAATTTGTTTGGCAAATGTTTACCAAAATTGGTATCTAATAGGCTTGGTTAGCGGTAGATTGAACTTGTAAGAAACAAGAGAGAACAAAAGTTCTAAGGGTAGTTCTTACAAGTAGCAGAGAGAAATAGAAATGGCAGATGCAATAAGCAGATACATTGAATTGGTAATGAAGCACAACCGCCAAGTTGAAGAATTGAAAGATTACCTAGAAACCAACTGGGATAACCTAGACGGCGAAGAAATCGCCAACATTTTTGGTATTGAAACCACCAAAACCATTGAAATGACAGTCATCATCAAGGGAACCATTAGCGTCAAGGTTCCAATGAACTACGACAAAGATGACCTTGCTAGCATCTCAACTGACATCGAAATCGATTTCAACGACAGCGATGTAGAAACCGAAGACAGCGAACTAGAAATCACTGACATTAGGTTCTAAACCAAAGGACCTGAGCCAAGTCCTAAAACTGGCTCACCCCCCTAAACAAGAAGGAAATGAAATGAACGAACAAATCTGGGTAACACTATCCAACCAGCCAATTACAAAAACCGCTAATCAGTTAGTGGACAAGATAACTACGGCTCTGGACTACTATCACCAGCAGGACTGGGATGACAGCCCAGGATGGCGTGAGTCATTCTGGACTGGCTTAGATCTCTTGGAGCGTAGTCTAGGCTTGCCAGAAGGTTCACTGGGTCGCGACCACGATGAAAAGTGTGACTGCGAACACAAAGTGATGTAAGCAACCAGCCAGCCAGCCCCTAGCAATGGGGGCTGGTTCTGGCACATCTGGCGAGCAGAGGAGCGCGCCGACCCAACAATAATACCTGGCTATAATTATATAGCCTAGGTATTATAAGGCTAATAGGCAGCTTGCTGCCATTAGCCTTTGTTGGGTCGGCCCGTAGATGAACATTAGGTGAACAATTTGTTCACTGAGAGTTTACTAAAATTGGTATGTGCCAAGCCTATTAGGCGGTAAGTTTGTAAGTGAGAGGTTCCCCAAGTGTTCCTCCAAATAGCAGAGAGAGAAACAAATGACATACACAACACTTAGCCAACTTACCGCTGACATTGACACCCAAATCTCAGATTTAGGTTTTTCTATGGTTCGCGAAACAGACACTTTGACGTGGAATTACACGCCAAATAGTTTTATAGTAGTAACTTTGGAGGTCAGGTTCTACACCTCACTAAACAACCGCACCTATTACAGGGTAGAAACTTTCAGCGTTGATCCTGAAACTGGCGAGGACACTGGCGATGTCTATGGCATGTATGACAACTTACCAGAGGCGTTGCTTTGCCTAATCAAAGAAATCTCTAAGGCGAAACTAGCCTAGTTCGCCAAGAGTTCACCTGCTGTTCACCTAAGTGAACAGTGGGTGAATTCTCGCGCCGACCCAACAAAAAATAGCCATAAGGCCCTATATAAACAACGGAGTTGTTTATGGCTATTTTTTGTTGGGTTGGTTGTTGCTTGTTGTTTACCTAGTGTTCATCGGCAGAATTGGACTAATAGGCTTGTTTAGTGCCATAATTGGTAGTGAAGCAAGGCACAGAGGACTTGCTCAAATAGAGAGAGAGATACACAAATGGCAACTAAGCCGAACTTAGCACCAAGTCACTATCCGTTTGTAAACGAGGGTATTTTTTACTCTGTTCATGTCTTAGACATACCTGAGTTTATGAGGCAATACCCTAATGCTCAACGGATTATTTACACCGAAAACTAATCACCACTAACTAGGAGACACACAGATTATGGAAATTACACAGATTACACTTGAGTTCATCAAGCAGAATTACAACCTCGAAGTAGTCCCCGAAGTAGAGGGATAGGTTTTTCTCTCTCAAGAAAAAAGGCTCCCCCGCTGAAATTGGCGGGGGAGTTTTCTTATGCCAACCTAACAAAAAGCCAAACAGCCATAGCTCCCCCCTGATCTAGGGGATGGCTGTTTGGCTTTTTGTTAGGTTGGGGGATTTGTTTACCTACTGTTCACCTGACATCTACGCACCGTTTACCTAATAGGCTGTTTATGTTGTAGAGTTGGAGAGTAGTCAAAGGGGCTACACCGAACAGAGAGAAATAGAGAAATGGCACTTTACACAGAAACAGAAATCAGTCAAGAGATTTGGAATGACCGTCAGTTTATCCTTTCACAGGCTTACCCAGAGGACTCGGCTAGTGAATACGCTGACAGTTCAGTCCCGATTTACTATGCCGACATAGTTAGCACTTGGCAAGAATTGCCTGATGAATACAGTAACCGATTTAGTGAGATGACCGACACTCTGCCTGAGAGGGTTGAGGAGTTGATGAAAATTGACCTTTATCTTTATTACCAGTTGCTATACTCGGGAGCAATTCAAAACCTGATTGACGGTGATACCTTTGACGGTGAGAACTGGATAGAGCCAGAACCAGAGGACTAAATAGACTTGGCGGGTTTTCCCAGAGCCCGCCAATACCCGCCCCCTAGCGAGAACAAATGCTCGCTGGGGGGCTTCTTCCAACCTAACAAAAAGCCAACAAGCCAAGCCCTTATCGAGCTTTGTGGCTTGTTGGCTTTTTGTTAGGTTGGTGTTCATCTATTGTTCACCTAGAAATGGGTGCTGTAAGTTGCTATCAGCACCTAATAGGACTATTCTTAGAGGGTAGTCAAAAGATTACAACAAATGAGATAGAGAGAGTAGTAAAAATGAAATGTGTATTTTGTAGTAGAGAGTATCCAGTAGACCAAGTTGTTTGCGTGGATTGTAATGAATACAAGGGGCTAGAACCTATTACCCCAGAACGCCAACCAATTATGCTAGGGTCTGCCCTTGCTAATGTGTTTGACCTGATTGAACAAGCAAGACAACACCACCTAGAAAACCCTTGTGACGACCCTGATTGTAATTGTGATGAGGGTATTGCGTTAGAGGGTGAAAAGTAAAAATGGAACTAAGCAACCAGCAACTAAACGCTATAAAGACAACTTATAGTGCTTATCACGCAGGGTCTATAAGTGCTGAGGAAGCCCTCTATGACCTAGAACTAATCATAAACAATGACGGGGATTTCCCGTTAGAGGGTGAGGAGTAAAATGGAACTAAAATTCGTAAATGAACCGCCTGAGAATAGGGGTTCTGCCAAATACAAAGCCGTTCTAGCCGAAACTTTGGCAGAGCTAAAAAATCACCCGAACAAGTGGGCAGAGTTCCCTATTCAGGTCAGTTATCCAACTATGCCTAGTCAATGGCGACAGCAACACCCAGAGTTCAGTTTCAGGGTTAGTGGTGGAAACACGCTAGCCATAAAAGACCCGAACAAGAAACTCTGGACTGTCTACATTAGATACAACAAGCCAGAACCAACTAACCAGTCATACACCATAACCGCTGATGAGTTCTTTGGCGATAACTAAATAGACTTGGTGTAGATTTTCTCGTTTCTCTACGCCAACCAGCCCCCTAGCCGTTCTCTCGGCTAGGGGGTTCTTTCCAACCCAACAAATAGCCAAATAGCCACAAAGCGGTATAAAGGCTTGGCTATTTGGCTATTTGTTGGGTCGGGCTATTTTGTTTACCTAATGTTTACCTGACATTCACCGAGAGATAACCTAATAGGCTTGGCGAGGTGTATTGTTGTTCTTGTAGCCACCAACGGCTACCTAAATAGAGAGATAGAGAGAAATGGCGAAATACAAGATAGTTGCTATGTATGAATACGAAGGCATAGTAAGTGGCAATAGTGAGGCAGAGGCAGAAAAAAACTTTCTGGCGAACCTAAACCAGTATTACACCTCAACTGAGGAATTTGAAATCCACAAAGTTTGTGATGATTGTGAGGGCGAACTAGACCTAGACGGTTCTTGTTTTGATTGTAGAGAGGAGGAGGAAAACTAATGGCAATCTACAAGGGCGATTTTAGTTGTGATAGTTGTGACGAGTGGTTTGACGGTGACCCGATAAACCTAATCGGCAAGACCCCTAACCTCTATGGCGTTACTGACCCCGAGAAAGTGAGGGAACTGACTTATTTCTGGTTATGTGCCGAGTGTAAGCCTCACTACCCGAACGGTGCCAAAGATTTCTTTGTGGCAGATTACTTTGAACCAGATGAGGAGGAGGAGGTCGAGGAGGACATCTCTTACACCATCTATTCTATGTGTTCCACTTGTGGCAACCAGATTGCCGTAATCGAGGAGGGCGACAGTGACGGTGACATTGAAACCACTTGCCACAGTTGCCTAGAATACTGCCCGATACCCGATTGTGATGTTTGTAGCAACTAAATAAACTTGGCGGGTTCCCCTTTATCTTTCCCGCCAACCGCCCCTCAGCAATTTTTGGTCTTGATTGCTGAGGGGCTTTTTTTGTTAGG
>Ga0209829_10002928_pt1 | contig 12696 bp, 9 predicted proteins | sample C_140205_EF_Meta_FD_187311 | JGI IMG/M metagenome (GOLD analysis project Ga0209829, IMG submission 187311) | Freshwater microbial communities from Lake Croche, Canada to study carbon cycling - C_140205_EF_MetaG (SPAdes) (version 2) | ecosystem: Environmental > Aquatic > Freshwater > Lake...
GGGGGTGATGATCGACGATCTGGTGACCAAGGGTTGCACGGAGCCCTACCGGATGTTCACTTCTCGCGCTGAATATCGCCTCCTGTTGCGCCAAGACAATGCTGACCTCCGCCTCACGCCTCGCGGAGCGGATTTCGGGTTGGTCACGGGGGAGCGGGTCGAACGCGTGTCGGAAAAACAAAGCGCGCTGACAAGAGCGGAGCGCTTTGTCAGGGAAACCAATCACGAGGGCTTGAAACTCGACCACTGGTTGCGACGCAGCGAAACGGAATGGCGGACCCTGCCTGCGGAAATTCTAAATGAGTTCCACGTGGAACTTTGGCCATTGATCGAGACCGAGTATCGATATGAGGGACATCTTCAGCGGCAGCAGCTCCAAATCGACCGGATGGCTCGTCAGGAGTCGAAACGGATTCCCGCCGATGTCGACTACACGAACATTCGAGGGCTGAAGAAGGAGGCGCAGACGAAACTCGGTCAAATCCGCCCCTCGACTCTCGGTCAAGCTGGCCGGATCTCCGGGATCACTCCGGCGGACCTGGCGATTTTGGCGGTGTGGATGGAGCGACAGGAAAGGCAATCCGAGGCGAGCAGCTAGGGTGCACTCAGGCAGCCGTTGGTGGCAGACCTATATCTACTAGATTTCTAGTAAATCAGCCCCAGCGCTCCATCCAGTCGATCGGAAGACGCGCTGGCTTTCCCTCGGGCATCTGGACAAGCGCGAGCGATTGGCGGGCGGTGACCAGCAGGGTATCGTCACACTCGCGGGTCATCTCGAACGCGCACCAGAAACGGGCCTTGGTGAGGCTGTCGAGTCGGCCGCAGATGCGGATCCAGTCGCCGAGCCTGGCAGGGCGCTTGTAATCGACCTCGGTGCGGGTTAGCACCGGAAACAGCCGGGTGGAGGCCATTTCAAGGAGATCCATCCCCATCCTCGCGGCGAGACGGGTTCGACAGGTCTCGATCATTCTTAGGTAGGCCAGATTGTGCACGACACCGCCGCAGTCGGTATCGAAGAACATGACTTCCTCACGGGTTTCCAGAGATGGCATCTGCTCGGACATGTGGAAGGAAAGAATGTCCGGGCCCCGGAGTCGAGAGCCCAAACAACCCTGCAATGTTGTCTTGAGCTCAGGCGTAGGAGAGGGGAGAATCAACAAGATGCAAAATCCGATACTCAAGGGATTGTTGGGCTCGATGCTTTTCGCCTCGATGGCGGTCGCAGCACCGTTTGCAGCACCAGCCGAGGGGCCGATACCCTTCCGGCGTGATCGCTTGCCGATGGACGTCGACACGATGGCCGGTATTTCACGCCAGATGTCATTGTTGGCGAAGACCTTGGACCTTGAAGTCGCCCTGAATCGCCGGGCTGCGGCTCAGTCTCTGGCGCTTGCGGTCGCGCTCGATCCCTCCAATCGTGAGGCGCGCGATCAGCTTTCCGATCTGGCGGATGAAAAAACCCCGGCCGCCCCAGACGGCGCCGAGGTAGATCGGGCGAAGACACAGGTCTGGAATATCTTGTCGTGGTTGGAGGCCTCTGAGGCGGGTCAGGATGGCCAAGCCCTAGGAGCTTGTCTTTTGGACGTGTTGGTAATTCTGGATCCCGCCAACCCGAAATCTCAAGCCGGCAAGGGGAGGAGTGACCCGGGGCAGTGGGCTGAATGGGTGCCTGCCCTTGCCTCCTATGAGGAACAGGTGAACGCGAAACTACCGAACCCCACACCACACGAGTCGCCGGTTCCCACAACAGAAGGCTCAGATTCCGCCATCAGGAGAAAGTCCGCCGAGGTTGCGACTCCGCTTTGGACTTATGACAAGAGCGTGGACAACGTGCTTATCCACCCAATGGTGATTTCAATGGAGGCCTGGGTCGATGATGACAAAATCGAACGCCGTGGTTTCGATGTCAGTCTCGAAAACACCGAGAACAGCTGGTTATTTCGCAAGACGAGCAGAGACGCGATGACGGCGTTGAAGGTACTCGATGACCGATTTCCCGAGGGTGGCTGCGTACTGCTGACGGTGGGAAAAGGGGTTGATTACAACGAGGCCAAGAATCGCCAGACAATCTCTGCTGCCACTGCGGTGTTGATGGATGCCGCCGTTTCAGGGCGTGAACCCCACGCCACGGTCATGGGAATTGTGAGCGAAAACGGGTCCCTGAAAATGCCGGCCAGGGCTTGGGATAAACTCCGTGCTCTGTCCGGCGGATCGGGTGGCCGCTTGGTGCTCCCGAGAGAGGCCGAGGACATGCTTTCGTCAGTCCTTGTCGTCGAGGATCCGGCGTTCTTCATGAAGTTTGAGGTCATTCTGGCCGACAACCTCAAGGAATTGATCGAATTCTCCGCCAAGGACGGCGAGAACGAGGTGTCTGATGCTTCGGCGAAATTTGCTGAAATCCGCGATAAAATGGGTTCCACGCCGGTTTCACTTTACGTGGCGAATCGCTTCATCCGCCAGCGTCTGGGTGAGATCGCCCAAGCCTGCCCCAAGCATGTCTCTGCGCGCATGCTCTTCATCCAGGGTGGTGGCGAGCGTCCGACCCGCCTGCCCAAGCAGATCCTTGCCTCTGAAATCCGGCGGGCGCTTGAACCGATGGCCACCCTGCCGTCGGATGACATCGACAGCATCGACATTGCCTTGATTGATACGACCCAAGACAAGTGCCATGCGCTGCTCGACGCGCTTGAGCGCCACGTAGACATGGCTGATCGTGATTTCTTCGGCCAAGCCAAGGACCTATTGATCCTGCTAAAAACCTTTGGTCGGGTGAAGCGCGCCTCGCGCGATTACGATTACAACAAAGGCGGCGGCAAACGCCCGAACCCTTACGAAGCTTATCACGCCGTTAAGACCGCCTATTCAAATCTGCGGACGGAGTTGGCGGCGGTTGCCGATGACGACGAGAAACGGGATCTCCCGAAAGATGATCATCAGAACCAGTTTCCTGATCGAATGAAGGGAATCAAATAAAGAGCCTGCGGTTTCAGGTTGGCTTTTGAAAACGTTTTTGAGCGGAGCGGCCGGGATTTCGCCTTGCCAACCTGCCACCTTAGGCTGCCAGTGTGTGGCCGTTCACCAACCCCCTCATGAATCCTGGATTTCGTCGCTTGCTGGCCCTGCTTGCCGTGTTTGCGGCGGCATTTGTTGTTGTATCCGCACTCCGCCACTGGCGTTCGGGTGGTTCGTGGCGTGATCTGTTCGGTCGGAGGGACACTCAGGGAGGAACGTTCCGCCCGGAAAAATTCACCCTCGCCGAGCACGCACCGCTCGATTCCGGGGATGTCGAGCTCCTGTCCAGGCTCAATACCGAATACGCCCGTGTCACCAAAGCGGTGGTTCCTTCCGTCGTCAGCATCGATACCGCAGGAGTCCGAACGGAACGGTTGATGGACACCATGGGCCGCTCGCGCATCCGCCAGTACCCGACCCAAGGTCAGGGTTCCGGCGTCATCGTCAGCGAGGAAGGCCACATCGTCACCAACAACCATGTCATTGCCGGCCAGCAGCAGATCCAGGTTACCCTCCATGATGGGAAAACCTACCCGGCAACCCTGATCGGAGAAGACACCCTGCTCGATATCGCCGTTCTGAAAATCGACGCCGGCATCGCCGTGCAAGCCCTGAAGTTCGGCGATTCTTCCACTGCCGAGGTCGGGCAGCTAGTCTTCGCGGTTGGAAACCCCTTTGGCCTTGGCGAAACCGTCACTCAAGGAATCATCTCCGCCAAGGAACGGTCGCTGTCAGACAACCAGCGTGATTTGTTCCAGACGGACGCAGCGATCAATCCCGGCAACTCCGGTGGCCCGCTGGTCAACCTGAGAGGTGAAATCATCGGCATCAACGTTGCGATTTTTTCGTCCGATCGGGACAATCCGACCTTTCAAGGCGTGGGCTTTTCCATTCCATCGAATGACGTGAAGGAGACCATTTCCCAGATTCTCGAGCGCGGTCGTCCGATCCGTGGATTCCTTGGTGTGCAGATGCGCGATCTTGATTCCGCCGTCCGCGCCGCTCTCGGCTATTCCGGCGGAGATGGCGCGGCGGTCGTCGGCGTGACGCCGGATTCACCCGCTGTCGCGTCGGGACTTCACCCGTGGGATGTTGTGCGCAGTTACAATGGCGAAACCATTCATTCCATGACTCAGCTCATCGCACTGGTGCAGCGGACAAGTGTTAAACAGGAGGTTCCGATCGTGGTCTGGAGGAAAGGGGAGACACTCACCCTCAAAGCGGTGATCGCCGAGAGCGATGCGACAAAAGCCGCTTCTCCGCAGCGTCCCGTCCAAGGACGCACCCGCGATCCCGAGCTCGTGCTCCAGGCGCTTGGCATCGAGGTCCGCGACCTCAGCGTGCAGGAGCGTCTCCGCGGCATTCGTGGGGTGGTGGTGACACGACTGACCCCGAACGCCCTCGCCACCGAAAAGGTCAGGCCCGGAGACCTCATCTTTGCCGTGAATGGAGCCCGAATCGGCAGTGCCAATGAATTCTTCCTCCACCTCGCCACTTCTGCGGCGGTGCAATCGACGATGTTGCAGCTTGTCCGCGAAGGCCAGGAAATGCGTACCGACCTTCCTGCGCTGCCCAGGCTGGAGGAGGAATCCGGCCACTGATTGTGGAAACATTGTCTTGGCCAACGCCGTTCACGAGTTGCGGCAACTCGGGCTTTTCCAGTTGATATTTTCGTGTAGCTTCGCCCTAAGACATGTCTACCTCAGCTTCCAAAATCGCCATCATCTCCCTCACGGCTGCGATGGTTCTGTCGGGTGTCGTGGCGCTGGTGATGAAGTGGCGGACCTCTTCCATCCATCCCGCTGCGGGTTCCCCGCTGCAACCCCACTCCGAGCAGCTGGAAATCAAACATCCCGCTCTTCCCACCCTCGATCATTCGACGAAAGCCGGTGATCCGGAAACGGGACTCAATGATCTCGGGCTTGGGGTTTCCGTGGCCGACCCCGCGGCGTTGGTCGCGAGGATCGGAAAGGCGCTTGAAGAGGGTGATCTTGATACCGCAGCGAAACTGATCGGCAAGCAGGCTTTGGATGTCAGGTCCGAGGAACGCCTGAAAGCCCTGGCCGGGATGAATGGCTTGAAGCTTCGCCAGCCGCCGGTTCGCGAAGTTGGCGAACTCGAGCTGAACTCGCTGACTCGTTACGCGCTCGAACTCGCCTCCGCCGAGCCGGGGCGCGATCGCATTTTCCTCGATCTCCGCCGCAAGGATGGAAAGTGGTTCGTCGAAAAACTCGTGCTTCCACCGGCCCCCGGAGATCCGGTTCCGCGTGCGGTGCTTGTCGATGCCCTGGGAATTTCCGATGCTTTCCTGCAGGCCGTGCTTCATCAGAATTTCGAGCTCGCCAAGGAGTTCGTGGACTCGACGACCGTCTCCGACGCGAAGATCGCCGGCCTTTGCATTCTCTTCGAGGAGGGGAACTATCGGTTGCGTCCCGAAAAACCCCTGCGTGCGCTGATGAACCGCCCGGAAGCTGCGGGATTCCTCGCGAACGTGGAAACCACCGATGGCCTCGCCGCCGCCGAGTTTGCCATCATGCTCCGCCAGCCGGCAGGTGGCGGAAACTGGCGCGTCTCCGAGGTCAATCTCGACAAGCTTCTGGCCGACTACGCCAAGCGCTTCGCGGGTGGCGACGTCTACTTCAGCCCGCTGGTGAAAAATCCCAATGGCGGCGATACACTCGTTCTATACTTCGAATTCGATCAGGATCAACTTGGAGAGCGCACCCGCCGCCAGCTCGATATCGTGGCCCAGATCCTCAAAACGGATGTTGGAAAAAAGCTCACACTCAGTGGTCATACCGATGCGTTGGGCGAAGCGTCATACAACGAACGGCTCTCCCTCCGCCGCGCCACCGCGGTGAAGAACTATCTCGCCGCTGCTGGAGTCGCGAAGGCCCAGATCGTCACCGAGGCCAAGGGCATGAGTCAGCCACGGCGGCCGAACTTCACCGAATCCGGAGCCGACAATCCGACGGGCCGTCGCGTGAACCGCCGCACGGAAGTCTATCTTGATTTCTAACAGAACGTAAATGAAGTCATCCTCCAAAGAGACTGTTCTCCTTCTCTCGGTGATTGCGCTGGGGGCATTGAGTTGGCTGGTGAGCTTCGTCATCATGTCCCGTCAGAAAGGCTCTCAAGACTTTTCAAATGCCGATGCCGCGCCGTCATTGCCCGCCAGTGGTGTTCCCGATCCACGCTTTCATTTCCTCAGTCCATGGAGCCTTGCGGCAACACCCACCGCGACCCGCTTTGATGCCCCCATGGGCTCCGCTGACAGCGCGCTGGTGTACAACGCCCAGAAATTCTGGGACATGAACGAGGCGCGCGGCGGGCATCATACCGGAGATGACCTGAACGGCATCGGCGGCATGAATACTGATCTCGGCGATCCCGTCCTCGCGGCGGCGGACGGCCTCGTTGTCTACGCGGACGAACCCTCTCCAGGCTGGGGCAAAGTCGTGATCGTCAGTCACCGCACCACCAGAGGGGAAATCCTCCAGTCGATGTATGCCCACCTGCTTGAGATCAAGGTGAAGCCCGGTGACCTTGTCGCACGTGGTCAGAGAATCGCCGCCGTTGGCACCGCGAACGGCTGCTATCCGGCGCATCTTCATTTCGAGCTCCGCGCCAGCGATGGTGTTGATCTGGGTGCCGGGTATGCGGTGAACCCTCTGAACCACCTCGACCCGATGAAAACCGTGATCGAGCTCCGGAATGCCGCTCCGGACGCGCTTTCTCCGTCACCTCTGGCCATTGCCCTCGGGGGGAAATAAGTGCTGTCAGGGAATCCGCGGCAAGCACGGACAAACTACCGTTGCTCCGATCAAGGCCTGGCGGGGTTCGCCTGCCGAACCTCCACGGCCCCTGACAGCAGCGGAAGCAAACAGCGTACGCCAGGAGGATGCAACCCCGATTTCGGACTCAAATGATCAGCATGCAGTCGCCATAACTGTAAAAGCGGTAACGCTCCTCCACGGCCTTCGCATAAGCCTCCAAAACCAAATCCTGTCCGGCAAAGGCGCTTACCAGCATGATCAGGGTGCTCTCTGGCAAATGAAAATTCGTCAATAGTCCGCCCACCACGCCGAACTGATACGGCGGACGAATGAAAATATCGGTAACTCCCCGGTGCTCCTTCTCTTCAATTCTCAAATTACAATCCGCACGTTTCAGTCTCGCGAGGGCTTCAAGAACCCGCGTCACCGTTGTGCCCACCGCCACCACCCGCGCGGCGGCGTTGACACGCTTCGCCACCGCCTCCGACAGGACATAGCGCTCCGAGTGCATGACGTGTTCATCCACTCGCTCGACCTGCACCGGCCGGAAGGTTCCCACTCCCACGTGCAGAGTCAGGAAATCATGAGGCAGTCTGGCCAGCAGCTCCGGCGTGAAATGCAAGCCGGCGGTAGGCGCCGCGATCGCACCCTCTTCCTTGGCAAACACCGTCTGGTAGCGTTCGCGATCGGCCAGCTCATCATCGCGGCCCATGTAATGGGGCAGCGCGAGGTGGCCATGCTCGTCGAGGTCCACAGGAGCGTCCCACCGGATCAGGCGGTCGCCGTTCTCAAACAGTTCTACCACAGTTCCAGTAATTCCACCGACCCTCAACGTCCGCCCCGGCTTCATCTTCTTTCCCGGTCTTACCAAGCAGCGCCAGTCGAGGGGAGACAGACGATCAAGGCATAGCAGCTCGATCGTCCCGTCGTCGGAAAACACCCGGGCCGGAATCACCCGGGTGTCGTTCAGCACCAGCAAATCATCCCGGCGCATGAACGACTCAAAGTCGGTGAATGCGCGGTGCTCGATCTCGCCAGTGTTGCGATGAATCACCATCATGCGCGAAGAAGAGCGCTCCGCCAGCGGCCGCGATGCGATCAGCTCCGGCGGAAGGTGGTAATGGAAATCCTTGGTGAGCAGTGCCATCGCCGTTTCCCTTATGCCTGCAGCAGCATTTGCTCAAGCCCCGACACCCGCTTTCCCCAAACCCGGACCAGCGTCCTTCTGCCGATTCCCGCGCTTTGCTCAGTGGCGAGAAGCAGACGTGTGTCACCGCGCTCGACATCCCAGCAGTCCGTTTCGCCCGAGGCCTGCCAACCCTCGGCGAGAAGTCGGGTCAGCAGATCCTGGCGTGTTCTGCCAGCTTCCGACCAGATCCTAAACTCTTCAATCGCTTTGTCTCCGGGCACTCCGACCTTCGGGTCTGGAGATGCGGCAAATAGCCGCCGCCTCGACCACGAGCGCATGCGGGGCTGCAGCCAGGTGACGACCGCCAACACCAACCGTGCGAATGGCGAGTCGAATCTCGGGTCGATCCCGCGGAGGGGCATCATGCCGGAGACCACCGATTGATAACCCGCCATCCCCATTGCCCCGTGGTGAATCACGGAGCCATCGATGACACGCAGCGGGCCACCATTATAAACGAAGCCGTTCCAGATCGCGTTGCCGTTGGGAGTAAACCGCTGTGGATGCTTGCCTAACAGAAGTCGCTCGGCCTCACCATAGCCGCGCTGTTGGCGGAGAAATGCCCGCACTGAAGGTCGGCGCCTGTGCCAGACAAAGGCCCCGGGTGCGAAGCCCAATCGATATCCGGCCTGCCGAAGCCGCCAGCAAAAATCAACGTCGTCTCCCGCCGTGTGGAAGATGGCATCGAAGCCGGCGACTTCCTGGAAAGCGGCCCGCGTCACGGCCAGATTGCAGCCGGGCAAATGCTCGGCCTCCTCATCGTCGAGCATCACATGACTCGGCGCGCCCGGTGCGGCGGAAACCACGGCCTCTTCCAGCGATCGCGCCGCCGGAGGAAGATTCGGCCCGCCCACCGCGGCGAAGCGCCCATCGACAAAGACCCGACGCAAGCGGGTCACCCACTCCTGGTCCGGTTCACAGTCGTCATCGGTGAAAGCGAGAATCTGCCCCTTGGCCACGGCCGCTCCGACATTCCTGGCCACGCTCAAGCCTCCGCGTTGTTGTCGGATCAGTTTCACCCACGGAAATTCCGCCGCTACTAGATCTGCCGTCCCATCGTCCGACCCGTCATCGACAACGATCGTTTCGAAATTCACATCGCTCATCCGATGAATCGCAAGCAAGCAGTCCCGGATGCGCTCCGCGCCATTGCGGGTGCAGACGATGATGGAGAAGAGGGCTGCGGATGGTGGATGGTGGACTTGGGATTTGGAGATCGCGTCAAGCGCGGGCTTCGCCTGCCCGTCACGGTCAAGGAGCCCGAAATCCCAATCCATTACCTCCATCTCGCCATTCTGCCAGCGATCACTCCATGCATAGATGGTAAATCCGGCAGTCTCCTCCGACTCGGCAGACCGGCTGGCCCAGACGAGCGTTTCGGCCTGCGCCGCGAGTCCGTTGCGTCGTGAATCGAGTCCGAACTCGGAAATCACCAATGGCCGGTCGCCCGCGATGTGATGAAGTCGGCGCAAGTAGCGCCGGAAAGCCGACTCGTCCTCAAGATAAACATTGAAGGCGGTGAAATCCGCGTTCTCTGGTTCGAGATATTCGGTACTCGGATAATTGCCATAGGCGAACAGCAGCTCGGGCGCGAGGCTTCTGCCGAGTGCGATCAATGATTCGATCGATTCGCGGACCTTGACCGGCCCGATCCATCTGACCAGATCCGCGGGGATCTCGTTGCCGACATACACTCCACACAGCGCCGGATGATGGCGCGTCCGTAGCAGCGCCTCGGCCAGAGACACCCAGGCATGGCTCAAGTGCCGGGGCTCGTGGATGAAGTCCATGCCACTCGCCCAGGTCAATCCGCCGAAAACCCGCAGGCCATGCCTCAAGGCGGCATCAAGCAGCAAATCATCCGGCATCCCGAACAAGCGCAGCGCCTGGAAACCGGCCGCCCTGATGCGGGAAAAGTCATCTTCGAAGGACACCGGCCAGCCGCCTGGAAACGGTCCGTAGGTCACAGCCCGGAGATAGACGCGTTCCTCCCCGGCGCGGAAAAACTTTCCATCGGTGCGGAGGGCTTTCATCGCCGCAAAGGTAGGGCGGGCCGGGTCACCGGGGCAAACCTTCACTTCATAGAGCTACTTCGCCGGATTCGGTTGATTCATCGCTTTCCCGGGCCATAAACAGGCATGCGACAGGACTTGCTCCAAAACCCGGTCTTCGGCATGGCGGCCACCCAGTTCGACCGCGTAGCGGATTTTCTCGATCTCAGCGAGGAACTGCGCGAGCGCTGCAAGTGGCCGAAGCGCCTCATCAGTGTGACCGTGCCGGTGAGGCTCGACTCGGGTGAGGTGAAGGTCTTCTTCGCCCACCGCGTGCAGCACCATCTCACCCGCGGTCCGGTGAAAGGCGGACTGCGTTACCATCCGGCAGTCGATCTGGGTGAGGTCGCCGCGCTGGCCATGTGGATGAATTGGAAATGCGCGCTCATGGATCTTCCCTACGGCGGGGGCAAGGGTGGCATCGCCTGTGATCCGCGCAGCATGAGCAGTGGCGAACTCGAAAGGATGACCCGCCGCTTCACCATGGAGATCCTGCCATTCATCGGTCCGGAGATCGACGTGATGGCGCCCGACATGGGCACCAACGAGCAGACGATGGCGTGGATCGTCGACACCTACTCGACCCATCAGGGCTACTTCGTACCCTCCATCGTTACTGGTAAGCCACTGACCCTTCAAGGCTCCGCCGGACGCACCCAGGCCACCGGCCACGGCGTCGCCTTCCTAGCCTCCAGCGCGCTGCACAAACAGAACCTTTCCGTCGAGGGCGCCACGGCTGTCATCCAGGGATTTGGAAACGTCGGCTCCTACACCGCCAGCACCATGGCGAGCTACGGCATCAAGGTCTGCGGCCTCTCGGATGTGAACGGCGCGATCTGGAATGACCATGGACTCGACGTTTATCAACTCAGGGAACACGTCGCGAAAACCGGCAGTATCGTTGGCTTCAAGGAGTCGGAGCCCATCGCGCCGGATGAGCTTCTATGCCAGCCCTGTGATGTCCTTGCCCCTGCCGCGCTCGATCGCGTGATCACCGGAGCAAACGCCGGAAAACTGCGCTGCAAAATCCTCGCCGAAGGCGCCAACGGCCCGACCACGCCTGAAGCCGATGCCATCCTCGATGCACGCGGTGACATCTTCGTCATCCCGGACATCCTCTGCAACGCGGGCGGTGTCACCGTCTCGTATTTCGAATGGGTCCAGAACCTCCAGCGCCTCCAGTGGACCGAGCGCGAGGTGCTCTCGAAGCTCGAAACCATGCTTCAGAAAACCTTCGAGAAAGTCCTCGCCTTCGCAACGAAACACGGCGTCTCCCAACGTGTCGCCGCGCAAGCCATCGCGATCAAAACCGTCGCCGACGCCAAGGCCCAACGCGGCATGTTTCCATGAATCATCTCGTCTTCCATCAGACCGGCAAACCCTCCGAGGTCCTTGCCTTGGAATCGCTCGAACTTCCGCCCTTGAACGAAGGTGAGGTCCGTCTCCGTCTCCTCGCCGCTCCGATCGACCCCGCCGACCTCAACACCATCGAGGGCACTTACGGCGTGAAACTCACGTTACCCGCGACTCCCGGCATCGAGGGAGTGGGCGAGGTGATCGAAAGTCGCGATCCATCATTCGCTCCCGGCGATCACGCGATTTTCCTGCGTCGCTCCTCGACCTGGGCCACCCATGCGCAGGTCTCCGGCGACACGCTTTTCAAACTGCCTGTCGCGGTTGATCCACTTCAGGCCGCGATGCTGAAGGTGAATCCCGCAACAGCCTGGCGGCTTCTAACAGGCTTCCAGCAACCGAATCCCGGAGAGTGGATCGTTCAGAATGCCTCGAACTCCGGAGTCGGTCGCTGCGTGATCCAGCTCGCGAAGACACTCGGCATTCGTACGATGAATCTAGTAAAACGCGCGGAGCTGGCGGATGAGCTGCGTGCGCTCGGAGCCGATCAAGTCGTCACCGATGACGACGAGGGACTCGCCAGCGCGAAAAACAGTCTCGGCAAAAATGGCGCGAAGCTCGCCTTCAACGCCGTCGGAGGCGACAGCGCGCTGCGCCTGATGAACCTGCTCGACGAAGGTGGGATCCACATCACCTACGGCGCGATGGGTCGCCGACCGCTGACTATTCCGAACGGTCTGCTTATCTTCAAGGATCTGCAGTTCCGTGGCCTCTGGGTCTCGCGCTGGGTCGAGAATACGCCGCCCGCCGAGGTCGCGGCAGTCTATGGCTTTCTCGCCTCCGAAGTCGCCGCCGGTCGACTGTCGCAACCGGTGGATTCCACGTTCGCCTTGGAGGATTTCACCGGGGCGATCACCCGATCCGTAGAAACTGGTCGCGATGGCAAGGTGCTTTTTGATTTCCGGCGCTAGCCCTTGGACTGCGGAGACTTGTCACCGCTTCGGGAAAGGAGCCTGATTCACCGCCACAAGCGGCCACGGCCGGAAAGCGGGGACAAGTCCCCGCACTCCAGGGCGACTTCTCCTAGAGAGAGGATTCCTTCATCGCCTCCCTGCACCAGGCCAGGGCCATCAGCCGACTCTTCCTGTCGATGGATTTGGTGAGGGGAAATGTGACGGTCCGAGGACTGCCCCAATGGGTGGATGTGACGCTATGCGGACTGACTTTCGCCGCTCTCGCCCGGCGCATGCCCGACATCATCGATCTCGATGCAGGCCCCATCATGACTGGCGAAAAGACCATTGAACAAATTGGC
>Ga0209829_10002933_pt1 | contig 12690 bp, 10 predicted proteins | sample C_140205_EF_Meta_FD_187311 | JGI IMG/M metagenome (GOLD analysis project Ga0209829, IMG submission 187311) | Freshwater microbial communities from Lake Croche, Canada to study carbon cycling - C_140205_EF_MetaG (SPAdes) (version 2) | ecosystem: Environmental > Aquatic > Freshwater > Lake...
GCTCCCCTTTTGCCTCCATAGAATCTAAATAAAGATATGCGGCGGCGACCGTGTTAGCTAATAAAAATACTCCACCTGAAATAATCGCCGCAGATACATGGATCACAAGCCACGTTGATTTTAAAGCTGGAACTAACGGGGCGCTCGGACGGTACAGAACTGCCACCGCAGTACCAAGAGTTAATAGCACTGCGATCGAAACCAGCAGACCTAACCAACGCAAATCATATTTACGCAGCGCAGCTAAATAGGCACCTGAGAAAGCAAGAGCACCGGTAATTGAAAACTCATACATGTTTCCCCACGGTACGCGGCCGGCTGATAGGCCTCTCGCAATTACACCCGCAAATAAGAGCAGGAATCCTAAGCTCATCATCGCAGTTGCAATCCGTGCAACTTTTTCAGTTCGCTTGTAATCAAGGGTTTGTGGTGCCGACGAATCGGGGATTTTTACTGCCCAAGCGGTTTCAAGAGCATGGGCGAAGAAAGATAACGTGTAAACAGCCATTGCCGAATAAATGAAATAGTTAGAGAGGTAGGCCCAAGTACGCGACATTTATATCTCTCCCTTTAATACAACTATAAAACGTGCCATCTCTTGCTCGAGTCCAGGTGCAGCATTTTTTGCTAAACCTGCAACTTCGATTTGATCACCTACGCGAACCCAGATTCTGCGACGACGCGTAAACAAAGAGGCGAGCAGGCCAAGGATGGCAACAATAGCCCCGACCAGCGCAAAATTCTTGCCAGGATCATCGACAATTTGAAGGTTTACCCACGGCACATAACCTTCAAATGTTATTGACCCGCCCTTGTATTCATAAATCTCACCGGGTTTGAGTGACTTTAATCCAATTTGTTTCATTGCAGATGTATCGATTCGGTAAACCGACTGTGGGACTCCAGAATCTAAGCCGAGATCACCACTCCATACAGAGATTAGTAAGCGTGGATCTAACGCTTGTGGGAAAACACTTATGGCCCCGTTGCTTTGACTACGCCCGTACGTTGGTACGAAAGATCCAACAAAACCAACTTGGGGATTAGCATCTGGAACTTTAATCGCACCGATGGACCTCAAATTCGCATCTTGCGGAAGAAATGGAATTGGGCCTTGCATAGCTACGTTGCCAAGTGAATCTCGCACCGTTACAACGGGTGAATATCCATTTGCCTGCAGATAAATCTTTGTACTTCCAATGGTTAGAGGAGAGTTCACCTTAATGACACGTTTTTCGGCAAGCTTCAAATTACCTTGGCGAAAAGTAACATTTAATGTGTAATCCTCGGGCGCGTTTGTAACAACGTTATAAGTAGCATCAAATTTATCTATAGTAAGAATAAAATTAGCTAACTTGCCGTCTTTGAATAGTTTTCCATAGGCTAGCGAGTCATAGCTTGTAGGTGTATTAACAAATCGCTCTCCCACATTAAGAATTGCCTCACCGCGCATTCCAAAGAGAGATGAGGATGAGATTCCAAGGAGAATCAAAATTAATGCCAAATGGAAAAATAAATTTCCAGTCTCACGAAGAAAACCTTTCTCCGCCGAAATCGATCCATCTTTCTCAAGTACTCTAAAGCGGTTAGCTTTAAACCAAGCGCGCGCGGTTTCTAACTCATTCCCAGTAGCAGTCCACGTCGAAAAAAACTCCATGCGATTGAGATTCTTAGGCGTTGCTGGTGGAAGGGCACGTGCTGCGTGAAAGTGTTCGAAAGTACGGGGCAAAACACAGCCGATGAGTGAGATAAATAAAAGAATGTAAATTGCGCTAAACCATGGCGATCCGTAAACATCAAAGAGGGATAAGCGATCCATCAACTTTGAAAGTCCAGGCGAGCTCTTAAACGCGGCACTGACGGCCATGGGGTTTTGTGTGCGCTGCGGGATAAGGGAGCCTGGGATTGATGCAAATCCTAAAAACATGAGGAGAATTAGGGCGGTTCGCATGCTTGTTAATTGGCGCCATGCGTAACGAATTAAGCCAACGCTGCCTAGCTCTGGAAGTTCAGTTTGTTGGCTCACTTAAATCACCGGGATGAAATCTGAAATGAGTGAACGCAATGAGTTCATAATCTGCCCCCACGTACCAGTAACTTGCAAGAGGCCGATAGCAATAAGAAAAAAGCCACCAATTTTTGAAATTAGATCTCCGCGGCGAACCAAAAACTTCCGGAGCCTTTGTGAGCGATCGAGAAATAGGCCGGATGCGATAAACGGAAGGCCCAAACCAAGGCAATAGCCAAGCGAGAGAATTGCACCGCGCAACGCACTTGATTCAGTAAATGCCAAAGTCTGAACTGCGGCAAGGGCTGGACCAATGCATGGTGTCCAACCAACTCCAAATAGAAAGCCCAGAATGGGAGCTCCGATTAATCCCCCGGTTGTTTTCATAGCGGGACGAAACGTTGGCGTCATTGGAAACTTACCCAGAAATAGAAAGCCTAAGAAAATAGTAAGAATGCCAAGGAGTCTGGAAATGATTTTTTCGTGGGCGGCTAGCTGATTTCCTAAACTTCCAAAGAGTGCACCATAGGAGATGAAGACAACTGAAAAGCCTCCAACAAAGAGAAGTGAGCCTAAAAATACTTTACCTCGATTAGCTGAAAAGCCTGCAGCAAAAGAGAGATAACCTGGAACTAAAGGTAAAACACATGGTGATAGAAAGGATATAAATCCAGCAATAAGAGCTACTGGAAACGCTGTAACTAAAAACCCATTAAGTAACTGCTCAACAATGAAATCTTTCATTCAGCACTTACTTTTTCAATTAAATCCGAAAGCGATGCGACGGTTATCTCTCCAGAAATTCTCCCAGCAACTTTGCCATTCTTATCGATTACAACCGTTGATGGAATCGCATTTGCCGGCAATGAGCCTTTAAAGCCAATTAAAATAGCGTCATCGATAAGCGTGGGATATGGGATCTTGAATCGCCGTGCAAAAGCTTCGGCAGTAGGGGGATTATCTCGAGTGAGAATTCCAATAAATGTTACGTCACTGTATTTCTTAGATAGTGCGATTAGCGTTGGAATTTCCGCTCGACATGGCGCACACCATGATGCCCAGACATTTACAACGCTCACTCGCCCAAGGGCGTATGAGTAATTGGTGCCGCTGAGTGTCATCCCGGCTAGCACTGGTGCCTGAATGCGACTTGCAGCTTTGATATACGTTACTGAACCATTTCCCGATACGAAACTCTCTTGCGAACTTGAAGTTCCACCACCAGAACAACTAGTTAAGGCAATTGCGAGAAGAGCAATTCCTAGATACTTAATGCGGCGCTTCATCACTTCTTCTCTGGCAAAAGGTGGCGGGCAGGCTCGGAGTATGTGAGGCCAGAGATAAGGCCGTCATCATCAAAGTGGACACTTGTGACTGAAGCAAGCGTGCATTCACGTTTACGTGGATCATGTAATAAGCGCCGACTTTCGATGGCACTTCTTAAAATCCAAATCGGAAGTTGGTGGGAGATACAAATTGCATCTTTACCCGCAGCTGCATCGCGCGCTGCAAAAATCGCTGCAAGCATTCGCGTGATTTGCTCTTCGTAGGGTTCGCCCCACGATGGTTTCCAAGGATTCCAAAGGTGCAACCATGCCGATGGATGTCTGAGCACTCCATCTCCAACGCCAAATGGTTTACCTTCAAAAATATTTGAAGCTTCAATCAAACGTTCATCTGTTGTAATCGAAATATTGTGAGCAGCTGCGATTGGGGCGGCAGTCTCTTGTGCACGTTGCAGCGGAGAAACATGAAGCGCGCCTAAATCAATAGTCTTTGACCAATCACCAAGAGTTTGCGCCATCTCTTGCCCACGGTTGGAAAGTTTCCAACCGGGTTGGCGACCGTAAAGAATCTTGGCAGGGTTTTCGACTTCACCGTGACGAATCACATGGACGCTAGTACTCATTGGCCAAGCATAAAGCGTCTGAATTGGACCAAGTTCGTTAAGGTAGTGACATGGCACTCACGGCGAAGCGGGCGGCCTTTTTCGATGTCGATAACACGCTGATTCGCGGCTCAACCCTCTATTTTCTTGGTCGGGGGATGTATCAACGTGGTTACTTCACGAAGAAAGATATCTCACGATTTGCTCTGGCAAATTTAAGATTCCGCTTAACTGGAAAAGAAAATCAGGAAGAAATTGCCCGAATTCAAGATGCAGCAACTAACTTTATCGGTGGCCATAGTGTTAAAGATATTGAAGCGATTGCACAAGAGATTTACGATGAGTATGTATCCCCCGCAATCTGGCAAGGCACGATTGATATCGCCCAAAAACATCTAGCAAACAATGAAGAGGTGTGGTTGATTACTGCCGCACCTGAAGATATGGCAATTCTGATTGCAAATCGCTTAGGTCTAACTGGTGCCCTTGGAAGTAAGGCGGAAACTAAAGATGGCGTTTATACCGGCGCAATGTCTGGCGCTTTATTGCATGGGCGAGCTAAAGCAATAGCCGTGAAAAGTTTGGCTGAACGCAACGGTTTAAATTTGCCTGATTGTTATGCCTACTCTGATAGCCATAATGATTTGCCGCTTTTACAATCCGTAGGGCATCCATCGGCTATAAATCCCGATGCCCTGCTTACTCTGCGTGCAATGGCTGAGGGTTGGCCCATACATGACTTCCGTAGATTGCGTTTTATCGGGCATGCGATTTCACCCGTCGTTACTCGTTTAGCAGGCCTTGCCGCTTGGCTCACTCCGCGAAGAAAGCAGCATTGATTACGCGATAAGGGCCAATGCCCAGTAATGTTAGCAAGTTATGGAAATGCGCTCATTCTCCGACTACTTGCGTAGTGTTGATGATGCTGCCCTTTTAAAACTCTTCGCAGCACGTCCCGATCTCGTTTCTCCAGTGCCACCAGATATCGCCTCCCTTGCCGTACGTGCATGCTCACCACCTAGTCTGGCTCGAGCAATCGACTCACTTAATCAATGGCAGTTCCAAGTTTTAGAGGCAGCCAGTGCCCTGAATGAACCTTTCATACTTAAATCACTCATTGCCCTCACCGATAAGGCATGTGCGGATGCACTTGACCATTTAATTTCCATAGGACTTATTTATTCATCCGATGATGGGATGCGCCTTCCTTCACAACTGCGCGATGTAATCGGTGCAGAGCCTGCTGGGCTTGGTCCAGCTTCGATGGCAAAACTGAAGTTAAGCGAGTTAGAAAACGCTCCGATTGATGCAAAAAAAGTATTAGAGCGACTCATTTGGGGCCCACCTCGTGGAAGCGTTGGTGATATTAAAAATCCGGGACCTGGAGTTGCTTGGTTGCTTGAACGAAAGTTTTTAGTACCCCTCGATCAGCGCACCGTCATTCTTCCGCGCGAGGTCGGTATTTATCTTCGTGGTGGTAAAACCCATAAAGAAAGGCTCATCGATGCACCGATTTTGAGCGGGGCAAAGCGCGATGAAAAGCAGATAAATTTGGCAGCGATTGCAAATATCTCAACGGTTCTGCGTTGGGTAGAAGAGTTATTGAATTTCTGGGCCGAAGAGCCAGCCGATGCATTGCGTGCAGGTGGTTTGGGTGTCAGAGATCTGAAAATTATCGCTACTCATCTTGGTGTCGATGAATCCTGCACTGCTTTTATTACTGAACTTGCATACTTAACTTCGCTCATAAGCATTGACGCTGATGATCGCATTATGCCGAGCAATAAATTTGATATCTGGTTAATGCAAACGCCCGCTAATCGCTGGCAAGCCCTGGCCAGCGCATGGCTAATTACTTCGCGTGTAAGTGGCTTGGTGGGCCGAACTGAAGCTAAGAATGTTGCCGCACTTGGACCTGAATTAGATCGCGTAAATGCTGTGCGAGTTCGCGCCTTAACGTTGGCAATTCTGAACGAGAATCAAAACGTAGCTCCCGATACAAAGGCTTTCAACGAACTTCTTGCGTGGCGAGCACCTGTGCGCCGCAACTCCTCACTCCAATCGGAGCTAGCGGCATGGAGCTTGCGTGAGGCTGAGTGGTTAGGCATAACTGGACAGGGAGCTATATCTAAATATGGTCTAGCGCTTTTGAATGACGAAGATTTAGATCTCATAAATAATGATCTGCCTAAAACCGTCGATCACATTCTTATTCAAAGCGATAACACTGCTATTGCTCCGGGGCCACTGGAGCATGAGATTTCACAGCAGTTAGCGATCATGGCTGAAATTGAAAGCCGCGGCGGAGCAACTGTTTATCGATTTAGCGAGGCAACCATTCGTCGCGCTTTAGATCATGGCAAAACTGGCGATGAGATTAGGGGCTTTCTTTCCAAGACTTCTAAAACGCCAATGCCGCAACCACTTGAATATTTGATTGCCGATGTTGCAAAAAAGCATGGAAAGCTGAGGGCGGGAAATACATCCTCATTTATTCGATGTGAAGACACTGCACTCATCGCTCAAATCATGAGTGATAAGAAATTAGACGTCCTCTCCCTTCGAAGGATTGCGCCCGAAGTTGTAATTTGTGATCACGATGCCGCCGATGTTATGCGCGTTTTGCGTGAAGCTGGATATTTGCCCGCTGCTGAATCGGCTAATGGCCTAATTCTTACTGGCCCACGTTCGAATCGCGCGCTCACAAAGCCAAGACCACCGCGCATTATTGGTGAGATCGAAATTCCAAATCCGGATCTATTGAATTCTGCAATTCGTGCGATTCGAACCGGTGAAAAATCTAGCCATAAGCAAACTCATCTTCGCCAGGCCGCGAGTGAGGCGTTAGGTGCACTTCCACGAAACACGGCTAATGAAACAATGGATTTAGTAAATCGATTTATTCTCGAGGAAAAATCGCTCTCAATCGGATATGCAGATAACAATGGATCTGTCACACACCGAATCATCGATCCCATCCGCGTCAGTGCAGGCTCACTTATCGCCCGTGACCACGCAACTGGGGAAGTTCAATCCTTTCGAATTCCACGCATCACCGGCGTAGCACCGCTATAGGATTAGCCCATGTTGTCAGCGCTAGAAAAACTCGTACGGTTGGAATCACCAACGGAAGATTTAGCTGCCTGCCGCGAAGTAATCGAGTGCGCTAGTGAAATTGCACAAGAAGTCCTCGGCAAGCCTGCACAGATTCGCGAAGTAAATGGCCGTCCAGTTTTTTGGTGGGGTGCAACCGACCCTGATGTCGTTGTTCTTGCGCATTTAGATACCGTTTGGCCTAAGGGATCTTTCCAGCCAGTGTGGAGTGTTAAGGACAGTGCCGCAACGGGTCCTGGAATCTTCGACATGAAAGCCGGCTTTATTCAAGCTTTGTATGCGATGGCGGGCATTGATGGATCTGTAGCCCTTGTTGCAACAAGTGATGAAGAGACCGGCAGCGCAACAAGTAAAGATTTTATTAAAGAGATTTCGGCAAAAGCCAAAGCCGTATTAGTACTTGAAGCAACGCTTAATGGGAAAGTTAAAACCGGCCGCAAAGGCACGGCGATGTATCAAATCAACATCCACGGCAGGGCTTCGCATGCAGGTCTTGAACCCGAAAAGGGAGTTAATGCAACGGTTGAAATGGGGCACGCAATCCTTGCCATTTCAGCCCTTGAAAATAAAGAACTCGGTACCACTGTAGTTCCGACAATGTTGCGTGCTGGCAACACTACAAATACCGTCCCCGATTTAGCCATCCTCGATATTGATGTCCGCTCTTTTTCTATGGAAGAGTTAAAGCGCGTAGATACTGCAGTCCGAAATTTAAAATCTGTTAATCCAGAAACCCGATATGAAATTACTGGTGGATTTAATCGCCCTCCACTAGAGACAACATCAACGATGGCTTTATACGAACGTGCGGAGAAAGTTGCTAAGGATTTAGGAATGCCACCGCTTGGTCATGCATCTGTCGGCGGAGCAAGTGATGGTAATTTCGCTGCAGCTGCCGGCGCGCAGGTATTAGATGGCTTAGGCGCAGTCGGAGATGGGGCACATGCCGCACATGAATGGGTCGATATAACAACTCTGCAATCTCGAAGCGCTTTTTTGCATGCATTAATTAAGGATATTCTTAAATGAGCGACGGCCCATTAATCGTTCAAAGCGATAAAACTTTACTTCTCGATATCGACCATCCACTCTCAACTGAGTGCCGACGCGCAATCGCACCTTTTGCCGAGCTCGAACGCTCACCTGAGCACATTCATACTTATCGCCTTACGCCTCTCGGACTCTGGAATGCGCGCGCTGCAGGTCATGATGCCGAACAGGTTATTGACACACTTATTAAATATTCACGATATGCCGTTCCGCATTCAATTCTCATCGACGTCGCCGAAACAATGTCACGCTACGGAAGACTTCGTTTAGAGGCCGACCCAGTACACGGCTTAATTCTTGTTACAACCGACACTGCAGTTTTAGAGGAAGTAATCCGTGCACGCAAGATTGCCCCTTTACTTGGCGCACGCATTGATGCGCAAACTATCGCGGTACTTCCAAGTCAACGCGGTCAAATTAAACAATCATTGCTGCGCTTAGGTTGGCCGGCTGAGGATTTTGCGGGCTATGTCGATGGTCAAGCTCACAATATTGATTTAGTTCAAAAAGACTGGAAAATTCGCCCTTATCAAGAGTTAGCTGCTGAGGGTTTTTGGCATGGCGGTTCCGGCGTAGTAGTTCTTCCATGTGGGGCCGGAAAGACAATTGTTGGTGCCGCGGCGATGGCCCACGCAAAGGCAACAACTTTGATCTTAGTAACGAATACCATCGCGGCTCGTCAATGGCGTGAAGAGTTACTAAAACGCACAACGCTCAATGAAGATGAAATTGGCGAGTACTCAGGTTCTAAAAAAGAGATTCGCCCAGTAACAATTGCCACTTATCAAGTGATGACCAAGAAGAAGAATGGTGTGTATTCACATTTGGATCTCTTTGATACCCATGACTGGGGCTTGATTATTTATGACGAAGTTCATCTACTGCCTGCCCCGATTTTTCGATTTACCGCAGATATTCAATCTCGACGCCGCTTGGGCCTTACTGCGACGTTAGTGCGCGAAGATGGCATGGAAGGTGAAGTTTTTTCACTCATTGGTCCTAAGCGTTACGACGTTCCTTGGAAGGAGATTGAATCTCAAGGATATATCGCGCCGGCTGAATGTATCGAGGTTCGCGTTAATTTAACCGAAAGCGAGCGATTGTTGTATGCAACAGCTGAACCTGAAAACCGCTATCGCACATGTGCAACAACGCGCACTAAGCGCGATGTTGTTGAGGCCTTAGTCGAAAAACATTCGGGTGAACAAATTTTAGTAATCGGTCAGTACATTGATCAATTAGACGAACTATCTGAAACTCTCGGCGTCCCATTAATTAAGGGTGATACTCCAATTAAAGAGCGAGAGATTCTCTTTAATAAGTTTAGGTCGGGAGAAATAACCTGTTTAGTAGTCTCGAAGGTAGCTAACTTTTCAATTGACTTACCCGATGCAACTATTGCTATTCAAGTCTCCGGCGCCTTCGGTAGTCGCCAAGAAGAAGCCCAACGCTTAGGGCGAATTCTTCGACCTAAGTCAGATGGTCGTAGCGCAAAGTTTTATTCCGTTATATCTCGCGACACGATCGATCAAGATTTTGCGCAAAACCGTCAGCGCTTTTTAGCTGAGCAGGGATATTCGTACAAGATTATTGACGCTGACGATGTTTTTCAAGGGAAGATTTAAAGCGTTCAGGATCCACTCTCCAATAATCATGGTGCTCTCCATCAATCTGGATTACCGGTATCTGCTCTCCATATAATTTTTCTAAATTCTCATCGCCGTCGATATAAATCTTCTCGATCTTAAAATCTAAATCTGACTGCATTGTTTCCAATACCTCTACGGCTACGTGACATAAATGACAGCCATGGCGGGTAAAGACCGTAACCGTGCAAGTCCCGACCCTGTCAATTTGCTTAGAGAACTCGTTATTGACGCTATCGACCATGGTGGAATCATCTCATCTTGGTAGTGTTTGCGCTTATGCGGAGCATTCACTTTAAACAATTGCGAGCCGTGGCCATCGCCGCAGTTCTCGTTGGGTCAGTGCTGAGTGCGCCATCTGCTCAAGCTCTATTTTTGGAAGTGCCTGCTACGCACTGGGGCAATATCTATGCTGGAACGAACTCTGTTACAACTACAACTCCTCGTCCAAAATACGCCGTTGGTGTTGCAAAATCTACCTTCAAGGTGACCTACAACAACTTTCCCGACTGGGCTAAAACTGAGGTACAAGCCGCCGTTGATGTCTGGTCTGCAAATTTTTCTTCCACCGTACCCATTCAAGTTGATGCATCATGGGGCAGAGCCAGTTCATGGGGCATTCTTGGAAGTGCACGCCCTGTCGATTTCTTCTCTTCTTTTGCAGGAGCTCCTGATCAATCGCTGTGGTATCCATCGGCACTTGCCAATGCACTTGCCGGAAAAGATTTAGATAAAGCCAACCCCGATATCGTCATCCAAGTTAATTCAAATGGTGGGTGGAATACGCGCGGAGATGGAATGCCAACGTCAAGAGAATATGATCTTGAATCAGTTTTCTTACATGAAATTGCGCACGGTCTTGGTTTCTTATCCAACGATGCTTACGACCCAACTTCAGGTATTGCCAGTCTTGATCAGCCAACACCCTTCGATGCATACCTTCAAACTACAGATAATCAACGCTTAGCCGATTTACCGACCCCGTCGAGAGACTTGGCCCAAGCTTTGACTTCAAACCTGGTTTGGTCTGGCATCAATGGAATTAATGCCAACGGCGGAGTTAAACCGAAGTTATACACGCCTTCACCTTACGAGTCGGGTTCTTCAACTAGCCACTTAGACGAGGCAACATTTTCAAAGACTGGTTTGAACTCAGTTATGACTCCCAATTTAGATCCAGGTGAAATCTTTAAAGAGCCTGGACCGCTGTTGTTGGCGATGTTTGCAGATTTACGAGCTAAACCCCCTGCCGGAGTGGTCAGTGGGCTGCCAGAAACTCCGCGAAATGTTAAAGCTTTCACCGCCGACTCATCAGCGCTCATTTCATTTGATCCACCGGTCAACTTACGATCAGCACAGATCAATGGATATGTTGTCAAAAATCTTAAAACTGGCGTTGAAAAGAGCGCTCTATCGAGCCCGGTTGTAATCAGCGGGTTAAAAAATGGAACTTCTTACACATTTTCCGTTACTGCAAAAAATACTCTCGGGGCATCTGGGCCAGCAACGAGTAATGCCGTTACTCCGCAGGCAGCGTGGAAATCCACGGTCTTAGATAGTGGCGCCGATGGAAAATCTGTTACGAGCACAGTTTTTAATGGAGCGCCGGCCGTTGCATATACCGATACTAAAACTGGCGACTTAAAGCTCGCTACCTTTAGTGGCAAAGTATGGAAGAAAGTAACTGTCGATGGTGCGGGTGGAACTGGTGGCCGAACTTCGAACACAATAAATAGTTCAATCTCCCTTTGTGTAAATGGAACGGGCACTAAACAGACTCTTCATATTTTCTACAGTGATACCGTTGATAAGGATTTGCGTTACGCCGCATACAACGGGAAAAACTTCGCCTTCGATGTAGTCGATGGAGATGGTCCATCAGTGAATAATTACGATGACCCAAACCGCGTCCGCACTTCTAGCGATGTGAGTGTTACAAATGCTTGCGTGGCCACGGCCAACAGCGTCCAAGTTTATTACCGTGATGAGAGTCAAGGCGTCCTATTAGGGGCAGTAAAACTAAAGAATGCGCCTTGGGTTTACGAGTTAGTTGATGGCGATCGAAAGACGGATGGTCGCTCAACTGGCGATGTCGGCTTTCACTTACAGGCAACTTTCGATGGCAGTAAGACGTACCTCTTATATGACTCAGTTGTAAGTGTTAATCAAAGGAAAGATATCTCCGCAGGTGCGGTCCGAGTTGCAACCCGAGTTGGAACCGATCCAACTACTTGGGCATATCAGACGCTCGATATGTCTACTGACGATGCATCAGTCTTTGGCTATGACGTTGCGCTGGCAAAGGTAAATGGCGATGTTATGGCTACATGGTTAGCCTCATCGCTCGCATCATTTCCTAAACCCAATCAAATCCGCTGGGCAATGCTCAGTACACCGCTGACTATTTCAAAGATGACGACTGAGAATTTTGGTGAACCAGGACCGTACCTATCCATAGATGGAAACACCATTGTCTTTAGCTGCCAAGATCGGTTGTGCGCGCTAGATACCAGTAAAAAGGATTCCGGCCAAGCGGCAATTCGTTTAGTCAGGAGCAGTTCAGACCCTGAGTCAACTCAAAGCACGTGGGTAACTCTTAACAAAGTGAAATTCTTAATTGCAACTGTTAATAATAAATTGGCGTTGCTTAAGCCTTAATTAGCTTTGAGAATAGATGGAGATTGTCTGCGCGTTTGCGGTCACGCATAAAATTCCTAACTCATTGGAGCTTGTTAATCCAACAACTTCGAGCTGATCAGAAGGAGCGCTAAAAGCGCCAGAAATTACGCCTTTAGTATTAAAGGTAAGAAGAATCGGTTGTGGTTTCTTGGGTGCCCAGTTGCTCAACTGAGCAATTGCCGATGTTGAAGCAAAAAGTGCGTACACCGAACCGGAAGTAAATGCTGGCCCGGTAGATCCAAATCTATAAGTCCACGTCGGACTATAAGAACCAGAAAACTTAGTAATGGCACTCTCCATCTTTT
>Ga0209829_10002935_pt1 | contig 12689 bp, 10 predicted proteins | sample C_140205_EF_Meta_FD_187311 | JGI IMG/M metagenome (GOLD analysis project Ga0209829, IMG submission 187311) | Freshwater microbial communities from Lake Croche, Canada to study carbon cycling - C_140205_EF_MetaG (SPAdes) (version 2) | ecosystem: Environmental > Aquatic > Freshwater > Lake...
AACAGGCGCAGCAAGTACAGTCACTGGACCAACAGGTATACCCGGAGCAATTGGTTCAACAGGCGCGGCAAGTACAGTCACCGGACCAACGGGTTCAACGGGCGCAGCAAGTACAGTCACTGGACCAAAAGGTTCAACAGGCGCAGCAAGTACAGTCACCGGACCAACAGGAATACCTGGACCAGTTGGTTCAACAGGCGAAGCAAGTACAATCACTGGACCAACAGGTTCAACAGGCGCAACAAGTACAGTCACTGGACCAAAAGGTTCAACAGGCGCGGCAAGTACAGTCACTGGACCAACAGGTATACCCGGAGCAATTGGTTCAACAGGCGCGGCAAGTACAGTCACTGGACCAACAGGTTCAACGGGCGCAGCAAGTACAGTAACTGGACCAACAGGTGTACCCGGAACAATTGGTTCAACAGGCGCAGCAAGTACAGTCACTGGACCAACTGGTTCAACAGGCGCAGCAAGTACAGTCACTGGACCAACAGGTATACCCGGAGCAATTGGTTCAACAGGCGCGGCAAGTACAGTCACCGGACCAACGGGTTCAACAGGCGCAGCAAGTACAGTAACTGGACCAACAGGTGTACCCGGGCCAATCGGTTCAACAGGCGCAGCAAGTACAGTGACCGGGCCAACTGGTGTACCCGGGCCAATCGGTTTAACAGGAAACATGGGTAAAAAAGGTAACGCAGGTGAGACTGGACCAACCGGTCAAATGGGTGCATCAAACACTGGCGCAACTGGTCCGGTCGGTATACCCGGACCAACAGGTTATGCGGGTTATACGGGACCAACTGGTTCAATTGGGCCAACGGGTGTACCCGGACCAACTGGTTCAACAGGAAACACAGGTAAAAAAGGTAACGCAGGTGAGACTGGGCCAACTGGTCAAATGGGTGCATCAAACACTGGCGCAACTGGTCCGGTCGGTATACCCGGACCAACAGGTTATGCAGGTTATACGGGACCAACCGGTTCAATTGGTCCAACTGGAAATTGTTTAGAAGCACTTTTAAAAGCAGAAGAAGCCCATTGTTCTGCTTACGCAGCAACAATGATAGCATCAGATGCCTTGTGTTCCGCTAAATCGGCAACGGTTATAGCAGTGTCAGCACTAGCAATGACTAGAACATCTGCGGACGGATTAGCAAAAACTTTAGAAACATTATCTTCAATTAATAATTCTCTAACAGAATTAAAAGCTGGGATAGAATATTTATTTAAGATGTTATATCATACCGATTCTAAAACAATTATGACAAATTATCCACAATCTTGAATATTTATAAATAAATAAATAATTTAATAGTTGATTGATAAATTATTTTTTTTGTAAATAATTTTATATTAGAATATATTATAACATATATAAATATGCCGCCTTCCCTTCCCACTATTTACGTTCACGGTGCCAAATTCGATGGCACCACCGTCGATTTATCTTCATACACCAAAATTAAAATGAATGCAAGCATAGTCGACAGTGATTCACTTGTACACAAATTGTATGTTGATACACAGGTTTCAGTGCAGACTGCACGCATTGATGCAATTCTTGCAGGTTCATCATTAAACCTTGATTCTCTTAAAGAAGTTTCTGACTACATTAGTTCGTTAGATTCTACCGCTCAAGGAAATTTGCTTGCAAGCGTTACAGCACTGAATACTGCATTGGCTTCAGAAGCGACTACCGCAAGAGCCGCGGAAGCCACATTGACCACCAACCTCGCTTCTGAAGCATCCGCCGCAAGAGCCGCGGAAGCCAAGTTGACTACCAACCTCGCTTCAGAAGCGAGTACCGCAAGAGCCGCGGAAGCCACGTTGACTACCAACCTCGCTTCAGAAGCGAGTACCGCAAGAGCCGCGGAAGCCACATTGACCACCAACCTCGCGTCTGAAGCATCCGCCGCCAGAGCCGCGGAAGCCACATTGACCACCAACCTCGCGTCTGAAGCATCCGCCGCCAGAGCCGCGGAAGCCACATTGACCACCAACCTCGCATCTGAAGCATCCGCCGCCAGAGCCGCGGAAGCCGCAGAACTTGCTCGCGCTAGCGCCGCCGAATTGCAGATTAAACAACACAAGCAAATTGATGTGGTTGTTGCGTACAACTCAAACGTATGGGCTGATGGCAAAAAACCCCAAGTTCCAATTGACGCCAAACAATACTATCCCGGATGGTATGTGAATCGCAGTCTTTCTGGCGGCAAACACAACTGGTACTTATCTGTTCCCCCTGGCATGAAAGTTAGCGACATTAAAACCACTCAAATGTTGACTAATTTTCTTGCATCTGCCCCCATTGGCGATGTACCATTTGTGACTTTTTATACTGCTAAACAAAATGATGGGAAAGATAATTCTTCATGGTTTCGTTCTTCTTTTTCATTCACTCTAGATAATGCAGCTGCTCACAATAATTTAGGTCGGGTAAGTTTGAATTACAAAGTCGACTCCGCTCGCGAGTTGTATCCCACCGGTAGCATGTATGCTTCCGATAATACATTGACGCCTGGTGCATTTAATCGTTTTTCAACAGGAAACTCGTTTGCAGAAATTGGAAATGAAATCGTTTACCTCATTAGCATTGGTTCTTCTTCTACTCAGTCTACTGTCGCCGAATATTTGGTCGAGTATTTTTTGCTGCAGACATCCGATGTTACATATAGATACATCTTCAACATGAGCGACGTCGTTCAAAAAGAAACTGATTTGGCAGAAGAAGCCGCAAGAATTGCATCAATTGCTGATTTGAAAGCTAAAATTGACATGTTGTATAACAACTTTTTCCAGCTGCCTTCTGATACTGCAGTCATCACCACCGATGGCAACGGAATCAAATCAATTTCTTTCTAATAAATTTGCAATAAATAATTTAGAAATTCAGATAGAATTTATTGATAAAAATAATTTTAATTATTCCATTTATTGTTAATAATATTATTTTGATAACTTAATAATATTATAAAAAATTGATAAATAATTATTAATGCCAATGTTTATCAATTCCATCAAATCGAATAAAACAAAATGCAACCATCATCATCATCATATTGCTTAGAACCTGTATACATTGAAAAGGACGGACAAATAAAACCATATATTCCGATAGAAATAAAAAATGGACGCGATGCATATGCGGCATCACTACACATGCTTCTCAATCATTTTGCACAATTTCACATTGCAATTGTCGACATAATATCAGATAAATATAAGATTCCGGTTGAAGAAATTATGAATACCATCAAGTCAGATGATAGATACATGAACATGTCTGTTTGTCCGAATATACACGAGTTGAGTAAGGCACCATCGCCTTCATCGCCTTCATCATCATCAGTAGATGTAAATGTTGAAACGGTTACTGTTCTTGATGTTGTTGATACCAAGAAAAAAGTAATTCAAAAAATAAAGATAAATTCCGATAAAAAAATTAAAATAAAACCAAAAATTAAACCAATCAATTCAAATGCAAATGCGCAGGCAAATACAAATGTAGTTAATAATTTATAAAGAATAAATCGACAATAGGTTCTCTGCAATTGGGACACGTGTTTTTACTTTTTACCCATGTTGCTAAACAGCATGCGTGAAATAAATGCTTGCATCCTGTTGTTACAACTTCATCACCATCTACATAATCTTCTTTGCAAACTGAACAACAATCTTCTTTTTTTTCTTCTTGTGCTTGTTTACTCACTTTAGTGACACTTATTTCCAATCTTTCAAATATTTCAACCGGTGTTTCAACAATACGCGCAGATGATGATTCAGAAGCCCCCGAAATAACGCCTAGAACGCCAAGAAGATAATCTCTATTATGAACCGGAACAATCATTTCATTAACGTTCATTTCATGAATCATAAAAATTATTTCATTCCAATAATTTCTATTGTTATTCAAGTTGTAACTGTTGTAATTGTTGTAATTATTATAATTGTTGACACCATTCATATTGTCGTTGAGGCTGTTAATAACAAGAATTATATATTAGAAATTATCAATTTTATTAAAAAATAAATAAATAAATGTTTAAATGTTAAAATAAAATTATTATTCTTGTATTTCACCTAGCTGCAACATTCTCTATACATTCTTCTAAACTGTCTACTTTCACAGGACAAATCTTGATTGTGCGCCAATTTGCAATAACATCGAAGACAAATTAAAACATCAACTTTAGAATTGTGCGCATTTTCAGGAGTCTTCTTGAACAAATGATAATGCAACTCAAGAAGTGTTGGATATTTGAAATAGATTGTTCCATCACCGCGTAATTTTTCAATTTTACATATTTCAACAGACTTTAGCATTGTGCAAAATTCGGTTTTAAACTGAAACTGCACATATGAATTGTCGGATGAATCAAACCCCTTGTTTCGAATCGCTTCAACAATGAGAAGTCGCTTATCGAATGAAATGTTGTGCCCAACGCAGAGCTCGCACGAGTTCAATGCACGTTTGAACGCAAGCAGTGCATCGGAAATTGGCACACCACGCTCGGAAATGACATCTCTAGATATTCCGTGTATTTCAACACTTTTAGGAGTTAAAACTACACCCTCATCAATTTTGATAATTTCATCGTATTCTTCAACTATTTCTTTTTTTTCAACATCATACACCATGAAACTCAACTGAACAATATGTGGCCATTTTGACGTTTCATAAATGGATGTATTCCTATTTTCAGGCAATCCGGTTGTCTCGGTATCAAAACAAATTACGCGCATTGATTTTGTTTACTTTATTTACTTGTTGATTTTATTTTATAGGTTAATAATTATTATTAAAAAATGTCAATTTTTATTTATTAATATTTTAAATAATAAATAATAAAATAAATAATAAATTTTTTTTCCAATAAATATATATTTATATATTTTATATATACATATACATAATTATAAATAATTTCTCAAAATGAACCTTGATAGAATTCATATATTTATAATATTAATGCTGGCGTTGATATGTTCTTCGTGTTTAGGAAGTTTTATGCGCGAAGGTTATGAAAATGACAATGATGATAATAACAAGTATCCAAATGTTGAAACAGATAACCAAAACCTAGACCCTGAAGACCCTTCAAAAATGGTAAATTCCAAATATTCAAATTATGACAAGATGTACAATACTTTAGATAGAGAGACAATTGCATATTCTAATTCAAAACTTTCCAGAAATAAAAAAATAGGCCCTCATAAAAGCAAGAATGATGACAATAATGACAAAAATGACGATGACGATGAAAGTAATAATATCAATAGTTATGGAAATGTAAATAAGTATCCGAATGTTGAAAATGATAACATGTTAATGGCCGGTAAAAAGGGGAAACATAATAAGGGGGGTGGTGGTGGTTCTTCTTCAGTTCCAGGTTCTCAAATACCAAAAGGAAGTGAAGACTTGTACATGTTGAAATCCGAAATTGTTCCTCCCGTTTGTCCTGCATGTCCCGCCGTTACAACTTGTCCCAGCACAAAAGAAAAATGCCCGCCATGCCCACCGTGCGCAAGGTGTCCGGAGCCGGCATTTGAATGTAAAAAGGTTCCAAATTATTCAGGACAAAATGACTCTTATTTGCCACAACCTGTAATGTCTGATTTCAGTCAATTTGGATTATAATTTAATTATTTTATATTATATTAGAAAAGTACTTGAATGCAATTCTATATAAACATATAATCCGTATAACATAATCAATCAAATAACAACAACAGCTTCCAATGCATAACCTAGTTTTTCATGTAAGACAGCACAATAAATGGTCAATTTTTGTAAAATATTATAATAATAAGTTTAACGTTTTTGGAATGAGAGATTTCAACAAGAATACTATTTTTCATACTTCGTTCATTGGTGAACATTCAACTTATTTGTATTTAGATGAAATTTTGGATTTTAAAAAGAATAGAATAGACTATTCCATTACACTTTTTTACTCGGACCTTTTACTTTTTGAAGATGGCAGTTTGTTTTCTCAATTTGAAACGCATGCGAATGATAGAATGAGGGAAATTATCGGTTATGATTATATTGAACTAGACGAAACCAAAGTTATAAAATATTTAGAATTTCTTCGAAGTGAACTTCGGATTGAAGAATACAACTAGTTTAACAGTAAAATCAGTAAAAAGCAACAATACAAATAATATTCATAACTCGATAAATCGAATGAAAAAGATTGAATAATATATTTATTTATTAATAAATAAATATATTGTAGTATACATATAAAACCATATAAAACATATAAATATATAATCATCATAATAACATACAACGATAAAAATGATTGGACTTGGATGGGTAATGATGTATAACTCAATTGTTGAAAAATGTGTTGATAATAAACATCTTGATAATAAGAATGAAATGGAAAAAACAAATAATACTAATAATATTATAATTATTAATAAGATATAAAAACTAACAATTAATAACTTATAATTATAATAATAAATAAAATAATTTAAAATGCAAATGCAATTTGAAGTAGAACAACAACAACAACAACAACAACAACAACAACAACAACAACAACAACAACAACAACAACAACAACAATATAAAAATAAAGATGTGAAAAATGTAAATATTGATTCATTAAAATTTTTGAGAGATAAAGTAGAATCACTAACTGTGTTTCATCAGACTGAAATATTGAGAATTTTACACGTGAACAAAGTTACATTTAGTGAAAATAAAAATGGTATTTTTGTAAATTTGACCTATGTTAGTTCAGACATCATTGATGCAATTAATGAGTACATTATTTATGTATATAAACAAGAATCACAGCTCAATGAAATTGAAGAGAAAAAAATAGTTTTATCAAATCAATATTTTAAATAGTATTAAAGAATATATGCCGATTTAATATAATACTAACAACGTAACAACGACATTGCGACCATTGTATTATATTAAAAAAATCAAAAATTGTAATGCAGCAGATGATTCAAGAAAATGTCACACCACTAGAAGAGTTGATTTCTTCATTACAAATGCATGTAGTTGGAACTGAAACCAATGCAGAAGTTGATAAACAAAAAGAAAAGGAAAAATCATATTTATTTAATATCAAAGAAAAAGATAAGTTGCTTTGGGCGTTTTACATAATGTTGAATGGTGAAGATGCGTATAAGTATTTGAAAACAAAATTTGTTGCAGATAAAGAAGTTAGAATAAAGTCGGTTGAGAAATTACATACAATGTCAAATGTATTTAAACAGCATAAATTGAACAAGGGGCGAATCGAAGCAGAATTATCGAGCGATGCTTTATTAACATTAGAAGGATTTTTTGGATTATGCATTATTCATAATCTCTCTGCACTATTTATGAAAAGAAATTGTTATTGTGAACTGTATGGTGTTGGAGATTCAGATAATCCATACTTGATTGAAGAAGTTGAGAATGGAATCGGCATACATATCTTTAAAAATAAAGAGTCGTCAGCCGAGGTGGCGAGAGATGTTAGAAAAACAAAATGGAAAATGGAGAATGTCCTTGCGCCAATCAAATCCATTTCATCGTACACTCATTCTGAACTACTTGAAATTTACAATAAAGTAATGTCAATGTCAAAAGAGTCCAAAGAGTTGCAGCAGCAGCAGCAGCATGTCAAAGAAAAGAAAACCAAACAATATTTATATGATTACATATGCAAGCAATTTACATAAGTTTTGAATTTTCTTGTTTTAGAATATTTTTTTTTATATTTTTTTGATTTAGAATTATTCTTTTTATATTTTTTTGATTTAGAGTTATTCTTTTTTACTCGTTTACTCCCACCACCTGGTCGTTGTGGTGTATTAGGTCGACTTTTTGAACTCAATACACCATTACCTCGAATAATATCATCAATAAGTGGTTTTGTTACACCTCTTAGTTCATTACGCTTTCTTCTTAATTTTAAAAGAATTGCTTCTGTTTCAGGTATTTCTGCTGTTTGTAATTGTTGAATTTTAGATTCTATTGATGTAGCAGTTTCTTGTGGCATTTCATGTAATCGCGCGTGTTCAAGAGCACTATTCAACTCCACGAGTCTCGCCATTGAGCTTTCGAGTGTATCTTTAAAGCGTATAATTTCATCATTAATATTATCGAGAAATCTACTCCTTAGTTCTTCGCATTTAACAAACCAATCACTAAATTTTTGATAAAGAATGCCATCTCCTCCATGTTCATCCATCATTTTAAAAATTAATTGCTGAATCATAAGATACATTCTTGAAAGAATTGAAATAATATCAATGAGAGGCAGTCTTTGTTCTTCTAAAATAGAAATGCCTAATTTTTTAATAATCAGTTCGTGTGATAAAAACATAAATGATCTAAAATTATTCATTGCACTTGAACCGCTCGCCAACATAGAACCAGGACTCTCCGTGTAAGCTTGAAAAAGGGCATATCTTTCTTTAAGCGGGCCGTAATAAATAAGTTCAACGCAAGTATTGAGATTGTCGCCATTAACTTTTTTTAATATTAATGTAAGTACATCTTCAATGTAAACCGAACATGTGATGATGGGTGCCAAGCCGCGATGGCCATGTATACTTTTTACCATTCTATCAAGAGATTCTTTTCTACCAGGGATTGATATGACATTCACAGGAATTTTACAATCAATAAGTTTTGGATATTCGCTACGGACATCAGGGTCAGAGGAGACCCCAATACTCGAAAAAAACTCCTTAATTAATTGAAGTGCTTCAGTTAGATTGGGAGGTTTTTCGACAAATATTATTTGCTCGAGACGGGGTATACGTTCAAAAAAACTTAAACACGGAGATAGAGGAGGAGGAGGAGGAGGAGGAGGAGGTTCCATTGTATGTATAATATAATGTATGTATAAATATTACATTATAAATTTATTATTTTATTATTTATTGGTTTATCGAAATTATTAATTATTAATTCATGTTAAATTTTATAATAATATTATTTTTAATATTTTAATTATTATAAAATTGAACAAATATAGAATTATATATATAAATTATATAACATGTCTGCTTCTGCTTCTTCTGGAACAAAATCTAAATCACAAGAAAAACAAAATGAAGATAAAGAAAAATTTGATAAAATTATAAAACTATATTTAGATGCAGTTAAAAAGGAACAAAAAAAAGAGGTTGATTCGGAAATTTATCCAGAATTGGAAGTGCGTTTTGGAACAATGAAACAGTCTGCACCTTTAACAAAAGATAATGTTACAAATATTATTAAAAAATTAAAATCGTTACAGTTTACACAGTCTTCCGAAGAATATAGTTTAAGAATATTTTTGAATGACTCTGATGTCCGAATTCAAATTGATGGGTTTTCAATCATACAGAATTTTTGCATTGACAACACAATTGATGACAAGAAGAACGCAAAAATGATTACCAAAAAGAATATGGAACACAGCGTTGCGCGTGAAGATGGCTCAGAATATAAAACAGACATCAAACCCGTTGATAATTTTGATTTTGATTTTAGGGTTAGTTTGCAATCAGAAAGAAATATTGGAAAGGACGAGCGCGACAAAATTATTTCCAACTGGAAATCAACCGGTAAAAATTTCAGGTACATTAGGCGAACTACATTTACACACCCTGATAATCCGGTAAAAATTGATGTTAGTGTTGTAAAGGATACATTTTCGTCGTCGTCATCATCTAGGAAGTCATACGGCGATTTCAAAACGTCAAATATTATGAAGGGTGAAGAAAAATATGAAGTTGAGATTGAGGTGGACAATGGCATTGTTGCAGATTCAGGACTTTCGCTGGAAGTGTTATTGAAACGGCTGAGAGAGTGTATTAAAATGATTCTATCTGGAATACAATCAAGTAACTTTCCAATATCCAATGATGAAAAGCGCCAGGTGCTTGACGAGTATTCTAAATTAATTTATAAGGGAGATGTTAGGCTGCCGTCGCGCCTGGCATTTATCGGACCGTCATCTGTGACGCTCCAAATAAAAAATATAGCGCCTGTCGGCATGTATAAAATGCCGAGCATTCGTAAAAATTATTCTGTAACAGATAAAGCAGACGGACTTCGAAAGTTGTTGTATGTTTCAAATAAGGGTAGAATATATTTAATTGACCCGCTAATGAATGTACAATTTACCGGTCTTGAAGCGGAAATAAAGGCGTTTCACAACACGCTGATTGACGGAGAGCACGTTTTACATGACAAGGATGGAAATTTTATCAATCTGTATTTAGCATTTGATATTTATTTTATGAAAGGTGAAAGCGTTCGAGAGCGTAGTTTTTATACGAATAGTAAAGAACACGCAGATAAATCGCGATATTCGGAAATGGTGAGATACATTCAAAGCGTAGATGCAAAATCGATTATAAAAGTGGTTCAAAATCCATTTGCAATTCAAGCAAAGCGATTCTATTTTGATGACGGAGGAGTGTTTGGCGCGGAAGAAGAAAACGACGCTTCTTCGGATAAAATATTCATGCTGTGCAAACAGTGTTTAGAAGCTGACTACAAGTATGTGACGGATGGTTTGATTTTTACACCGTGCAATACTGGTGTTGGTGGGTCTGCACCCGGACAAGTTGGACCTCTTGACCGAAAATTTACATGGGCGCTTTCATTCAAGTGGAAGCCGCCGCATTTCAACACCGTTGATTTTCTTGTAAACACGGTGAAAGACGATAAAACCAACCGAGATAAAGTAATTGATAAATTTGGAAGAGGAGGAATCAATGCGACAAACATGCTGGCACAAAAACAGGTCGAGTCTTATAAAGAGCTTGTTTTAAAAGTTGGTTTTGACCCATCCAATCGTTCAAATAAAATAATTCCAAATGCGTGCGCACTAATTTATGAAGGCGCAATTGAAAAGATGTTTGGAGGGTCGGGTGAATATAAGCCCATACAGTTTTTGCCATCAAATCCATATGATGTGAATGCGGGAACAATGGAAATAAAATTAAATTCAGAGGGTGACATGGTCACTGAAGAAGGAGGCGAAGTATTTGAAGATTTAACAATTGTTGAATTTAGGTATGATTTGCAATACAAGAAATGGATTCCATTAAGGATTCGTTATGATAAAACAGCCGACCTTAGAAAAACGGGCAAAAATTTCGGTAATGATTATAAAACAGCAGACAGTGTTTGGTACTCCATTCATTATCCTGTAACTGACAGTATTATTAAAGGGGTCGATAAAACAATAACATATGAAGAGCTTTCCGCTGAAGCGTCGGATATAACAGAAGTATACTACAAATCTAGTGACGGTAGAAAAGAAGAACTTACGAGCGGGTTGCGCGACTTTCATAATAAATTTGTAAAGTCCGCTCTTATTTATGAACTGTCTAAATCAGGCGACACGCTGATTGATTTTGCCGTTGGTAAGGGCGGTGACTTGCCAAAATGGAAAGAATCTCGATTGTCCTTTGTATATGGAATTGATGTGTCAAGAGACAATATCGAAAATCCGGTGAACGGAGCATGCGCTAGGTATGTCAATTTTGTTAGAGAAAATTCTGGAAAAATGGATGCAATGTTTGTTGTCGGAAATAGTAGTAGAAACATAAAAGATGGAAGCGCATTTTCAAATTCGAGTCAACTGACTCGGGAAATATCTAATTCGGTTTTCGGAAAAGGAAGCGTTGATGCATTAAAAAAAGCAGGATTGACTGGCGTCGTGGCAAATTATGGAAAAGGTGAACAAGGATTTGATATATCATCTATACAATTCGCAGTTCATTACATGTTTGAAAATGAAGAAACGCTCGAAGGATTTGCCAGAAACGTTTGCGAATGCACGAAAAAGGGGGGAATGTTTATTGGCACAACATTCAATGGTAAAAAAGTATTTGACCTTTTAAAAAGAAATGGAATTAAAAAAGGGGAAAGTTTTGCGATTTTCAAGGGTGGAGACAAGTCAAAAAAAATTGTTGAAATCGTCAAAAAATACGACGATGACTTGCGGTTTCCTCCGGATGAAAACAGTCTTGGATATGAAATAGGGGTGTGGCAGGAGTCAATCAATCAATACATTTCAGAATTTCTGGTAAATTTTGAATATTTTGACGGCATCATGTCAAAATATGGTTTTGAACCCTTCTTCTTGGAAAATAGGGATGGTGGAATTTTTAGTAAAAGCAGGGCATCATTCGAAGAGTTATTTAAAATAATGAAACAGTACCATTCCAAGAACTTTGCATACTCAAAAGCGTTGACCATGTCGAATGAAGAAAAATCGCTTTCATTTTTAAATGATTATTTTATATACAAAAAAGTCAGGGATGTTGACTGCGCGCATTTGAAACATTCCGCGGTTGTTGCTGTTGTTCCTTCTGGCTTTTCAAAAACATTTGCCGTTTATGATAAACAAGGTTTAATGTTGACTCGCCTCGCGGATATTTTAGTTGACCACAAGTGGAAACAGGTTGACATCAACAGCCCGAGTGCCGATTTCGCATGGGTTGGCGCAACAAGCGATGAAAAAAAAACGGGGTTTCTAAGATACGAAGAAAGTATATACAATATAAAAACAGTAGTAAAAAATTTACTCAAAGGCAATGGTGTTAAAGGATACAGCACATCTGACGCAGACTATCCTTACACAAAAAATGTCATTACAGATAAAGCGCAACTTTATATTGAATTAAATAAAAAATGTCCTGAAATTTGTAAAAAA
>Ga0209829_10002937_pt1 | contig 12684 bp, 12 predicted proteins | sample C_140205_EF_Meta_FD_187311 | JGI IMG/M metagenome (GOLD analysis project Ga0209829, IMG submission 187311) | Freshwater microbial communities from Lake Croche, Canada to study carbon cycling - C_140205_EF_MetaG (SPAdes) (version 2) | ecosystem: Environmental > Aquatic > Freshwater > Lake...
GCGCAGGCAGCGATCCACATGTCGTTGTGCGGAATGGGCCGCCCGGCGGCTGCGAGCTGCGCGCTGATCCTGCCATAGTGCCTCGCGGTTTCGTCATCAACGGTGATGAGGGTGATTCCCGCGATGAAAGCATCGATCTGGGCGAGGTTCTTCGCAGGTCGCGCCGAACGTTGTGCGCCGGTGTACAGCTCGCCCAGCGCGATGCTTGGCAGGTACAGCGCGGAAAATGTCTCAAGGCGTGAACTGATCTCCCCTCCTTGACGGAAGTGGCGGATCACCACGCTGCTGTCGAGCAGGTGCGCGTCGTCATTCATGTCCGTCGATGCGGTCGGCCGTTTCTCGTACGGCGCGTTCAAAGTCCTCACCATCCTCACCGCTCATGCATCCGGCGGTGGCACGGATGGCGGCTAGCTGACGGCTCGCGCTTCCGGCGGAGGGGTGCAATGTATGGATATATTGGGAGACCTCCACCAGCTTGGGGGCTGGAAGCTCGCGCAGGTCGCGTACGATGGACTCAAGGACGGCGGTCATGGAGCGTACCCTACACGTCTGCCCGGTACTTATCAACCGTGATGCCACGCTGCACCTTGGACCGCTGCATCCTCAGGTTTAGCGAAACATTTTCAATTTTCAGTTCCTCCATTCCGCACTAACGACTCGCGAGCACAATCACTGGCCTACTCTACTCGCTCTCCCTCTAACTTCTCCGCATGCCACAGCCACCCTTGCGCATCGCCATTGTCGGCTCCGGCACGGCCGGACCTGCGGCGGCGATCTATCTCGCCAGGGCGGGCCATGCGGTGACGCTTTTCGAGCGCGCTCCGCAAAAGCTGCCCGTGGGCGCGGGCTTCATGCTGCAGCCCACCGGCATGGCGGTGCTGGATGAGCTCGGGCTTGCTGAGGCGCTGCGGCCCTACATCGCCACGATTTCAAAATTGTACTGTCGCACGAAGTCTGGCCGCACGCTGCTGCATCTGGAGTATGCGGAACTCGGCAGCGGCCTTTTCGGTGCGGGCACGCATCGCGCCACGCTGCTGGATCTGCTGCTCGATGCTGCGCAGCATGGTGGAGCGGAGATTCTGTGGAATACGCCCATCACCAGGCTCACGCGTGATGCCGCGCAGCGCCCCATGCTGCACGATGCCAACGGCAGCACGCATGGCCCCTTTGATCTACTGCTGATCTGCGATGGTGCGCATTCCACGCTGCGGGAGCAAAGCGGTGTGCCTGCACGCGTGAGCCGTTATCCTTGGGGCGCGCTGTGGTTCATCGGCCAGCGCACGCCGGAGTTTGATCCGCAGGTGCTGTGGCAATGCGTCGGAAACACGCGTGAACTCACCGGCTTTCTGCCCACCGGCACGCAGGACGATCTGCTCAGCCTGTTCTGGAGCATCCGGCTTGATCACATCGACCGCTGGCGGCAGACCCCGCTGGAAGATTGGAAGCGCGACATCCTTGCCCTCGCACCGCAGGCCGAAAGTTTTCTCAAGCAAATCGACTCGCATCAACAAATCGCCACAGCCGCGTATCACGACGTCCGCATGAAGCAGTGGCATGGTGACCGCGTCGCCATTCTCGGCGATGCCGCGCATGCGCTGAGTCCGCAGCTCGGCCAGGGCGTGAACCTCGCGCTGATGGACGCTGCGGTGCTCGCGCAATCTCTCGCGACGCAGCCCGGGTTGGCTGAAGGTCTCGCGCACTACTCACATACTCGTCGCAGTCATCTGCGCTTCTACCAGTTCGCGACTCGTTGGACGACGCCCTTCTTCCAGTCTGATCTTCTGCCGCTGGGGTGGTTGCGTGATCTGGTGTTCCCGATCGTTCAGCGCATTCCGCCACTGCGCCGTCAGATGACCGCGACGATGGCGGGTGGGAAGACGGGGCCGTTTAGCAGTCTTAAACCCACGCACTGATCTTCCTCATACTCATCCTCTCCCTGAAGGTTTTTATTTCTTTAACCCAACGGCGCAAAAGGTTGGCTGCAACGTTTGGTTGAGCAGCAAGCCAACACAATCATCGGTTGTTCCACTGACTCCTGCGAAGGGCATCGACGTATTCCGACTTGGTTCGATCCGGACAACGCAATGAAAACTCCTGTATGACGGCATCCCACTCTTCGACTGGAATACTGCTCCAAAGTGGAATGATCTGATCCCACTTCCCAGTCGTAACCTCACGCATCAAAAGATCCGCAGTGGTTGTGAATGCCTCTCTGGCCGCCTGATGTTTCTTGCTCATAAGCGAATGGAGTTTGTTTAGCCTAACAATCCCAAGATCAGCGGCCGCACAAGAGGTGGAAAGTCAGCGCTTGGTTAGTCACTTTTATCCTGGGGTTTCTTGTGGTGAAACTCGGCCACATACTCTTCATGTGACATCCAATGAACTGAGCTTAGTTGTGGGATTGATGACAAACACTCACGGCATTGGTCCATCAACGCAGCGAATTTGGCCTGTCCTCCTAACAGCCGAGACCAAATCATTCTGGCATCATGTACCGTGAGAAGCCATGGATTGGGATACTGAACAAGAAGCCAGAAGCTTCCTTCTTTCCCGCGTAAATTGAACGACCAGCCGTAATGACTGTGCTGTTCGAAGTTTGACACCCTGTAACCTCGAGCCGCAAGATCGTCGTAAATGGCACGCAGAATATTTTGTCCACCAGGGACGACGATATCGCCGTCTTCTTCGACCGAATCATCGGGGAAGCTAGATTCGAAGGTGGCGAAAGATGTGACGTGTTTTCTTTGCAACGGCTTCTATGCTGAGCCAACGCGCTGGGCGTAGCAAGTGGACTTTGCCATAACACACGTACCGCAGCTTCCACCGCTCCGCAGGAAGCCCAGCCCACCCTAAACCCTCAAAACTTGATGCTGCCGCCGACGTAGAAGTTGCGGCCGTTGGCGGGGTTGATGCCGGTGGGGTCCACGAGGGCGTAGTAGTGGGCGTCGAAGACGTTGTTGAGCGCGGCGAGGACGGAGAAGTTTTTGGTGATGGGGATTTCGGCGGTGAGGTCGAAGGTGGCGTAGGCGGGCACCTTGTAGTTGGGGTCGCCGTCGTCTCCGGCGTTTTGCTGGCCCATCATGGTGCCGAGGAAGGCGATCTTCATGCCGCTGGGGCGTTTGTAGATGAGGCCGGAGCGGAGCATGTAGGGCGGGGCGTACTGCGGGCGGCCGCCATTGTTGGTGGAGCCGTGGAGCTGGGCCTTGAGCAGCGAGAGATTGGTGTAGAAATTGAGGGCGCCGAGGCTCTCGCCGCGGTTGGTGCCGTTGAGTGCATCCAGCGCGCCGATGAGGTCGAGCTGGAATGCTCCGTCCCAGCCGTAGTTGATGCTGCGGCCCACGTTGTCGAGCGTGCCGTTTTCAAAGCCGACCTGGTTGTCGAGGTCGATGAGGAAGACGGAGGTGTCCCAGTTGAACCAGCGGCGCGGGGCGCCGCGCATGCCGAGCTCGTAGCTCCAGGTGAGACCGGGGGCGAGATCGCTGGCCTTGGAGCCGGGGGCGGGGATGAGAGTTGCACCAAAGACGACGGGACGGTAGGCCTGCGAGACGTTGGCATAGACGCTGGTCTGGTTGCCGAGGTCGTAGGACAGGCCCAGGCCAAAGAGCGGCTGGGTGCTGACTTTGCGCGTGTTCACCATGTCCACCCCGACGTTGTTGACGGCGATGCTCTGGCTCATCATCTCCATGCGGAAGCCGGGGGTGATGGTGAGCTTGCCGAAGGTGAATTTGTTTTCCACGAAGACGGAGCCGTAGGTCACATGGCGCTGTGCGTCGGTGATGAGGGTGCCGTTGTTGTCCGTCGGCGTCGCGCCCACGGAGTCGGTGCGTGGCGAGCGGCAGAGGTAAAACATCATGCCTGCCGCGAGGGAGTGATTGCCGCCTGCCAGCTCGTAGTCATGGCGGATGCGGGACTCCATGCCTGCGGTGTAAAACTTCTGCCGCTCGATGTCATTGCCGGCGGCCACGGTGCCAAAGGTCGGGCCGGCCGTCTGCCGGCGGCTCCAGCGGTCCACGGCGGTGACCCAGGTCTTCACGCTGACTTCCGTCTGGCTGGAGATCTTGTGCTGCATCTCCAGGCTCGCGGCATAGCGGCTGAGCTTGAAGCGGTCATAGAGGCGCACGGTCTGCCTGCGGTCAGTATCATACTGCGCGCGGCTGAGGCCGCCGGCCTCGCCATGGCTGTCGGTGTAGGCATCCATGGAGCCGATCCAGCGGGTGTCCGCATCCTGCTGATAGACGAGCTTCAGGCGGCCGCCGTTGAGGTTGAAGTCGCTGTTGGAGCGGCGGAAGCCGTCGCCAGAGCGGTGATTGAAGTAGCCGTAGTAGCCGAGCTTGCCGCTGGTGCCGTCGAAGGAGGTGAAGGTGGAGTAGAGATTGTTGCTGCCGTAAATGTTCTTGGTCTGCATGCCAAACACGCGGTCCAGGCGTGGCATGGGGGAGACATAATTCAGCGCGCCGGCCGGCTGCGGGCCGTAGAGCAGGGATGCGCCGCCGCGCACGAATTCTACCCGCTGCGTGGATTCCAGCGGCGGCGTCCAGTACGACTCCGGGTAGCCCTGAGGGTCTGCCGCGATGGGGATGCCGTCCTGCAGCATCATGATGAACTGCGATTTGTCCGGCGAGCCGATGCCGCGATAGCTCAGGTTCACCAACGGCGTGACGGAATCCGCCACCTGCAAACCCGGTGTCAGGGCAAAGGCCTGATTGTAATTGTTCGCCTGCACTTCCGGCAGGGATTCAAGGCTCAGCGAGGTGGCTTTTTTGCCCGCATAGATCTTGGTGCCCTCCACCGGCAGGAGGAACGGAATCTTGATCGGGGGATCTTCCAGCGCCTCCGCCGTGATGGTCATGCTCGGCAGTTCCGTGGCGTCTTCAGCGGTCGGCTTAGTTTGGGAGACAGGCTTGCCCGCGGTTTGAGACCGCGCGTGGGAGGCGAATGCGAGAAACAACAAGGCAGCGAGGGCCAGAGCTGGGCCGGTGAGCCGATGGTGGAGGGAGAGTAGAGAGGGCTTCATTGAGAATCTGTCGCAATTGGACGCGGAAAGTGAACAGTTGCGACAACGTCGCAAGTACTATTTGCGATAGAGTCTCAATTGCATCTCTATGCGTGTATTTTGCGCATTTTGGGGTTGTCCAGAGAGGGCATGATCGGGCTTCGCCACACACTTTGGGGTGGCAATCTCGACGGGCTGCGGGCTAAGCTTCCGACTCATGAAAACACTTCAAACGGACGTCCTGGTCTGCGGCGGCGGTTGCGCGGGGATCGCGGCAGCGCTGGCTTCGGCGAGGAATGGGGCGCAGACGCTGCTCATTGAGCGGGCGGGATTTTCGGGCGGGATCATCACCACGGTGGGGCTGCCGTATTTTGACGGACTGATCGACAAGCCGAGCGGGCGGTTTGTGGTGAAGGGCATCGCGTTGGAGCTGCTGCGGAAATTGGGCGTGGCGAAGGAGGGCGCGCAGCGCATCGACGACCTGCGGCCGGACCTCATCACGAAATACTGGGGCAGCGTGTGGATTCCGAACATCGAGGAGTTCAAGATTCTCACCGACGACCTGATCCTGCAGCACGGCGACAAGCTGCGCGTGCTCTACCACAGCACCGCCTGCGATGTGGAGGTGAAGGAAGGCCGCGTGGCGGCGGTGATCATCGCCAACAAGGATGGTCTCACGCGGGTGGAGGCGCGGCAGGTGATCGACTGCACGGGTGATGGCGACATCGCGCACTGGGCGGGATGCCCGACGACTTCGTCCAAACCACTGATGCCGCTGACGATGCATTTTCGCATCGGCAATGTGGTGCCGGTCAAGGAGACGCGGGATGCGGCGAAGCAGGCGCTCATTGCGGCGCACAAGGAAGGACGGCTGCCGAACTTTTACGGCCCGGGGCTCATCTTCGCCTTTGCGAAAGACGAGTGCTACGTGCATGCCACGCGGGTGCCGGCGAATGCTACGAATGCCGCCGACTTCACCCGCGCAGAGATGCAGGGGCGCAAGGATGCCTGGACGATGTTCAATGACTGGAAGGCGAAGGTGCCGGGCTTTGAAAATAGCTACTACATCATGAGCGGCCCGTTCATCGGCGTGCGCGACACGCGGCGCATCGTGGGACTGAACGTGCTCACGCTCGAAGATTTGCAGCAGACCACGCGGCATGCGGATGCTATTGCAACCGGCTGCTGGTTTCTCGACATTCATCCGCCCGAGGTCACGCTCGACAAACCTTTCACGGGCTCCGGCTTCCAGCCCAAGCCTTATGACATTTCCTACCGCACGCTGGTGCCTCAAGCCGTGAGCAACCTCCTCGTCGCCGGTCGCTGCCACAGCGCGAGCAGCGAGGCCAGCGCCTCCAGCCGTGTGACCGCCACGGCGATGGCCCTGGGCGAAGCCGCCGGCACCGCCGCTGCGCTGGCGATGGCCGCGAAAACTGAGATTGGCACGCTCGATGGCGTGAAAGTCCGTGAAGCGCTCTCGAAACAAAATGGAGGACCTTTTAGCGACGCATGAACACAGAACCCCACACCCTCACCCGCCGCGAGGCCCTGCTCAGCGCACTGCAAGGAACTGTCGCTGCCTCGCTGGCCGTGCCGCTCATCAGCACCGGCGCAGAGCCGCAAGCGATGCCGGAGCCTGAGTTTGTGCCGGAGAATGATTATCCCTTTTTTGGCTGGGAGCCGGAGTCAGTCGCTTGATGACATATAAACAGCGCCCGGAGCAAAGTCCGGGCGCTGAGAGGGGAAATTCGAGAACGGGCGTGATGTGAGGGCTCAGAAGATGTCTCACCGATGATGGCCGCAGCCACCGCCAAAGCCACCATGGTGGCCACCAAAGCCACCGCCGTAACCACCAAAGCCGCCGCCGTAACCACCAAAGCCGCGGTTGCCACTGTAGCCATAGTAAGGCGTGCGATAGCCGGAGCTGTAGTTGCTGTACCCGCCGTACGATGGGCGGTAATACGAGTTGCTATAACCGCCACCATAGCCGCCGCCGGCGAAGTAAGGATCAACACATGAGCTTAACGAAGTCAGGGTGAGGACGGCCGTGAACAGAAGAACCAATTTAGTTTTCATAAGTGAATAGTCCGACGCAGTCCCTGTGGGTCTATTCAGTAAATTGCAGTGCATTATAAAAGGGGCGGTGGATTGCAACCGCACCTGCGCTGTTATTCATGCCCAAAGGGTGCTCACTCAGCCTAGTAGTTCCAGAGAACGACGGGCAGGCTGTCCGACACCTTGTCGCCCGGCTTGGCGCGGAGAAGTTTCTCCAGTTGTGCGGCCCATTCCTTGACCGCGAAGTGCGCCTGTCCGGAAGGGAAGAAGTCCTGAATCGGCAGGATGATCACGATTTTCCCAACCTCCTTGTCGATGAACTCAAACACGGGCTGGTGTGAGCGCGGCTCCACCAGCCTGCCCTCGAGGGCGATGAAGCCTCGCGTGCTCTTCATGGCCACTTCGCCCACGAAGTCAAAGGTGAGCAGGTCCAGCGTCTCGCGCACGATGATGCCGGTGTAGGTGTTGGGTCCCCACTCCAGCAGCGAGAGCTCCAAGGTCAGCGCATCCGGCTCCGCGGCGTCCACCACGGTGTAGCGCGGCTCCTTGGCTTTGCGGAAGGTCTCGGTGAATTTGCGCTGCGTGTATTTCGCGAGCGAAGGCAGGTTGAGCTTCCGCCGCCAGTCGCCGTGCTCAAGGTACGCGAACACATTTTTGTTCGGCCGGATGTGCTCATACGTGACGGGGGCGATGTGGATTTTGCGGCATTTATCCGCAGCGGACAGCAGCTTTTTGTCCGTGCTCCACCAGCTGCCGATGAACGGAGTGCGCTTGCGGTCCTCCTTGAGCTCCTTTGCGTGAGCCAGAAAGCTGGAAGGCTTCACATCCACCGCCACAATGACACTTTTAGCCGTGCGGCAGGAGCAAAGCGAAACAGCCATGCCGCACAGCAGCAGAACGCAGAGAGATGATTTGGCTCCGGATGAAAAACGCATGGTTGCAGCGGCAACCTGTGAATTAAGACGGCATTGGAAAATGAAAGTCCGTACATCCAGACCGCGTGCAACATCAAGGCTGCTTCACAAACAGCAGCTGAAAGCGCTGGGTCTGCCAGTTGGCGTGCTTTTCGATGATGCCTTCCATCTCGGATGAGCTGTAGGCCAGCGCCGCCATGCGCAGCAGGGGCAGGTAATCCTGCTCCTTCTTTTCTTTGATCTGCTCATGCGGCCAGTCCTTTGCGGGCACATCCACATACGGCAGCATGTACTCCACGGCGCGGCGCAGGCCACGGCCACCGGTGCCGGTGCCGGTGTAGGCCCAGAGGTTCACGCCGGCATGATCGCCGAGATTGGCGAGCTCGCTCAGCGCCTCGATGTTAAACCAGCAGTAGCTGAACGACGCGGTGCGCGCGAGCTCCAGGGGCTGGCTGCCGTCTTTCTCGATCTGCACGCCGATGCGCTCGCGCTGCGCAGCCTTGAGCAGCTTGGCGGCGATGTCGGGTCGGTTCAGGCAGAGAGCAATGCGTACGGTGGTCACGTCCGCCCAGGTGCCGTGGTTGTTCTTGGCATTGTGTTCCTCCCGGCCGGTGGGGCTGGTCATGAGCCAGTGCACAAAGGTGGTCAGCCACTTGTCGAGCGCCTGCTGGTCTGCGGGTTTCCAAGCTTCCGAACCGACCAGCAAGCCGAGCGCGTCTGCGGCGATGGCGATGTGCCGTGCCTCAAGAATGCCTTCGGCGCGGCCGTCGTTTTCGCCCAGTACGGCCTGCGCAAATTTGAAGTTCGGATTCATGTGTGTCGCCGCATCCAGAAACCAGGTACGGATGAACTTGGCTGCATGGGCTGCGTATTCCGGCTTGCCGGTGAAGTAGTAGGCCAGCGCCAGACTCTCGACCGACTTCGCCATCAGTGACAGGCGCGGCACATCGTTCTGCTCTGGCAGCTTGCTGTCCGGGTTCGTCTTGCCGTCCTTGCGGATGTAGGGCAGGCCGTCGCGCTTGGAAGGGTCTGGCCAGAAATACGGCGCGAGGCTGATGTAGTCGTGCTTGTCACGGCTGGGCGGGAGTTTGGTTTTCTCCATCACGGAGGGCGGCGTCTCCTGCAGGGCCTTGTCAGCGTCCTTGATCAGTTTCTTGTAGGCGGGCTCCAGATCTTTGTCTCCTGCCGCGATCCGCTTCTTCGCCTCCACGAGAGATCCCGGCCTCGCCGCAAAGAAGCGCGGCCCGCTTTGCGCAGACGCCAGCAAGGGGAGAAGTGCGATGGCAGCGATGACCAGAGTCGGGGAGAATGAGAGGCGCATTGGGGGAGTGGTGGCGGACAGGGGATGAGTGCAGGGCTAGAAGCCCGTTTCCGGCGGTTTGTGTCAGGCTGTCTGGAGGGACCGCACGGTTTAGGACTATGCGCGGCCATTAACGCAACTGGAAGCTGGCGCTCAAACAATCACAGCATGCCCGCCAGATCCTTCGCAAGCTGCGCGGCTTCCTGCACGGGGCGCTGGGCCTCGCGTTCGACAGGAGGCAGGGCGAGATCGGCTTCGTTGAAAACACGCACGGCCATGTGGAGCTGGCCGTCCTTGATCCAGGTGTGCGCACCCACGGGCGTCTGGCAGCCGGCACCGAGGATTTTGAGAAACTCGCGCTCTGCGGTGATGCGGTATTCGGTGTCGGCGTCATTGAGCGCACGAATGGCCTGAATCGTCGCCTCATCTCCAGCGCGGCATTCGATGGCGATGGCTCCCTGTCCGGCAGCCGGCAGGAATTTCACGGGATCGAGTGTCAGAGCGCACAGGTGGATGCCTTCGATCAGGATTTGCTCATCCTTCATCAAGCCCAGGCGCTGCAGGCCTGCGGCGGCGAGCAGCACGGCATCGAGCGCATTTTCACCGATGACTTTTTTCACCCGGGTGGGCACGTTGCCACGGATCTCGATGATCTGGACATCCGGGCGAAGGAACTTCAACTGCGCTGCGCGCCGCACGCTGCTGGTGCCGACGCGCGCGCCCTGAGGCAGGGTTTCGAGGGTGTAGGGATGCGCACTGACCAGCACGTCCTCAATGGCCGCACGGGGCAGCACGGCGGCGATGGTGAAGCCGGCGGCGAGATCGCTCGGCACGTCCTTGAGGCTGTGAACGGCGGCGTCGATCTGGCTGCCTGCGAGCGCGATTTCGAGCTCCTTGATGAAGATGCCTTTGTCCACCTGCGCCACGTCGCTGAACTCGGAGAAGCGCAGGTCCTGGCGCTTGTCACCGCTGGTCTGGATGATCTGGCGTTCGACGCTCAGCTGCGGATGCGCAGCCTTCAGCTCCGCGGTGACCATGGTTGTCTGCGTGAGGGCCAGCTCGCTGCCGCGGGTGCCGAGGATGATTTTTGCGGGGATCATGTGGGGTTCCCAGCTTTTCACGTACCGGGGCCGGACGCAAGGATTGCTCGCTCAGGTTTGCGCCCGGACTTGCGCCATGCTGCGCTCCACTTTTTCCCGGTCCGCAGCAGCGAGGGGATTGGCCGCATGCAGCTCCTCCAGCCGCGCCTAGGTGATGATGCCGGTGCCCAGCAGGCCCCGCACCCAGACGATGTCCTTTGGACGCCCGGCGTAAAGCTTGTTGTAGGCGACGTCACAAACGTCCAGGACGTGCAAAACGAGACCTTCTGGGAGGATGATTCGATGCGCCCGCTCCTTCCAGCCTGGCGGTGTACAGCGCACGGTGTCAGGAGTGGCGTAGTCAGCGTAAACCAGTTCCGTGTCCCGAAACTCGCTTTCGGCTCCGATGAAACGGTCCACCAGCATGCTGTCGAAATACAGGATAGGCAGGTTCTGCGGGACGAAGTCAAAATCCACGGAGAAACGCAGCTCTCCTGGAAGCTCCGGATGCATGGCGGCCACGGCCCCGGAGCCAATGACGTAAGCATCCGTCAGCGCTGGCACGCACCACTTGAGTTTGCGGGCGACTTTCTCAAGATCTGCCAGCGTAAGTTCTTTGCCGTACATCTTCGTTTTCTTCCGGGGTGATGAAGGGACTGCCGTGAAACGGCGAAGATGACCGCAGCCGCTGGCCTTCGTCATCCGCAGCTTCCAAGATGTCGCAGATCTGTCCGATGGTGGACCGCTCCAACAGTTCCAGCCACTCCACTTGCGGACTGTAAAGAAGAGTTTTCCTGGCCTCCAGGCGCTCTCTGGCTGTTTGAATCAAATCTGGATTCTCACGCAGTCGCGCTGCCACAATTTTGCCACGCTGCCATTGCATCCAATCCTGCACCAAATAGTTCGGCGGCAGGTCGAGCCAAGGCGGGAACATCGGGACTTCATCCGATGCACTCTGCGGTGTCTCGATTGCGACTGACATGGTGCGAAGATGCACCGGGCGGGTGTCTGCGGCAAGTCCGGCTTCGCAGGCTCGACCAACCCCGGCGTTGTTCTGCAATATGGGCTTCGGCCGGTTTTGGATTCTGCGGTGCCTTTACAGACGTTCGCCCGGATTCCGGCTAAAGCCGGTACTACGGAACAGCGCTGGGTAACGCTGGCCCGGTCAGGCCAGCTTCAGGCCACTACTGCCGGGGGATTTGAGGAAGCCGTATTTTTCGAGCTGCTCTTCGATGATGCGCTCGCAGGAGGCGAGCTGGCGTTCGCGTTCGCGGCGGCCTTCGTCGGCGATGGCCTGGAGGGCGTCGATGTCGTAGAGATAGACGCCTTCGATGGCGTTGACCGCCGGGTCCACGTCACGCGGCACGGCGATGTCGATGATGAGCAGGGGCTCCCAGCGGCGCTTGCGCATCACCTGGTCGATCTGCTCGGGCTTGATGACGAAATGCGGGGCGCTGGTGCTGGAGATGATCACGTCCACCTCATGCAGGGCGTGCTCCCATTCGTCGAACTTCATGGCCCGGCCCTTCATCTCCGTGGCGAGTTCCACGGCTTTGTCGTAGCTGCGGTTGGAGACGATGATGCTTTTCGCGCCGCGGGAGAGCAGGCTCTGGGCGCAGGTGCGGCTCATTTCACCGGCACCGACGAGCATGACGCGGCACTCCTTGAGATCGTGCACCTTTTCCGCCAGATCCACCGCCACGCTGCCCACGCTGGTGGAGCCGCGCTGGATGGTGGTCTCGTTGCGCACCTTTTTGCCGACGGTGAAGGCCTGCTGGAAGAGTTTATTCAGCGAGCGACTGGTGGTGCCGGTGTCGAGCGCGACTTTGTAGGCCGCCTTGACCTGGCCGAAGATTTCTGTCTCGCCCAGCACCATGGAGTCCAGACCGCTGACCACGCGAAAGAGATGCCGCGCCGCCTCGGCGGAGTCAAGATTGTACAGCACCAGCGCCTCGGCATGCTCGGGCTGCAGTTCAAAGCGGGTGACGAGGTATTCGCGCAGCGCGGCATGGCCGTCATCGCCGCTGGGCAGGGCGTGAGTGGCGTAGAGCTCCACGCGGTTGCAGGTGCTGAGCACGACGCATTCTTCAAAGCCCGGCAGGCCGCGCACTTCCTGCACGGCATCCGGCACCTGCGCCTCGGGAAACGCCAGACGCTCACGCACCTCGACGGGGGTGGTTTTGTAGTTCAGGCCTACACAGACGAGGCCGCTGCGAATGTCCGTCGGCTCAGGCATGCGTGACGATCCACAGGGAGATGAACGGCAGAATAAAGCCGATGACGGCCAGCCACGCGGTCTTGCGCGGGGAGGTGAAATGCTTCCACATCAGGAACGAGATCACG
>Ga0209829_10002938_pt1 | contig 12682 bp, 24 predicted proteins | sample C_140205_EF_Meta_FD_187311 | JGI IMG/M metagenome (GOLD analysis project Ga0209829, IMG submission 187311) | Freshwater microbial communities from Lake Croche, Canada to study carbon cycling - C_140205_EF_MetaG (SPAdes) (version 2) | ecosystem: Environmental > Aquatic > Freshwater > Lake...
TGTCAAAGTACCTTTAATTTCAATATTTTGCATTTTGTTATACAAAAATTGTGAAATCGCATTTAAAATATTATTTGTATCAGTAACAATATTCAAAGGGATTATGACTAAGCTATTTGCATCTATACTATAAACACCATTAATTGACAAAACACCTATTTGTATTTTCTCACTGTCCAGTATTACTCCTTGTAAGTTTGTAATTTTTGCTAATAATTTAGTTGGGTTGTAAACTTTTAAGTCTATTGAAATTCTAGGTTTTAAAAGACCGCCGTCAAATTTTACTTTACTTATATCTATCTTAACACTCTGAATTAAAATGTATTTTTTCCAACCCCACCAAGCAGCAAGTCCTAAAATAGCAGCTATTAACATAGATTTTGGCTTCATTCTAACAAATTTAATAAATCAAATCGACATAACTGTTAATTTTTTGTTAAGAATCGCTTAAATAGTGTGTATTGGTTTAATCCTATGGGTTAAAAGGTGTATCTTCGGGGCAAACCTGATGGGTTGACCCGAAGAACCCCTAAAAAACACTACTTATAATAATTTTAACCCAATGTTTTAACCCAATTGATTGTTCTTTTTTCACTTTTAAAAATAACCTTTGAGTATATACACAAAAAAAAACCAGCTTTTAGGCTGGTCTTTTTGTTTTTGGTCGTATGTCTTTAATCTATCTTAATCTGCTCAATAAAGTCTTTTGTTTTTTTGTCGTACACATTTATTGATTTTGCACCGATACTGGCTGCAAATGCCTTAAAATTGGCTAAATAACGAATATTCCGATATTTGGTAGGTCGTCGTTCTAATTCATCCTTAAAAAAAATAATGCAAGTATAGTAATTCATATAATTTAGTTTGTTACATTTGCAATGAAAAAAGAACCTTCTTATATAAAGGGGTTTATATTAATTAGGAAAGCAGCTATATTTAGCTGCTTTTTTTATTTAAAATAATTCTAATTGATCTATTTTCTTTTTTGGGTGATAGTATTCTTTTGTTGAATAATCATAATTAAAGAACCAGTTTATATACTTTTTTTCATATGTTTTTTTGTTTATTTCTATCATAGTATTTCCGCAATCTTCGCATTTTTTTATTTCTTTTGGTATGTTATGATAAACCGCATCACAAAATGGATTAGGACATTTTTTTATAACTAACATTTTTTTTTATTTATAAGTTTTATCATAGTAATTAAATGCTAATGGTATTTCATCATTTAATGTATCTTTTGCTCCTTGTAAATAAGCTTCAATTATTTGATATTTTTGTACATTTTTTGCTAGATTATAAACATTCTGTAAATCTTCATGTTTAATAATGTATGTAGGTTGTGGCATTTCTGTATTAATTAAATTAATTACAAAAAATTTAAGTGCTAAATCATTGTTTTCTCTTGTCATTTTGTTTAATTTTTAATTTTATATAATTCGTTTTCTTTGTGTACCCAGTTTTTTTCAATCCATTCTTTAACTATTCCTTTACTTGCACTTACACCTTTACCAGTTATTTCTTGTAGGTCTGCAACAAGTTGTTTGTAAGTTTTAGGTGCATATAAAGAACGGTGCAATGTATCACGATCTGATAATTCAGTTTTCTTTTTAACTGGTTCTTTTGTTTCGTTTGTTTCGTTTCCATAAATAGAAACTTGCTGCCATTCACCGCCATTGTTAATTAAAGTAATAGGTTCAAAATCTTCTGAACTACGCAAAAATCGTGGGGACATTGTAAAAGTTTGTTTTTCTTTATCCTTTACTATTTCAATAGTGCTTTGAGCATATCTATCAGTATTACTACCTAAGTGACCTAGAGTGCTTCCAGCTTGTCCTTTGCCTTGGTGCAATACTCCTATAATGCAGCAATTATAAACCTTTGTAACCCTTTTAAACCAGTTAATTAGTTTTTTTGATTCTATGGGATCGTTGAAGTCTAGTATAGTATCCAAAATTCCGTCTATTATTACAATAGGTGCGTTTGAACTTGCTAAATAGTATTCTACCATTGCAAGAATGTCTTTTGGTTCGTCTTCACGAAAAGTATATAAACTACACCACTCAGGTATTCCGTTAATACCAGCAAACTTTTTAATTCGTTCTACTTGCCTATAAAAATCGTAGTCGCTTGATTCAGTATCAAAATAAGCTATTTTACGTCGTTCTGCTGGAAGATGCAGCTTCATTCCCCACAAATCAGCAGCAGTAAAAACCGTGCTGATAAGTGCGGAAAGAAATGTAGATTTCCCTGTTTTCGGCAATCCAGTGAGTATGACGAAGTTCGAGTTAGTACCAATCGTGGACGTACCAATGGTCCATAAAATTTGGTCTTTATTTGGTATATAGTCAGCATTATATTTACGGCTTTCAAGTAGAACTTGTAACGGTTCTTTTAATGTTTCCATTAAATATTATTTTCTAGTAAAGCACAAAGAATAAAAGCAATAATTAAAGCAATTAAACCCTCTAAAGTTTCTTTTTTCATCTTTTAGATTTTTTAGATTTTTTCAAATTTGAGTTTAAATAACTATTCAATTGTTCTATTTGTGCAATACTAAAAAACAAAATTAATCTTGTAGGTTTTTTATTACTGTCTGATTGTCCGTTTACATCAATATATATATAATCGGGTTTTTGATTTTCTAATGGTTCATTTTCCCAAGACGGGACAACGTCATCTATACGATTGATACAATAAAATTTTTTCATTTGTTAGAATTTAAGTTTTTTAAAATAACGTGTAATTATACCGCGAACTCTATAAGTTTTATATGCTGGTTGTAACCAGTATATAAACCTATACTTCCAAAATTTATATTTCATAAATTATGGCTCAACTGTACAATTTCGTTTTTCATAGATAGAATACTATCTTCCATGAATAACTTAATTTCGCCCGAAAGTGAAAAGGGAAAATCGTGCTGAGTTACAGCATTAAATACTCCATTTGTGCCGTAAAAAAAGACATTTACGTTGTTGAAAGGGTAGCAGGATAAAAGCTGCTCTAATTTGTCAATTTTAGTCTGCAATTCCTTAACTGTTGCGACTATTTGTGCGGTTTTGTTATACATATAAAAGGGTTTAGGCTTTAAATGTAGTAACAAATTTCATATTTCCAAATATTTTTTCAATTATAGGCAAAAAAAAACCCACTAACAATTGTTAGTGGGTAACCCTTAAATACACAAATTATTTCAAAAATAGGTCTGCTTCTGCTTTACGTCTTATTGTAAGTCCTTTCATAACAGTTAAAATGCCTTTAATTTTTGCCTTATTCCAATATTGAAATTGATTTGCTACTATTGCCTTATCTGCCCCTTGATTAAGTAGTTTTAACATTGTACTATCTTTGAAATTTTCAATTCCTAGGTTATACACAAAACTTGTAAGACTGTCTAGCTGGTTTTGATTGATAGGAACTTTTACAACTTTTTTTATATCTGCTACTACTGTACTCATTTCTTTGCGTAACCACCTTATTGCGGTTTCTTCTGTAATAATGTCCCCTTTTTGTACTGGTCTTTGTTCGTCATAGTTATATACACTACCATAACCTACGGTGATTCGTCCAGTGCCGTCGTCATAGGGTGTTAAATATTTACCTTCAAAACCTTTTATAAAATTTTCTGCTGAACTTGTCATAGGTGTTATTATTAAGATCAATGCAATTGCACCAACTATCAAATATGTTTTTGTCTGCTGGTTCATTTTTCACTATTGATTTAATCCGCTACTTGCATCTTTTGCGTGAAATAAACCTATACCCGAAATTATAGCACTTAAACCAGTTACAGTATCACCTTTTACTATTTGTGCGATTCCTGTAATAATTGCACCAAAACCAAATAAGGATGTTTTCCAATTTTTTAACATTTTTATAAATTTTTTGCTTTTTTAATATAATATATACTGGCAAAAATACCAGATACTATTGCTGTTAAACCAGCTACAATAGAAACGTATTGTTGTACATGAGTAACTGATATAAATGCAGTTAAACCGCTTATAAATAATAAATCAAATTCTTTTAGTTTCATGTCTTAATTTAATCTACTGGTATATAATCACCAGTTATAGTTAAACCTAATTGTGCAGCTGCCCAATTATAAGCTGCATCATTATTAACCCAGTCTGTTAAATAATCTGGCATTGTCATAGTAATATTACTATTAGCTAAATTATTTAAATTAGCATCTTTTAAAAAGAAACTAAATGTTGCAGCATCTACTAAATTATCATAAACGCAATTTAAATCGAAAATAACACCATTGGTATTAACTCCATCAATCCAAATTTGTATCGGTTCTATTGTTTTCATATTGTTTATTTAAAAGTTTTTATTGTGGTGGAAAAGGTGGTGGCGGTGGTGGTATGTATTCACTAACTGGTAATGTTAATATCCATATCCATTCAGTACCAATTAATAAAGGTTTTTGTTCATCACTTAAAAATGTGTACCAAATATTATTAATATCTTGTACACAATTAAATGTTTGATAAGGTGCATATTCTACACCTTGAATACTATCTTTTTGTTCTATTGTTAAAATATATCCTATCATTATACTTGCCTTGAAAGTGATGTTTGAAAACTTTGTACTACTGTATAAAAATTATTTGATTGTATATCTGTTAAACCAGTGCCGATTGATGAAAATGCACATTGTTTTGTATTAAATGAAATTGCTATTTCACTAGCATTAATTGCACATAAATAAGTATTTAAATCTGGTAATGGTGCACTATTTTGTATAGTAGTACCTAAATTAATACCATTTCTAAAATGAGAAACATCATAAGTATTTCTATTACCATTAAAAAATCCTAATGTTGTATTATTACTTACACTTTGAAATTCTTCTATTGCTAATAACACATAATAAGCATCACCTAAATACCTTATATGAGTATAAAAATTTGTAGGAAAAGTGCCATAAGCACCCATATCACCTTCAGTATTTGCTGGTAAAGAAGTTCTTGAATAATATGAAATATGTGATGAATCAGGTATTAATGAAATTTTAGAATTAAAATTAGTATCCATATAGGAATTTGTGCCATTACCTGTTATTCCTGTACTTGCATAAGTCCAACCACCGCTAAATATTCCCGTATAACTACTACTTTTTAAATTTTGAGCACAAGAAGCAGCAGATGAACCTACCATTGGGTAAATAGCTAACATAGAAGTCCAAAGGCTATTTGCTTTTAAATCTAAAACAAGTTGATTAACTGCATTTTTTTCTGTTAATGTTGTATTACCTCCAGCAGCATTAATTCTTAAAAAAAAAGCTGTTGCATCAGGGTCGTAATTTGTTCTTTGAATACTATCAATAATTCCGTTTAGGTATTTCATTCTTAAGCGGTTAAATTTCCAAATAAATACCATTCGTTTGTACCTACTTTAGTTAAAGTGGCAGCAGCATATTGACCGCTCAACTTTGTTAAACCTGTATAACTTCTAACAGTAACACCACTAGTTGGTACTATTGTAGTTTGACCAGCACCATATTGTGTAACTTCAATAATTTGACCAATTACAAAAGGTACTGCTGAATTTAATGGTATAGTTAAATTGTTAGCAGTTGCCACATTCATTTCAACCATTAAACCAGCATCTGTTATTGCTAAAGTGTAAGAAGAACTTTGCCTATTAAAAGTTATAACAGATGGAGTAGTACCTGTAACTGTTAAATTACCAGTAATATTAGTATTACCATTTATATCTGCTTGAAAACCATTATCTGTTGATGTATTAACTAATAATCTTCTAGTTGCGGTTATTCTTACTGCCTCTTGCGTATTAGTTCCATTATAAATACCAAATAATATAGGAGATGCAGTTGTGCTTGAATTAAAAATACAAAAATTACCATTTACACTCCCTTGTATAAAATTATCAGCACCAGTAGAAATACCTAAACCTACATTTAAAGTTGCACCAGTTCCAGCATTTCTAATTCTTATACTTGGTGCTGTTGCACCTAATACAACTATATGATTATCACCAGTACTACTATTAACTACTAATAAACCGCTACTTGATGTATCTGTACCTATAAAAGTTTGTCCTGTATTTTTTACTGTTATTCTATTTAATGTATTTAATACATCAGTAATTAAAAATTCATTTGCACCAGCATTATAATTATTTTGCAATGTCCATTTACCAACACCAGCACTTTGTAATTGTAAACCAGCATTAGTTGTACCAGTACCATTAAAAGTACCTTGTAAACCAGATGCACTATGTATATCTATTCTATTACTGGCTGGTGTAGTTGTTCCAATTCCTAAACCATTGGCACTAATTGAAATGCCAGTATTAGTTGTGTTTCCAATTGTTGTTACTGCTTGTAAATTTGAACTAGAAGATGCACCAGTAGATAATTGTACCCATGTTGTGCCAGTATCCCTATAAACTCCAGTACTAGGATTATCTGAATCAATAAATAATCTACCAACAAAACTTGCTGCTGGTCTTGTTGCTAATGAAGAAGCAAATAAAGCTGGTGAACCTTTTTGATTTAATACGTCTAGTTTAACCTCTATATTGCTACTCATTCTATTAAATATTTATATATCGTTTTCTTATAATTACACAATTGTTACCGCTTGTGCTTGTTCCGAAATTGACAAAGAATTTTTGATTTGTTATTTCACCTTGATTTCCACTAATACTCAAAGATTGATTTGGTTGCAATGGTACGTTTTCGATAGTTACGATTGAAGTACCATAGTTAACAAATGTAATAGTATTACATTCACTATTTATATATTGGCTAACATCTACTGTGTAAAAATCAGTAGCATATTGCAATATGTTTATATTAATATTAGTCATAAAATTATATTTGAGTAGGTAATTTACTTCTAGTACCGCTAATTGAATATTTAACGTTATAAGTTGCTACTTGTTCTGCTGGAGTTACTAAAGTTGATTTATCTATAATCATTGGTAATTCATTTGTAGATTGTACCATTGATTTAGTATTTGAAGGGTATAATTTTTTGTAAATATACCAACCAGCAAAACCAGCAAGAACTAAGTAATATATATTTTTATTTTTCATTTTATTTTATTTAGCGACATCTGATTTAAAAATAATTCCGTCAATTCCATTTGCATAATCTTTACCAAATTTTACATTGTATGTATCTGCGGTTTCTGAAATAACAGTATATCCTGTAAAATCATTTGTCAATTGTGTAAAGATTACCTCAAAATTTTTATTGTAAACTTTACCGCCCATGTTTAAAAATATTCCTGTACTTCCTACTGGTGCGTTCTTTTGAAATAAATATTGGTAAGCTGAATAGTCTATTGGTGTTTTTTTCTTATTCAAATATTTGTATAAAAAAAATAAAGCTATACCAATACCAATGTATAAAGTAGTTTCTTTTTTCATTAGTTCAAATTATTTACATAAGAAATTAATGCTGCTAAATGATCATTACTTAAACCGTCCCACGGTAAAAATCCACCACCATTACCCAAAAAACTTAAAAAATCAGTACCTTTTTGTTGTTGCCATTTATCTGCTAAATAACTTACTTGTGTTTTGTATGAAAGTTTTTTAAATTGTGCTAGAATTACGTCGTAATTATCGGCTAATACTCCAAATGAATCTTGTATGTTATAAATAATATCACTTAAAGCTGCATCAGTTATTATTTTAGGACCAGTATACTGCTTCCAGTAGTTTGGGTTCCAAGGTGAATTAATTTTTAATGTTTCATTCTGAATTGAAATTTGTTTATCACTTTTCAATATTCCGAACTTCATTAATATAGGTCTAGCAATTAAAAAATAAGCTAAACCTGCACCAATTCCATATTTAATTATATTTTCTTGCGTCTTCTTGTCCATTACTATAACATTAAAAGTAAACTTTGCAATTTTGCCGCACTCATTTTATTTAATGCTTTTAAATGTTCTATTGATACACCTTTTTGCATTAAACTCTCTAAAATTTCTATTGCTTCTGATAATTCAATTTCGTCTTTGCCTATACCAGCAATTGCGGCTGGTGCTGCTGCATTACCTTGAATAAATCTACCTATTGCACCTATTAACATACTTTGTACTTCAGGGTTTTTTAAAATACCAGCTAAACCGTCTTCAGGTTCTTCTAATTCTAATTCGTCTTCGGCTTCAAGTGCTGATAACCTACTAACTAACATTTGATTTTGTTCAACTAATTTTTCTAGTAGCATTTCAGTTCTACCGCTATTATTATATTGTGGTTGTACTGAACCTAAATATTGTGGTTTATTTAGTTGAAAGGTAATGCTGGTAGTTTCAGGTTTTTGCCCTTTTCTACCAGCATTATTTGTAACTAAAAGATATTCAGTTTGATTTTCTGCATTGTTTTTTAAAGTATGCAATGCAGTTGTTAATTCATTATATCCTTGTTCTTTATCACCAGTAAAGCTAAATCTACAATAGGCTTCCGTTGGGTTCATTTTAGCATAAATCTTATAATTGCTACCGTCTGCATTTTCGTAAAAATGCAATACTTGTTCTATACTAAATAATTCAGCCTTAAAAATTGCCATTGTACTATATATTAATCAAAATGATAGAAAACACCTATTGAATAAGCAACGTTTGTTGTACTTAATGCACTAGGTAAACTAATAAAAGATTTTGTCCAACTGATAGTTATACCATTAATGTCCAATGGATCGTTTTGGTATGGATCAGTTGCACTATTCACAATGTTATTAAATTCCAAAATTGGAACTCTATATAACAATTGTAAATCGCCTTCATAAAGAGTAACAAAACTTTTTTTCATGTCAGCAGTAGTAACTGGAGTTGAACCAGTCAAAGGAGTTGCTGAAATTGTACCAGCAGTATAGAAAACTATGCGATCGATACGGGCTGACCTCAAATTCGGTAAATCTGGGAAATTGAACTGCGTTAAAACTGAGCCACTTGGGACACTAATTTCAACGGCTTCAAAACGTTGCACTTTCATAATTATTAATTTTTATTGTTTTAAAAAATTGCTGGTGTTTACCTACACCAGCGAAAGTTATTCAACATTATTAAATGTGAAAAAAGAAACTTTAAAAATTATTATTTTATAGATGTGCAGTTTTGAAGCAGTATACCACGAAATAAAAACGCAACGTAGGTATTTGAATCAAGTGTTGTAGGTGCTGCTGGTAAGTTTAAACTGATTTGGTAGTTTGCTGCACCATTAATAACAATGTTAGGTTCTACTGGGTATACTGTATCTTCTGAACCGTCAACTTGGTTAATAGGAAAAACTGTCTGAGCAGTTACACCTACACCCTTTTGTGTTTGTGGAACAAAATAATGCTTTAAAATATCCCACTTTGGTAATATTTGTTGGTTATTAGCAATAATAGACATATTACCATTGTACACGTTCATTAACTGTGCTGCACCAGTTGTAAAAACTGTTGGATCAGGATACTCGTAAAAAGGTGCTGCACCATTGGTATTTGCACCGCTTACTAAGAAAACCGATAGTTCACTAACGACAAATAAGTCTTGAAGATTAAGCAAAGAAAGTCGAACGTTCGTATTTGAAGTATTTTGATTTACTAAAATAGGAACTGAATAAGATGCTGAAGTAGTAGTTAATAAAACTTCGCTTCTTAAAAAAGATTGTGTTGCTACTGCGTGGCTAGTATCATAACCTAATTGATTTACTAAAGCCTTACTGTTCTCGTACACGAGACGCAAACCCATTTGACTACTCATATTGTATTTATTTTATATATTTTTAATTAATTTTTATTAGCATTTTTCCATTTCGGTCAATGCTGCGATTCCAGCGATATAATTACCAGCAGTGCTAGTTTGGTATCCACCTACACCAGCGATATAATTACCGCCTGTTTGAGTTTGATAACCTGCAATTGCTTGTACTGGTTTGTTACCGTAATTATACCCATTCATTCCAGACAAAGCTGAAATTTGTGATTGTGCTAATTTTAAACCGCCTACTGCTATCATTCCAGAACCTAAATTTTTACCTAAATTAGATTTAATAAATCTTGGTAAAATTAAACCTAATGCAATCGGTGCTGCACCGTCGATTAAAGTTTTTGTTCCACTAGCCATTGTAGCTGGTAACATTTTGTCAATTTGTTTAGCTAAAAATTGAGCTGCTACTGCACCGCCAATTATGCCAACTGCTGACATTACACCGTCTTTAACCCCACTCATTCTGTGGGAACGACGACGACGGTGAGTCGTTTTCTTTGCGTGTCTTTTTCTACGTGCCATTTTTTTTGTTTTAAATTTTTATTTTGCTAAATAATCAATATAATTTTTAGCTTGTTGTAACGTGTTAAATTTTTGATCTATTAAATCAACTACAAAAAAATATCTTGTTGTTGCTTCGTTTGTAAATTTTAGTCTTTGAATATAAAAACCGTTATAATAAATTACAGGGTATTTCATTTTTACATTTTAAATATGCTTTTTTAATTGTGTTAAATGTATTTTATGTTCTTTAAGTAAATCTTTCAATTTTTTTATAGAATTTGTATAAACTTTTTTTATAGCTGGATATTTAGAATGTTTTTTTGATATCATCAAAGCATTAATTCTATTTTCTAAATTTCTAATAGATAGTAACTCGTCTTTAACTTTACCTATAACATTACCTACTCCAGCCATGTGTTTATGTTGTGCTTCGTCTAAACTTTCAATTTCGTGCTTAACCTTATGAATCTTATTTAAAATAGTATTTTCAGTAGGTTTTTTTCCTAATGAATATTTATACATTTTTTTTCCGCCTTCGCTTTTTAATGTACCTCTATATTTTAAATTTGGTTTTTTAGGTGCTGCTTTTTTCTTAACTGCTTTTTTATTTGCACTTTTCTTTAAAGGTGAAATAAGAACCTTTTTTTTGGCTGATTTCTTTTTAACTGCACCTACTTTTTTAACAACTGTATGTTTTCCTTTGATATGTGCAAATGCTTCTTTTAAAGAACAACCAGTTTTTTTCCTGTATTCTATTGCTTTTTTAAAGTTTTCTCTTGCTTTTTTTTGTGCTGCGGTTATCATTAAGCTGATTTTTTCATTTTAGTAATAGCAAAAATAGCAGCACCAACTAAAGCCAATGTTACAAAAACATTCATTTTAGCCGTTGTAGCTGCACCTGTATCGCTACCTGCTGGCATTTGTCCGTCTGGTCTTTGCGGTGCACTTGGCGAAGGTCCTACTGGTAAACTTGAAGGTGTTGCAATACCGTAATAAGCATTTTTTAGTTCTTGTGCTGCTTTTGGATAACCGCCTCGAGTAATTTTGTTAACTACGTCGTCAATTGTTACAGTTTGTTTGTTCCAAGCATTATATCCCAATACTTCATCAAGGCTATTGTTTGCAATCCATTGAATCATATTTACTGCTTCTACATCTACACCAGCATTACCGTCATATTTTGCTAAATAGTTTGCTGGTGTTCCGTGCGGTAAACCTCTTTTGTCCATTTGTGCGTTCCAACCTTGCCAGTCATTTATTGTTCCGTGGTCTGATTTAACTAGATTAGATAATAAAGCTATTGCACTAGCAACAGTAGAAACAACTGGAATACCAGTAGAACTAACTGCACCAGTTAAATTTTGAATAGTATTTAATATATTACCACTTCCTGAACTTGGTTTTTGCGGTGCAGACGGTGAAGGTCCAAGCGGTAAAGAACTTGGTATTCCTGATAAAGCGACTAATGCCATTTTTAAATTTTTATCTTTATAAAAAGTTGGTTGTTTCTTTTGGTTAAAATTTGGTAGAACCGCGTCGCACCAAATTTCATTTTCTGATTTTGGGTTTATTATTGCAAAGACGTGTTCAAGATCATTATTAAAATTGTTATATCCAGCAAAACGGTAAGCTAGTGTACAATTAATTAAACCCTTCCTTTGCAAACTTTGTAATATGCCTAGGCTGAATAAACTGAACGTTTTACAGTCGGCTGGTAATCCTGATACAATAGAACTAGGTGAACGCAATGTTTGAAAATTATCACTTTCCACCCTATATGGTACATTTTCTTTTAAAAATTTCCATACATTATAAGCAGTTTCTTTAACATTTCTTCCTAAAAAATAGTTTGAAATTTTATCGTAATCGCTTTTATATTTTTCGTGTGTTTCTAAAATACCAGTTATAATGTCATTAACGTTCTGATTATCCATTATTACCGTTCTATTATTTAAGAACGGCGGTAATTTCTGCAAAAGTTCGTCTTTGGTTATCATTAAATATCGTAATTAAATGAAAATGGAACTGGGATGCTATCTACTGTCAATGTACCTTTTATTTCAATATTTTGCATTTTGTTATACAAAAATTGTGAAATCGCATTTAAAATATTGTTTGTGTCAGTAACAATATTCAATGGTATTATAACTAAGCTATTTGCATCTATACTATAAACACCATTAATTGACAAAACACCTATTTGTGTTTTTGAACTGTCTAGTATTACACCTTGTAAGTTTGTAACCTTCGCCAATAATTTAGTTGGGTTATAAACTTTTAAGTCTATTGAAATTCTAGGGTTCAAAAGACCGCCGTCAAATTTTACTTTACCTATATGTATCTTAACACTCTGAATTAAAATGTATTTTTTCCAACCCCACCAAGCAGCAAGTCCTAAAATAGCAGCTATTAACATAGATTTTGGCTTCAT
>Ga0209829_10002940_pt1 | contig 12675 bp, 13 predicted proteins | sample C_140205_EF_Meta_FD_187311 | JGI IMG/M metagenome (GOLD analysis project Ga0209829, IMG submission 187311) | Freshwater microbial communities from Lake Croche, Canada to study carbon cycling - C_140205_EF_MetaG (SPAdes) (version 2) | ecosystem: Environmental > Aquatic > Freshwater > Lake...
CTAAATAGAGAAAGTAATACTAATTTTTTCATCTTGTCATTTATTATTTGGTAAAGGAGAATACTCGAGAGATATTAAATCCAAGGTGAACACCTGCATTACTCCATGATCCTGTTGTTTTGCCAATAAAGCCACCTTCTCGCATAGCCAAAGCATTGGTTAGCATAATTTGAAACACATGACCTCCAGTCTCAATATCTATGCCAATAGAGAGTGGATTATAATATTTTGTTAGTCCCGAATTAGGCGCATTCAAAGCACTGTCATTAGCCCGATAAACATAGAAATATTCAAGATTTAAGGAGATGCGCTTGGATAGTTTTAATCGTCCGCCTAAACCCATCGAAAAAAGATCATTTTTATCCAACTCCGTAGGTACCAAATTCCGGTGAATGTAAGTAGGTGCTAATTGAATCGAGAGATTATCATTAAATTTTCGTGCAATCAAGATCTGTTGGATATAAGAGTTACGGGAATAATTATTCGTATAGTTAGGATTTAAGTTCGATCCAATATGTTCAGTACTTAATAGATATGACAATTGAATAGGCATATTACTGACCCCACTACTTTGACGAAGCAAAGAGATCTTGCCAAATCCATCAATGGTTTTTTCATAGGTGCTGCGACCAATACCAACTTCTAACCAATCTGTAAGACCATATTCTAACGCCAAATGAATGGTCCCTTGATCGAGGCCCCAGAAATTATACGAACCAGTATTTAATTCTCCAAAACGGTGAGATACCCGAAACTCCAATTGATTTTTCTTCATTCGCTCAATCGAATGTCCATTCACTACACGGGTCGACTTGAATGTAGCGGTAGCATAGACTGTTTGCGGCTCAGCCGATTTTGATAACAAGGAATCTAAATCCTGACTCTTAGCCTGAAAACTTATCAAAAGAAGAGTCGAAATGACGAAAAATTGAATTGATTTAATTTTCATTGGTTTAGTTATTAGGTGAGCCTTTGGTTGTCCAAGCCTGTATCATCGATATTTTACAATCACTAAGTTTCAAACCACCTTTGGGCATCGGGGAATAGCCAGAAGCTTGTTGAACAGATCCTAACAACCGTAATGAATTGCTCTTTACATCTGCATAGTCTTGGAGTTTTATTCCTGCACCACTGGAGGCAGCTGTCGTATTCGAATGACACGACAAACAATTAGATTGAAGGATAGACTTGATTTCAACTGAAAATTTTGTTGAATCAATGTTGCAGGTAGATGCTACGATTGCAGGCTTGCCAAATAAAGCCTCTTCGCTATCGTAATAGCATCCAGCAAGTACGAAAAGAAGAATGATTAATAGTATATTTTTCATAAGAGAACTAATTCTGTTTCGCACCATTTGCCTTCCATAATTCTAATTGGCGCAATTCGCAGCTTGAAATTTTATAACCAGGTGGCATTTGAATGGTTGTTCCTTTGACCGATGATAATAATCGACCATTGTCTAGATAGATTTTCACGCTTGCATATGAATCTAACAATATACCTTTTTGTGCACTTGATCCGCTATGACAAGAAATACAATTCCGAGAGATCAGCGCGGAGATCTGATTTGAATAAGTAACGGCAGTAATTGTATCACAGTTTGAGGTACAAGTTTCATTAAGAGCTCCATTTTTAATCCAATTATAAATGCTATCCTTCGCTGCTTGAGTTAACTTCGCATATGGGCTCGGTGGCATCTTATTATTCGCAACTTCAGTATAAAGTTTACTTGAGTTTGGTGCACCAGCCTTAACCATGTTAGCCATCACAGAGGCATAGCTAACAGTTACATATCCCTCTTTGGCACTTGTTTGATTGTGGCAACCGGTTGTACCACATGATGAGAGTAAAATCGGAAGAATATCGCGCTGGAAACAAACCGCATCGCTTTTAAGTCCAATCGGCCCTCCACCGGTCGTGCCGCCTGTATTTGGAGGAGTAGTACAAATCGTATATTTTGCTCCTTGGTCTATCCAAACCCGAATCAGTATTCGGTCGTTTTCCGATAAAGCGGAATTCGGAGGCATTAATTGCGTGAACCCTTTACCTGTAATCGCTTGATATGCTTTACTATTTTGGGACTGAAATGGGGTAATAGATTTCATTATTGAGTTGTAGTCTGAATATGAATATCCAGCCAACTTTTTTGAATTATTATGGCAACTTGCACAGTTATTGATAAAAATAGGGGCTATCTCAGTATCAAAACAGACTGGCTTAAGGGTTGCCACATTTAAACCATCGTGCCTGCATTGCACTTGAATTGTAATCAGAAGAATGGTCCCAAAGAAGAACAAAATAGATAATCTAAAGCTCTTTCTCATTTATATTGCTGGGTATTTTCAACAATTTTAGGAATTATAATTCGAACTTGAAACCAATAGGGTAAATCTTAACATTTGAATGATGTTCAGAAAATGTGGTTTTAAATCAATGAATCAGAACAGTTGTTTGTTAAGAAACTATTATTCAAATCATTGAAAATTAAACCTTAAAGACAGAGCACTTTATTTAGAGTTAATCTAAATTAATACCTTATACTCCGAGGAGGTATGACAGGAGAGTCTTCGATAGATATCATCGCATTGATGATTCTAGCCTCACTATATAAATGGAGGTCATTTGGAGTAACCAGAATAGGTGTCACGATGTTTTCATTTAAATAACTTTGCAATCTAGTTCCAAGAAGCAAGGGATTCAGCATCGAATACCAACGATTATCTCGCAATAATACTAAATTAGCATAGAAGGTATCGGTCAAAAAACCATCTTTAACAATTAGGATATCATTGCATTCACCTCTGTTCGAATACAACGACTCAAGCACTTGTCGGTCGGCGTATTTGAAGCTGTAATCGATTGAGTTGTGATCGATTAGTTTTAGCGAATGGAGAGTTTTTATTTGATAGTTGGAGTAGGAGATATGCTGAATCTGTTCCGCATAAGTTACGGTGCATTTCACTGTCGAATGAATTAAATCCACTGGAACACTTAGGTGACCAATTAGATTAATCTCTAATGGTTTATCATAGAAATGATTGCGTGTTCGATTTAGCCGATCGTTATGGAGTTCGATTCGCTCAAATACGCCATTTTTATAGCAAATAGTCTCAATGAATTGGCACATAAACTTTATCGATTAATTCCTGATACTCCTTCATCGGATCACTATAGCAGGTTATTCCGCCACCACTTTTAAAAATATAATCTTGATCTACTTTTTCTATATATCGAATCATCACAGCAGACTGTAGATTCTGTCCATCAAAGACCCCAAATACTCCTGTATAATAGCCTCTTTTATAGGTTTCAGCCTCTTTAATCGATTCTAAGGTTTTTCGCTTTGGAGCTCCACTTATAGATCCTGCTGGTAATAATTTTGATAAAATGGTCCCTAGGTTACTCTTAAAGTTATTCGGAAGAATTCCAGTTATTTCGGAGCTCACTTGGATTAATGTTTTGTCACTCGTACGAACATGATTGAGAAATCTAAATTTTTCAACCTTCACATCCTTAGCCACAATTGATAAATCGTTTCGGATCATATCCACTATGGTATGGTGCTCGGCAGTCTCCTTCGGATCATTTAATAGTTGCTCCTCCGCATTTGGTAATGCAGCATCGATAGTCCCTTTCATCGGATAGGATGAGATCTTTCCATCCGTTATTGCGACAAAGGACTCTGGCGAAAAGACGACAAATTCATCACCAAATAAAAGCCTAAACGGAGCCTGGCTTCTATGAAAAATAGCAGATAGAGATAAGGAAGTCTTTATTGGCGTTGGAAAAGTGAGATTGGTTAAGAAGGAGTTTCCTAATTTTATTTCTGTCAATACTTTATCGTATGCCTCTTTAAATTTTTCATACGGTACTGGAAACTTTTGAAAAGTAAATGCTTCGTTAGTCTGAATCTTAGCTTCAAAGTTTCTAGTATTGTTTAAAGTGTATAAAATTCCAGCCGCAGCAGCCTCCTCAATGGGCAATACAATGGGACTTTTCAATTCAAAATCAAGGATAAACAGAAATGGCTTTCCCTGATGACCCCAATCATTCATCCTTTTTACAAAATCGGTACAAACAACCCTTTTCATATCTGTTATTTAAGGATTGACTGAAGGGCGTTTAAATCTAAAACAACCACTTGTTTTCGTTCCCAACTTATGATTTCTAGTAATTCTAATTCTCCAATTATACGGGCCAAAGAGGGTCTGGCAACACCAAAAAGTTCGGCTACCTCTTTCTGAGAGTGATTAATTGGAATGATCATAGTATTGCTTTTCAGTATATTGAGTAAAAAATAGGCTAGTTTTTCTTTGATTGTTTTAAAGCTTAAAAATGTAATTTTTCGAGATAGAAATTGTGCTTTGCCCGAAATAATATTTAAAAAGTTTGCTAAAACACGTTGATCTAAGGTTAATAATTTGGTAAAATCATGTTTATAAATCACGAGCATCTTGCCATTCGAAATGGCTGATAAGTTGACTGGAAAAAGAGCTTGAGGTCCATATAAAAAAACTGGAGCCACCATCTGGGGGGGATTTAAATCCTCAATTTTTAAGTTGTTCCCTGAGAAATCAACCATCTCGCCTTGAAGTTTCCCGGTTAAGATGATCATCGCTTTATCAACAACCTTTCCTGAATAGGCCAAAACCTCATTCTTGGTGAAGGATTTGACTTGATGTGAACACTTGGCTATTAAAGTATTTATCTGATGGCTTTCAAGTCCATTAAATAGGGGAGAGCTACCTAGAATTTCGAACATCTTGTTTTTATGTACAAAGATACGATAAGGTGTAATAGTTGTTACACTTTTTAAATTTACTCTAAAGTAATTTTGTTGGACTAAAGTGAAAAAGATAAATTTAAATCTAACTACAATGCAAAGAGATATTCTTGAAATAGATGAAGCCAAGTGCAACGGATGTGGACTTTGTGTGCCAACATGTCACGAAGGTGCGTTGCAGATAATAGATGGTAAAGTTCGATTAGTTAGCGAATTAATGTGCGATGGATTAGGAGCATGTATCGGTCATTGTCCAGAGGGTGCCATCACAATTATTCATCGTGAGGCTGTTCCATATGATGAAGTTCAAGTTATGGAGTTCATGGTATCCAAGGGTCTTAATACGGTTGTAGCTCACCTAAGGCATCTAAAATCGCATGAAGAGTTTGCTTACTTAAAGCAAGGGATGGGTTATATCATGGCCAATGAGTCAAGTTTATCATTCACTGTTGAACAAGTTAAAAATGGAGTCCATAGCCAAGACGAGCATCAAGAACAATCCGATTGTCATGGAGGGTGTCCAGGGTCTAAAACAGTTGTTATTGAACCCAACACTTTTTCAATGGCAACACCTATAACAATCAGTCATAATTCTTCTGAGCTTCGCCAATGGCCTACACAACTGCATCTTATAAATACAGGAGCTGCTTATTTTGCTGGTTCTGATTTACTAGTTGCCGCAGACTGCAGTGCATTTACGATTGGTGATTTTCATCAAAAATGGCTTCGAAATAAGACTTTGGTTATTGCATGCCCTAAGTTGGATCAATCTAAGGAGCTTTATATAGAAAAGCTAACTGCTCTTATAGACCATGCTAAAGTGAATACAATCACGGTCTTGATACTCGAAGTCCCTTGTTGCAGTGGATTGGTTCAATTGGTGAAGATGTCACTCTCATTAGCACTGAGAAAGGTTCCGGTAAAAGTAGCAATAGCCAGTATAAAGGGGGAAATAGTTCAAGAAGAGTGGATTTAGTAAACTGTGTTTTACCGTTACATTAACAATGACTCTATGCTCACATTAATACTGCAGTAAAGGTTGATCTGTGTTATGTTTTTAATATCTTCGCCAAACCGTTAACGTTTTGGCATTTTATGAAAAGAATATTTACCTACTTTATTCAAGGATTATTGTTGATTGCTCCTTTGGGAGTTACTGTATTTTTTGTGTACCGGACTTTTATTCTCACGGATGGGTTGCTTTCTGTTTATCTCGAGGAGCATTTTGACATCAAAACGCCTGGTTTAGGGATTCTGATCATCTTTATTTTTCTTGTTTTGCTTGGAATGGTTGGGGAGACCATCTTAGCGCGTCCTATCAAACGATTCTTCAATGGTATTTTACAGCGAACACCATTTTTAAAATTAATATACTCTTCGATAAACGATCTTTTCTCTGCATTTATTGGAAAAGAGAGAAAATTTCACCGTCCAGTCATGATGCTGGTGAATAAAGAGAACGATATTTGGAAAATTGGTTTTGTCACTCAAGACAAACCCATAGTCGTTGGCAGTTCCGAGTTAATAACTGTTTACTGTCCGTTTTCTTATGGCTTTGCCGGTGAATTATACTTTGTTCCAGCTTCGAATGTGAAAGATTTAGACGTTCCACCAACGGAAGCGATGAAATTTATTGTCTCAGGTGGCGTCTCAGCTGGTGACTTTCATCCGAAATCCAATTAAGGAATATTCCTTTTTTGCACAGCCTCTTTAATGTTTTTGTCTGTGGTATTTTTCGTTACTTTCATCTGCTTATTGACAGAGTGCTCTTTTAGTTCTATATCCTTCTTCTTTTGAGCATCGCATGCCTCTTTTTGAGATTTTTGTTGTTCTAACTTCTTCGCCTTTTTTACCTCCTTTTGAGGTTTAATAGGATTCTGATGACTTACAGATCCATAACTAAGAGTCAAAGAAAACATAAACAGAACAAGAATGGATAAGGTGTAAATCTTTTTCATAATCTTAATTTTAAGTTTTATTATTTTGACATTGAAATTTACTCCATTGAATTTACACAATTTCAAGGAATAAAGTTTGATTATTTTGACAGGTAAATGGAACTTTTTCGTATTTAATGATTTTTAGCATTTCATTCAATGATCAGTTAAAACATTGTTTACTAGATTAATATTGCTAAATTCGAATACGGTTAAGAAGTATTTAGGCTGTCAAAATTTCACCATTTTTAATTTTGGCTAGAAATTTGCTTGTATTGTCTTAAATTTGAATACAACTAAAAAATTTAAGTTATGATGGGAAGTTGGATTATATTTATTGTTTTCGCCTTGGCGAGTTGGCTGATTAGCCATCAATTGAAACGTCGATTTGAGGAATATGCTCAAATTCCAACCTCAAATGGGATGTCAGGTAGGGAAGTGGCTCTGAAGATGCTTCAAGATTTTGGAATACAAGGAGTTAAGATCGAGTCAGTAGAAGGCAAGCTAACAGATCATTACGATCCTACAACAAAAACAATTAACCTAAGCGAAGATGTATACAATAGCCAAAGTGTTGCAGCTGCAGCAGTAGCAGCTCATGAATGTGGTCATGCCCTACAACATGCAGCAGCTTATCAATGGCTTGGTTTACGATCCGGACTTGTTCCGATGGTTAGTTTTGCATCGCAATGGATGCAGTGGATATTATTAGCGGGCATCTTAATGGTTAACTCGTTTCCAGGTATTTTGCTAGCAGGAATCGTGCTATTTGCCGTTACCACCTTGTTTAGCTTTATTACCCTGCCTGTTGAAATTAATGCAAGTCATCGAGCCATTGTTTGGATTAGGACTTCTGGTGTCACAAATGCTCAAACACAACTAAAAGCTGAGGATGCTTTAAAATGGGCAGGCTACACCTATATTGTTGCAGCTTTAGGTTCACTTGCAACGTTGCTGTATTATGTGATGATGTATCTCGGAGTGCGAAGAGATTAAGAAGAACCATACTAAAAAAAAGAGGTGGGTAGTTTCAAAGAAATTCTTTGCGCTACCCACCTTTATTTATTAAAAGAGATTATTTATATAATCACGTTCCGGATCAATTGGGTATTGAACATCCATTGCAAAACTAGGATGACGTTTGATCCATTGTCCACGAGTGAAATCGGGGAAATCGACTAGCTCACCACCTCTGGCTACTGACATTTCAGACAAAGCCGAGACCGCGCTCCAAGCAGCAGCATCATAGGCATCTAACGGCACCTGTCTTTTGTGACGTACTGTATCAAAGAAATCGTTTAGCATGATGAAATCCATGCCGCCATGACCGGCTCCTAAGGCCTTATCACCCTTTTCACGCCAGTATTGATGGTCATACTTCTGAAGCCATGGCTCTGCCTTATCCCATTGATGTGGCTTGCTCTCTCCTTCAATATAGATTTGCTCACCTGCATCTTGCCAATCTCCACCACCTTCGCCTTTCCAAAGACCATTGGTTCCCTGGACACGGAAACCCAAAGAATATGGGCGAGGTAAGTTTGTATCATGTGTTACAATAATTGTCTCCCCATTGGCACATTTAATCATCGAGGTGACAATGTCGCCTGAATTAAAGTTCAAAGGCTCTAAACTCTTGTCGTTTTTAGAGTGATCGGTGATATACTTCTTTAACCCTCTTGACTTAGTAGCCATTGAGGCGATTGTTAAGAAACGATTTCCACGATTAATATCTAAGTAAACACCGATTGGACCAAGTCCGTGTGTGGGGTATAAGTCACCATTGCGCCTAACCGAATGTAAGCCTCTCCAATTGGCTTCACTTCTAGCTTTTTTCCCAATCGTAAGAACTTCATTTTTAAAATCAAATTTTACTCCGCGCAGATCATGCTCATAGCCACATCGACAATGAATAAGTTCACCAAAAAGGTTTTTACGAACCATATTCAGAATCGCCATCACATCTCTGCGGTAGCAAACATTCTCCATGATCATCACTTGATTGCCTGTTTGCTCATGAACATTCACAAGATCCCAGCACTCTTCTAACGTATTGGCAGCTGATACTTCAACTCCAGTATAAGGAACACCTGCTTTCATTGAAGCAATAGCCATAGGAACGTGCCATTCCCAAGGAGTCGCTATGATGACAGCATCAAGTTTTTCATTTTTAAGCATTTGCTCAAAAGCGCGATCGCCACCGGTATAAGATTTGGCTGGTTTATGACCATTTTTAGCAAGTAAGGCCTGAACATTATCGATTGCCGCTTGACTGATATCGCAGATCGAAACCACCTCTATTCCTCCAACAGTAATTGAATCGTGCACATGACCGGTGCCCCGACCGCCAATGCCAATAAATCCAACTCTTACAATATTCGGATCCGAACCTAAACCCGCTTTGGCTTTGACTTTTTGCTGACCAAAGGCAGCAGCATCGGTGAAGGTTAATCCTGCAATTCCGACACCTGCAATGGTCCCAGTTTTAACAAATTCTCTACGGCTTTTTTTCATGTTAGTTGTTTTAGTTTATGCATGATCAAAGATTTTAATAATATCCTTTATTACTGAATCTTTAAATTAGGTTAACTTATGTTGGCAAATCTTTATTTCTGCTGTAAAAATGTGGATTCAAAATCAGATAATAAAATGTTTGGATAACTTTGCGACGTTAAATTTAAAAATAAATTGTATGAATAAAAAAGTTCTGGTGCGTAAGGCCGGACATGTTTTAACTTTCAAGAAATTTGGACGAAAGGGATTCTCTATTTTCCAGAGTCTTAATCGCGTGGTGAAGATAGGCAGTTTAAGTGTAGCTTACCTACTATTTGCCATACCTTCCAATGCTGAAAGAAACATGTTAGTTGCTGGTCACGACACACTCAATGCCATTAAAGATGTGGCTGTTGATGAGGTGGTGGTGAGCGCACAGCGTGTTCCTGTTGTCTTTTCGCAGGTTGCACGTGTCGTTAAAGTTATCAGTAAAGAAGAGCTTCAATCGGCTCCAGTACAAAGTCTTCAAGACTTGCTCAGGTATGCCTTAGATGTCGATGTTCGACAACGAGGAAACCTTGGCGTACAGACCGATTTAAGTATTCGCGGTGGATCATTTGATCAGGTATTAATTTTGCTCAACGGAATAAATATCAATGATCCGCAAACAGGACATCACTCCTTAAATCTCCCAGTAAGTTTCGATGCGATTGAGAAGATCGAAATTCTAGAAGGACCAGCCGCCCGGATCTATGGTCCAAATGCTTTCAGTGGAGCAATCAACATTATTACTGGGACAGAAACAAAATCTAACCTAAAAGCTCGCATAACAAGAGGCGAGAACCATTATCAAGATCTTGGTGCTACAGCAACAATTATCTCGGGAAAAGTTAAAAACTTCATCTCAGTAGATCATCGTAGGTCTGATGGTTACATTAAAAATACCGATTTTAAACTTACCGATGCCTTCTACCAAGGAAGCGTTAGGACACAGATTGGTGATTTAAATTGGCAATTAGGAAATTCAGACCGAGGATTTGGGGCGAATAGCTTTTATACTCCTGCCTATCCCGATCAATACGAACAAGTAAATACCACCTTTGCGTCTATTAAACTGGAGACGAATACAAAGCTTCATTTTACACCCTCTATTTATTGGAGAAGAAACCAGGATCATTTTCAGCTTTTCAGATATCCTGAGCTAATTCCATCGTGGTATAAGACAGATAATTATCACTTAACTGATGTTTATGGTGCGAATCTTAATGCGTGGTTTGCATCCTCATTGGGCAAAACAGCTTTTGGTGCCGACTTTAGACAAGAAGATATTTTAAGTAATGTACTTGGGACTATTTTGAGTACTCCAATTCCTGTTCCCGGACAGAGTGGCCATTCATTCACAAAATCTGATGAGCGGAATAACATTAGCCTATTTGCTGAACACTCCATTACATTTAATAAAATAAGGATCTCAGCTGGTGCCATGGCCAATTCAAATTCACAATTAGGATCAAGCTGGAGCCTGTTTCCTGGTGCCGACCTAAGCTATTCCATTACAAAACAATATAAATGGTACTCATCGGTAAATTCTTCTTTGAGAATGCCAACATTTACAGACTTGTACTATTCTAGTGCCACTAATATTGGGAATGCTTTGCTTAAGCCCGAGAAGGCTTTAGAATTCGAAACAGGGATCAAATATCAACTTGAGGGAGTTGAAGGGCATTTAGCCTACTTTCATCGCAATGGAACGGATCTTATAGACTGGGTTAAAAAACCTTCAGATAACGTCTGGTACGCTGAGAATATTACCTCGTTGAAGACAGACGGACTTGAATTTTCAGCTAAGATAACACCAGGCAAGCTACTGAACCAAAAGACATTTATCCAGTCCATAAATTTTTCAATGTCCTTTCTAAATCAAGGTAAACAATCAGGTATTTATTCCTCGAAGTATGTGCTGGATTATTTAAAGAATAAGATCAATCTTGGACTGACGCATAAAATTGCAAAAAATCTAACCGTGAACTGGCAATTTTCATACCAAGATCGGAATGGGACATACACCTACTGGGATGGTTCAAAATACGGAGCTGAAGCAGCTTACAAGCCTTATGTGCTAGTTGATACGCGATTACAATACCAACGAAGGAGAACATCTTATTACTTAGAAGCAGCCAACTTACTCGATCAGAAATATATCGACTTTGGAAATGTTTCTGAGCCAGGAAGATGGATTAAGTTTGGAGTGATCCGGAAATTCAATCTTTGATTAAAGTCTGTAGATAATAAGAAATCATTGCCGTAGATTGAAAAAGTATTATCTTCGGCGATCATAAAAAAATAAAGAAACGAATTTATGTTAAAAGGAATTTTAGCCATTTCAGGGCAACCAGGTCTATTCAAAGTTATTTCAGAAGGTAAAAACAGTGTTGTAATTGAATCCCTTCTTACAGGCAAAAAATCGACAGCTTATGCTGATGCAAAGATGAGTGCTTTGGAGGATATCGCTATTTACACGATTGTTGAAGATGTTCCTTTGCGTGAAGTCTTAAAGAAGATTTCAGACAAAGAGAGTGGTGGAGTATCTATCTCAACAAAATCAACCCCTGATGAATTCAAAAAATATTTCGAGACTATTCTTCCTGATTATGATAAGGAACGAGTCTATGGCTCAGATGTAAAAAAGGTGATCTCTTGGTACAATTTACTTCATGAGAAAGGGCTTTTAAACTTTGAAGAACCAGCAGATGCAGTTGCTGAAGAGACAGCTCCAGCGGCTAAAAAGACAAAAGCGAAAAAAGCCGAATAACAAAAGGGCTATAATCAGATAAAAAAGAGCGGAAATATTATTTCCGCTCTTTTTATATTAAGATAACCAATCAATTGCTTAATCTAAATTTTCTGCCCAATAAATTGACGTATGTTAGCTTCAATTCTAGATCCTGCACTGGCCACATTTCCTTTCACAAATTTATCCCCAGTGATATTCTCAAATAGCTCGATATAGCGCTCTGAAATTTGACTAACGATATCTTTTGTCATTTCTGGAACTTTTTGTCCTTCTAGGCCTTGAAAACCATTCTCAATCAACCATTGACGTACAAACTCTTTCGAGAGTTGTTTCTGCTCCTGACCATTAGCTAACCGATCGGCATACCCTTCTAAATAAAAATACCTTGAAGAGTCAGGCGTATGGATCTCATCGATTAGATAAATCTGATCACCTTTCTTTCCAAATTCATATTTAGTATCCACTAAGATTAGCCCTTTTTCCGCAGCCATCTCAGTGCCTCTCTGGAAGAGTGCTCTGGTATATTTTTCAAGTATCACATAATCTTCCTCGGCTACTAATCCCTGTCTGATAATCTCTTCTCTGGAGATATCCTCGTCGTGACCCTCAGAAGCTTTTGTCGTAGGGGTGAGTAGCGGTTCAGGAAATTTCTGACTTTCCACCATGCCGT
>Ga0209829_10002943_pt1 | contig 12665 bp, 8 predicted proteins | sample C_140205_EF_Meta_FD_187311 | JGI IMG/M metagenome (GOLD analysis project Ga0209829, IMG submission 187311) | Freshwater microbial communities from Lake Croche, Canada to study carbon cycling - C_140205_EF_MetaG (SPAdes) (version 2) | ecosystem: Environmental > Aquatic > Freshwater > Lake...
ATGAACGATCGGCCGGATTTTTTGGCCTAGGATTAGTTTTAAAATCCCAAAAGCCCGTAATTCTATGTTGCACCTCAGGTTCAGCCGGTTTGAATTTTGCCCCGGCCGTGGTAGAAGCATTTTTTCAAGAATTACCTTTGTTGGTCTTTACAGCAGACCGACCCGCAGAGTGGATCGGTCAGTGGGATGGCCAAACGATATATCAAAAAGAATTATATGGAAAACATGTGAAAAAATTCATTGATTTTCCTACTGATACGCTTCAAGAGGCTGATTATTATATTGATTTAGGATTAGAGGCATGCTTAAAATCATCTGCGGAACCTAAAGGCCCTGTTCATATCAACATCCCCATTTCAGAACCGTTTTATCCCAGCCAAGGGGAGCAGTTGCCCCTAAGCTGCCTACCCATTTTATCTACCAGTGAATTGATTAAATTGGAAACAGGAGCGCATAAGAAAACCACCGAACTATCTAGCTATTTTGACGTTAAAAAGGCACAATCCATCTTAATTACTGTAGGCCAAAGGCCTTCTAATGCTCAGGAAAATGCCTATTTCACCCGATTAGCTTTGATGGGAATTCCTATTATTGGGGATGCAACTGCGAACTTACCCAAAGAATGCCACGTTTCTCATGATTTAATTTTGGCCAATGAGGATTTATGGCCGGCATTAAAACCTGATTTGCATATCCATTTTGGGAAATCATTTGTTTCTAAGCGAATTAAACAGTTTTTAAGGCGGGAAAAACCAACGAAATCGTTTCTCATCCATCCCAATCCCATAGGGAGACCCGATCCATTTCAATCATTAACGGATGTGATACCGATGGATACGCTTCAATTTTTAAAAGAATTTAATATTACAGACCAACAAATTAATCCTTGGAAGTCTTTGAGTCAAAAGGTTGTTAAGATTCAAGCAGAATATTTTAATCAAACGAATTTCACTGAATTAACTATCTATAACGACATAATACAGAAAATTGAAAATCTTAACGGAGCTGAGGTACATATAGCTAATTCCTTGGCAATTCGATATGTCAATTGGACTTCCGCGTATTTTGCTCACACAGAAGTCTTTTCAAACAGAGGAACGAGTGGAATCGATGGCTGTTTAAGTACCGCGGTAGGTGCGAGCCAAAACACATCGAAAATAGTAATTTCCATCCTAGGAGATGTGGCATTTCAGTATGATAAAAATGCTCTTTGGAATCAATACGTGCCTAATAATTTAAGAATCATTGTCTTTAACAACGCTGGTGGAGGAATTTTTAGAAATTTAGAAGGATCCAAGGATTTACCTGAACTAGCCCAGTTTATGGAAACCCAACAAAATTTTACGGCCAAAAATACCTGCTTAGATGCTGGAGTTCATTACTATAGCGCTCGGAGCTTGGAAGAATGGAATGAATTATCTGTTAATTTCTTCGAAAAAGGCCAACAACCAGCTTTAGTAGAAATTTTTACTAACTCCATCGATAACGCCCATGTGCTTAAAAAATACATGGATTTATTCCGTGCTTGATTGCCTAGAAACTTTAGCTAGATTTTTTAAATATAATGCATTTTTAGGATCTATGGCCAAGGCCATTTTAATCCAATTTTCAGCTAATTTCCACTGCCTTCTTTGGATTTCCAAGTAGCCTAAATTATTGTAAATCAAATCTTTATATTTTTCAGTAGCTAAAGCAGCTCTAAAGGAAGCTTCAGCTAAATCCAATTGGCCTAATTCCTGATACACAATTCCCTTGTTGATCAACGTTTCCACCGCATTGGGTTTTAACAATAAAGCGTGCTCATAAGAAGCTAGAGCATCATTGTATTGCATTTTCTGTAAGTAAATATCACCTTCTAAGGACCAAAATGAAGATGAATCCGGAAAGTTTTTCACTAAAGTTAACGCGGATTCAAGAGCTAGGTCAAATTTTTGAAGATTTTGAAGTAATTCAGTTTGTTTAAAGAGGGCGGCCGAAAAACGAGGATCTAATTCATACGCTTTTTGAAAATCGGATAATGCTTCCTCATTTTTTTCGAGACCTTGGTACACTAAACCACGATTATAATAAGCATCCGAAAATTTGCTTTGTTTTAAAATGGCCTCAGAATACCACTTAATGGATTCGTAATATTCCTTTTCTTTGAATTTTTGGTTTCCACGAAGGAAAAACTGAGTAGCCTCTTTTTTATCTGCTTCTGAATCACAGGCAAAAAGAATCAGGGCAGAGAGAATCACTAGGAAAATTTGCTTCATGCTATATAATCAATCTAATATCGAATTTGTTTTCAATTTAAATAATTCAAAATTCATTCGCATCTTTGTAGCCTAATAAAATAATAAATCAATATGGCATACGCAGAAATGTTAACCGATAAAGGGTTAATGAAAATTGAATTTTACGCAGATGATGCACCCATCCATGTAAAAAACTTCACAGACCTTTCTAAAAATGGATTTTATGATGGATTGACTTTTCATCGTGTGATTCCTGATTTTGTCGTTCAAGGAGGTGATCCTGATGGAACAGGTGGAGGTGGTCCCGGCTATAGTATAGCCTGTGAATTAACCGGAAATAATCAATACCATGATCGCGGCGTGTTATCTATGGCGCACAGAGGACCCAATACTGGTGGATCACAATTTTTCATTTGTCATTCAAGAAACAATACCTCACATTTAGATCGCAAACATACCTGTTTTGGTAAAGTGATTGAAGGCTTAGACGTGATTGATCAAATAAGAGAGGGTGATGTAATTCAAAGCATCAAAATCATCGAAGATTAATGCATTTTATCAAAGAAATCCCTCATGATTCCATGCGAATATCCTTATTTGAATGGAATTCAAAATATATCTTGAAATTTGAAACGCCAGAATTGGAGCAAAGTTTCAAATTTTCGATTATGGATTTTTCTGATCAAAAAGAAATAGAGGAGCTGGCGACCAGCTCCTCCTTTCAAAATACCATCTTACAAAATTTCAAAAATATGTATGAAGCGGTGTCACAAAATTTAGAGAATTAAAGGCTTCCCAACCATTTTAATCGCAATTTTTGCTGATTCTCAGTAAGCGTTTTTTGATCAGTCAAAGAGAAAGCAAGCATTGGGCTTTGTTGGACCGGCACCATAAAACTGCGCTCCAATCCATCTCTTTTGACCACAAATAAAATTTTGTCTCCTACTTTTTTATCGGCCAACAACTTATCCAATCCTTCAAAGTTAGCTTTGTTAGCCGACACGATTTCATCGCCCACATTCAATCCGTACAAATAGGCCGATGAGCCGCGATATGTCGATGAAATTTTGCCTGCCATAACCGTAAATCCTACATAGGGAATAGATTTCCCCTCATTGGTATTGGACCAAGTATACCCAAATTCATTGAATAAATTTGGGTAATCAGGCGTTTGAACTCCATAAATATACGATTCAAAAAGAGGCTTAGCTGACGTACCTGCAACTTTTGAGAACGCATCTTCTAACTCAGCATCGGTAAATCCTCGGTTTAATTTCTTATAATAAGTTTGATAAAGGTATTTGAAAACATCATCGATGCATTTTTGACCCTGACTAGATTTGATAATCCACGCGTTTAAGACATAACCTAACAACGATCCTTTATCATAATAGGAGACCGTTTGGTTTCGAGAGTTTTCATTCGGACGGTAATATTTGATCCACGCGTCCCAACTTGCTTCTGTGGCAGATTCAAGGTGGCTTCCGGGCGTATTTTCAACCGATGAAATTTCTGCAGCGATTCGATTGACATAACTTTGATTTGAAATTTTACCCATCCTCTGCAAGATAACTCCTGAATAATAGCTAGTCATACCCTCAGAAAGCCATAAATTATGCGTATAATTCTCATTTTCATAATCAAAAGGTCCTAGAGATTTGGGTCTAATTCGCTTCACGTTCCACAAATGGAAATATTCATGAGCCAATAAACCTAAAATACCTTGATATCCACTTTCACTTTCATAGGCCGACCGAGAAACCGAACAGGTCGTTGAATACAAATGCTCTAATCCACCCGTTCCTCTGCCTATATTGTGCATGATAAATAAGTAATGGTCACATGGATGTTCGCCGACTACCTTTTGAACTTCTTCACATACCTTAGTCACATCAGCCAAAAATTTTATCGAATCAACTTTTACTTCACCATAAAAAGCTATTTGATGTGGAATTCCGTTCACTTTAAAATCCCACACTTTGTGATTTCCAATTTCAATAGGTGAGTCGATTAATTCATCTAAATTTTTTGCTTGATAGTTGAATTTTCCAATCCCTTTCAAAGCAGTGGAAACCACTTTAAAGTTTTTATAAGGCTCTATTTGTATATCGTGAGGAAGGTTTGAAAATTCATTGACATATAAAAGAACACTTGCCGGATTTATATAGCCATGTGAATCATCTAAAAACGAGGTTCTAACCGATAGCTCAAAGGCATACACGCGGTAGGTAACTTGAATTTTCTTGGATGCAGCAGCTAAGGCCACACGCCATGTGTTTTTATTAATTTTAGAAATCGTAATAGATTTTCCGTTGGCTTCAGCTTTAACCGCTTCAACATTTTTCGCAAACTCCCTGATTAGATAGGATCCGGGTGTCCAAGTGGCCATTTTTAGGTCTAAAAATGGTTTTTTATAGGTCACATTTGACAAATCCACCGTCGTGGTTATTTCAAAATAGTGAGTTTGTGGCTCAGGCATTTTAATCACATGACTTAAAGGGCTTGAAAATAGGGGATAAGAAAAGAAAAAAATGAAAAGAGCGCGCGCAAAAGACTTAAGTAGTAGATTAAGCATACGTTATAATTTAGTTGGTGAATCTTGATATTATGTAAAATTAAATAAATACCTCAATTGTTAAAGTAAATACTAATTATTAGCCAAAATAGTCCTAAAAATAATAAGAAGTTCGCACAATAATTTTGAAGAAAAAGCGTATTTTTGTTTTAATCAGAATGCTGTAATCATTTACAATGAAATTGAAAAAAACACCCCTTGGCTGGCTGCCCTACCTACTTATTTTTTTTATTTCTTTTGGCTCCTTAGCCCAGCAAACATTAAGTTTCAAAGATCATACATTACATTTTAGACAAGCAAAGGAATACTTTGATTCTAAGAACTATGTGGCTGCTCGAGAAGAATTTTCTGCGTATTTAGAAAGTCTTGAACCATTAAGCAATGAGCAATCGGGTCAAAAGGTACTTGCTGAATATTACATAACGATGTGTTCCTTATACATGAGCCAACCCGAGGCGGAAATTTTAGCGGAACGATTTATTGCCAATAACCCGGAACATCCGCAAGCCGTCAAATTATTAAGAGGGATTGGAACCTTTTTTTATGATAATGGAGACTATGCCAAAGCGATAAAATACTTAAGTAGATCCTCTGAGACTAATTTAGAAGCCAAATTCAAGTTAGCCATCTCTTATTTTGAATTAAAGAAGTACTTAGAAGCCTTACCTGTATTTAATGAAATAAAAGTGGAGCCAGAGGAAGAATATGCGCTTTCCGCTTCTTATTATGCTGGAGTCATTAATTTTGGCGAAAAAAGATTTGGAGAGGCGGCAATTGATTTTGCCAAAGCAGAAGCCAGCAGTAAATATCGAAAGGAAATCCCTAATTGGATTGGCTTATGTTATTTCAATCAGTCTAAATACGCCGAATTATTAAAATATGCAGAACCCATCATTGCCAAGAAAAATACGGGTTACCGATTAGATGAATTAGCCTTATTGGTTGCTGATGTACAATTTCAGTTAAATCAATTCGACAAATCAATTAAAAGTTATGAGGCCTTTGGTAAAATGACAGGTTCCAAGTTCAGCCCTTTGGCTCAATATCGATATGGCTTTTCTCTATTTAAGACAAAAAAATACAATGAGGCCACGGAAACATTAAAAGAATTAGTGGTAAAAAAAGACTCTTTAGGCCAATATGCAGCGTTTACTACCGCATTGGCCCAATTAAGTGCAGGGAATTTAGTGGCCACTTTGGATGCATTTCAGGTGGCAAGAAGTTTGGCTTTTAATCCAGCGATTCAGGAAGATGCCTATTTTAATTATGCTAAAGTATTGTTGGATTTAGGAAAAGGATCTGAAACCATTAATGAAATTCAAGCCTTCAATGCTAAATTCCCCAAAAGTAAATATTCGGAAGAAGCTATTGAATTAGTCGCCGATGCATTTATTAATTCCGATAATTTAGAGGTGGCCGTTAATTATTTAAAAGGAATTAGCAATCGTTCACCTAAACTCAACTTAGCCTATCAGACCTTATCATATAATTTAGGGGTAAGATCTTATAATGATAACCAATTCGAACCTGCGATTAAATTTTTTGAGGAAGCAGTTCAGAACGCAGAAAAAGAAGAGATTAAGTTGAAAGCATTATTGGGGAAAGCAGAAGCATTATCTGTGCAAAAAAAGTTTGAAGAAGCTATTCAAATCTACACGCCATTAATGTCGAGTTCGAACAAATCGGAGGAGTTTGTGCAGAAAATTAGAATTGGTTTAGCCTTTGCCTATTTCAACATTAAGGAATTTAGTAAAGCAAACACCTTATTTAAGACGTATGTAGATCGTTTAAAGTTGACACCGAATGCTAAAAATAATCCAACGATCTTGTTAAGGTTAGCAGATACCTATTTGGTCTCAAGAAAATATGAAGATGCTTTAAATTATTACGGTCAAGCGGCCGATATAGCGAAAACGGAAAAGGATTATGCCTTGTTTCAGAAGGGTATGACACTTATTTACTTAAATCGTGGCAATGAGGCTAGGGCAACGATGAAACAGGTAAGACTTGGTTTTCCTGATTCTAAATTTGCGGATGAAGCATTTTACCAAGAGAATTTGATTTTGTTTAACGCCTCTAAATATTCAGAATCAATTTTGGGCTTTACTGAAATTATTAATTCATCAAAATTGAGTGAGTTTTTAGCCCAAGCAATTTTCAAAAGAGCACAATCCTATACCAATATCAATAAATATGATTTGGCAATCTTAGACTATAAGAGAATCATTAATGAATTTGCGTCTGAAAAAATTGCCAAAGATGCTTTAGTTGGCCTACAAGAAAATTTAATCAAAGTGGGTAAGCCGGAGGAATTTGGTCAGGTATTAGATACCTATCAAAACACAAACAAATCGGAATCTGAAAATGATGCTGTTGATTTAAAGTATGGGGCTGCTAGAGCCATTTATGAAGGAAAAAAGTTTGACATTGCCATCACATCATTAAAGGACTTTATTTCAAAATATCCAAATAATGAAAATATTGTAGAGGCTAATTATTTAATTGCAGATGCCGCGGATCAAATAAATGATACCTTGACAGCCATTCAATATTATCAAAAAGTGATGGATCAAAATGAACATCCTCAGGTTAATAAAGTTATTGTCAGGGCTGCTGAGTTGTCATTGGGACAAAAAAAATACTCAGACGCCATTCATTATTATCGAATTTTCAAGGCGAAAAATAGCGAATTAGACCAACAATCTATGGCATATGATAAAATTATTGCTATTACTTATGAAGCTAAAAATGTAGATTCAATTGCTACTTTGCTAAGCGAATTAGAACCTTTAAGCATTATTAGCAAAGAAGAAAAAGCGAAGTTGGCCCGCTCATTAGCCGATTTATATACTAGTGATTCTCCCCAAATTGGATTGAAACGGCAATGGTTAGCTAAAGTCATTAGCTTAGATAAAAATGAAATCGGTGCAGAAGCTCAATATGAATTGGCCCTCTTGTTAAGCAGAGAAGGGAAGTATAAAGAGTCAAACGATATGATTACGACGAAGTTCAAAAACGAATTTGCGGAAGCGTCTGACGCGGTGATTGGTAAATCATATATTTTGTTAGCCGAAAACTTTTTTTCATTAAAGAATTTACCGCAGGCAAAAGCAATTTTAAAGTCGGTCATTGACAATTCTAGTGATACCTCCATCATTGAATTAGCCAAAAAAAAATTAAAAAGTCTACCCATTAAGTAATGAATATGACAAACCAACATAAAAAAAATACATTATTCTTCGGGTTTTTGCTTTTACTAGTAGGTATGCAATCCATTGTATATGGCCAACAAAAAAAAGAGGGCAATATTCAGAATGATGATATTATACTAGAAAAAGAGCGTAAAATAGAGCTTAAGCCTGAAATATCAAGAAATTTTGAACCTTTGGAAGAAGTTGAGAATACCAACAAAGGTAGAAAGATGATCTATAATTTTGTCGAACGTAAATGGGAAGTAAAAAGTCCGGCCATGTTAACGACTTCAGTTATAGGTCCAAGAGAAGGAGATGAATTAGTTTCGTCTTATGGACCTAAGTTTAAAAATATGATTAAGGTAGGTGCAGGTAATTATGGACATACGTTGATCAATGGACATTTTGGATTATCCCCAAAAGAAAATCAATTTCAAGGCATTTATATTAATCACGATGCGAATCGAAGGGGGCCAATTGGCGCTGCATTCTCTGCTAGAAATGAAAATGAAGTTAAATTGTACAGTAAAACCTTTACGGGCAATTATTTATTAGACGGTTCTATTGGATTTAAAAGGTCGGAGGCCAATTTTTATGGCCGCGATGAAAACAAGTTCACAGGTAATTTAAATGATTTAAATATTGTTTACAATAAATTTCATTATTCAGGGAGTATCGGTAATGCACAAAATGATGCCAAATACGATTATACGGCAACTTCTGGATTGAATTACTTAACAACTAGCTTAGAGAATAGGGAGTGGATTTGGGAGAGTAAGATTCAATCGGTGTTACATGTGACAGATCAAATCTCGGCCTATTTAAATGGTGATATGGTTTTATCTGAAATTACTACAAGTTCTTCTAATAATCGGCGCGAATTGTACCGGGTGCGTCCAAGTTTTAATTACAAAAACAATCGCGTTTCCGTCACAGCAGGAATTAATATATCCAACGAAAAAGATAAAAATCTATCCATAAATCAAACCAGGATATTCCCAGTGGTTAAATTAGATGTCAAGCCAACTGATTTTGTACATATTTTTGCGGGCTTTGGTGCTGATACTTATTTTAATTCGATGAACCAATTTGTGTCTGAAAATAATTGGATGTCCAATAATATCATGATTAAAAACACCATACAATCGAGTAATATTTATGGCGGTATTAAGGGATCCAATGAGCGTAATTTTGATTTTGAAATCAAATTCGGATATTCGGAATATAGTAATTTAGGATTTTTTATGGCATCAAAAGCTGATTCCTCTCGTTTTGATGTGATTTATGCGGGTGGTGATGTAAAGGTCCAAGTCATTAATTTATCAGGTCAGATTAATTATCAAATGTTTGAAAAGATTTTATCCATCTTAAAATATGATTTCAATACCTATGAAAATTTGGGGACACTAGAGAAACCATTTCACAAACCAGCGATAAATTTATCTTTTACTAACTCCATTACCTTTAAAGATCGAATTATTGTTTCACCTGATGTATTTTATGTTGGGGGTTTATATGGATTTAATCCTCGAAATGGCTTGGCTGTGAAGTTGCCTGATATTATTGACCTAAATTTTAAAGTAAATTATTTAATCACTAAAAAATTCAATGCTTTTGTGAGTGCCAATAATATTTTGGGGAAAAGTTATGAACGATATTTATTTTATCCTCAACAAAGCATAAATTACACAGTGGGAGTGGCCTATTCATTTTAGTTATGCAACATATTAATTATATATCGGCGATTGAATCCTTGCTATTAGAGCATGATTGTGTGATCATACCCAATTTCGGGGGATTTGTAATCAATGTACAAGATTATAAATTTGACGAAAAAGAAGCTCTTATTTATCCAAGAAAGAAATCCATTGCTTTTAATGAGCGATTAAAAGCAGATGATGGAATTTTAGCGATGCACATTGCCAAACAACATGTTATTTCGCAAAAAAAGGCGTTTGAATCAGTGGCAGTGTTTGGGAAAGAAATGAAGGATGGTTTAAGAAAAAATCATCCAATGGCTTTTGGAAATTTGGGGACCATCTCATTAACGGAAGAATCTAAAATAATTTTCGAACCCAATCAAACATTCAATTATGATTTAGACCAATTTGGATTATATACTGTCTCGACAGGCGCCGCTCGCAAAAAGCCTGTTTTAATTGAGACACCCATCGAAAAATCACTGGAAAATCTTCCTTTGCAAACTAAAGAAAAGGTAGAAGAAGTGAAAGAAATCAAAAAAATTACATCGAAATTTTACGCCTACATACTTTTAGCATTCATCATTGGCGGAATGGGAGCTTTTATTTTAACAGAACCTAATTCAAAATTTGTGAGTAGTTCCTTTTCGCCATTGACGATACGAATTAAAAAAGAACAAAAGAAAGAAAAACTAGAGCCTAATAAAATTGCCAATACACAAACTAAAGAAAGTGATGTAGTGATTTTGGAGGAAAGGAAATTGGATAAGCATGCGTCAAAAGTAGCGATAAATTTGAAGGACATTGAAGGTTCAAACCAAATTTTCTTGGTGGCTGCTAGTTTAAAAACTCTAGAAAAAGCAGAATTAGCTCAATCTGAACTTATTAAGAAGGGTTTTCAGGATGCGGTCATTTTACCTAAATCAGAAAATGATACTTATTATAGGATTAGTTTGGGAATCGCTAAAAATATGGATTTGGCCTATATAGAAGCGGCTAATTTGAAAAAAGAGAAAAAAATAGACATTTGGGTGTTTAAAAAAGATTAATATGAATGTTAGTTATCAGGCACAAAAAGAATTAGAACGTAAAAATCAAGTTAAAGCACTGCTTATTACTATTATATTCAATGCTTTGCTTTTTTTACTTATTTGGCAAGTTAAAATTTGGAACGAAAATCCAAATGCTCCAGTGGTACTTGAGCCCGAAGGATCTAAGGGAGAAATTTCTTTTGAACAAGAAGCTCCAAGTCCAAAATTAGTAGAAAAGAAACAAATTATTCAATCAGAGACGGAGTTGGTCAAACAAAACACCGTTACTCCTATAACAAGCAATGTAGAAAGTCCGGTCACGGTAAAAACGACCGTTGTGCCACCACCTAAAGAAGTTGTACCTGAAGAACCTAAAGTAGATTTAAATCTTACGCTGAGTAAAAGATCGACTAAATCAACTACTTCAGGATCGGGTACTGGCATCGGATTAGGGAAAGGAGGATCCGGAGGAGGTTCTGGATCAGGAAATGGCAGTGGATCGGGGGGAAGTGGATCCGGGAGCGGGGATAAACCGATTGCACAAAACTGGACTTTCCCAACTTCAGTCATAAGCTCTATTGACAATGGAAATGAAACAGGTGAAATAACATTCTTTATTCGTGTCAATGAAAAAGGTCTTGTGACTGAAATTCGTATTGAAAATACGAATGTAAAATTATCTCTTGCTGAAAAATACAAAAAAGCAATTAAAGGAGCGAAGTTCCAGCCGAAAGATGAAGGAAAAAGGGAAGGAGCTAGCGGCTTAAAGACGATTCGAATAGTTCCTACCAATTAATTAATTCATATTGGACTACGAGATGACCTATGAAGAGGTAATCCATTTTTTGTATCACTCCCTACCTGTATTTCATAGAGAAGGGAAAAAAGCCTATAAGCCTGGTTTAGATAACATTATCTATTTATGTGAGCAATTAAATAATCCACAAAATTCATTTAAATCCTTGCATATAGCGGGAACCAATGGAAAGGGAAGCTCTTCTCATTTTATAGCATCGATTTTACAGGAGCATGGATTCAAGGTAGGACTTTATACCTCTCCGCATTTAAAATCTTTTACAGAAAGAATTAAAATTAATGGGATTGAAGTTTCAAAAACGTGGGTTAGTACTTTTGTCGGCGATAAAAAAAATATCATTCAGGAGCTTAGTCCCTCTTTTTTTGAATGGACGGTCGCCATGGCATTTTGTTATTTTAAAGAACAGCAAGTAGACTGGGCCATCATTGAAACAGGATTAGGAGGAAGACGCGATTCTACTAATATTATTAATCCAATGGGATGCTTGATTTCTAACATTGGATATGATCACCAAGATATTTTGGGAAATTCATTAGAAGAAATTGCCTTCGAAAAAGCGGGAATAATTAAGCAGGGGATACCGGTGACCATCAGTGAATACCAACCTGAAGTTTCAACCATTTTTTTAAAGAAAGCGAATGATGAAAATGCGCAAATACAATTTGCCAAAGAAGATATTAAATTATTACACGTTTCTAGTGGACAGACTTTAGACTTAATTTTAGAAAGTGTTCATTTTGGCGAATTCAAGATAGAAAGTCCCTACTTAGGAACTTATCAAATCAATAATGTAATGGGGGTTTTAGCGTGGTGTAGCCAATTAGATACCATGGGAATTATCGATTTGAATAAGGAAAAGATTGCAATGGGGATAAAAAATAGTCGAATAAATACCCAATTAAAAGGCCGCTATGAAATAATCAGCAATGAACCGAAAATTATTGCGGATACCGCCCATAATGAAAGTGGCATTCGTTTATTAATGGATCAAATAAAAAGAGAATTGAAAGGCCATTTATGGATCATCTTAGGCATGGTGGCTGATAAAGATTTAGATTTAGTTTTACAAATATTGCCCCAAAATGCACATTACATCTTTTGTGAATCCCATAAT
>Ga0209829_10002944_pt1 | contig 12659 bp, 23 predicted proteins | sample C_140205_EF_Meta_FD_187311 | JGI IMG/M metagenome (GOLD analysis project Ga0209829, IMG submission 187311) | Freshwater microbial communities from Lake Croche, Canada to study carbon cycling - C_140205_EF_MetaG (SPAdes) (version 2) | ecosystem: Environmental > Aquatic > Freshwater > Lake...
GGGTAAGAAAAGGGTTGACCAATATTATGTAGACCCTACAGAATACCAGTTGGAGATGCGTGGTTGCAAGCTGGTAAATAAGGTAGCTAGGGCAAAATGGGTTAATAAGAAACAGAAAAAGAATGTTAGTGGTTGGGTTCAGTGTGAAGAAGTTATGCTTCGCAAGGATTTTTATCCGAATTTGCCTATTGACAATCTTGAGAAGTTGTATTATAACCCAATCAAAGACGTACATTGGCGTAGGGAGAGTGATGGTGGTGAATTTGTTTGGGATAACAGTGAGTATGACACCTTAGTTACCGATGGGCGACAGGTTCATATTTTGGAAGAACGTAACGGAAATTTTGACGGTATTTACGAGATAGACCCTAAGTATACAGAAAGTTTTGGAATTTATGATCAAGGTTGAAATGAGTGTTCGTGAGGCTCTGAACATGGTGTCGAACGGTTGCAATCTCGATATGTTCGAGAAGATCGTGTGTGCGTTGGAAGTGGCACTCGGTGTGAACCAGCGTCGTTGTGTGACGATCACGGGTGGTATGAATCTGGACAATCGCATCCCTTGCATCAAGGCTATTCGCCTCCACACCGGATGGGGATTGAAAGAGGCAAAGGATTGGACAGATTTTCTGGTTGGTGGCTGGAAGTACGACAAGTGGCATTCTGCACCAACTGGAACCAAGCAGAGCATGATGCTGAAAACGCCCGAAGCGGCAGAAGCACTGCTGCGTGATCTGGTGGGTTTGGGTTGCGAGGGTTTTCTCTCTTGACCTAAAGCCTTGTCCCTAAAGAACTTAGGGCGAGGCGGGGCGGCGAAATTTGACGTAAGTCCTTATCAGCAAACAACTTAGGACAAAATAAAAAATCTTTGAGGCTCACTCAAGTTCCCTCTTGACAATGACGATACTATACTGTAGAATGAGAGTATCACAAGTCAAGACACCGCGACGATGCCAACAAGAAAAACCATCACGACGGACTTGACAAGTGGGTAACAGTAACGTATACTGGTACTAGAACGATTTGGAAACTATAACGCTTTTGGAGAAGATAAGATGAAGAAATTTACTTTTGCTGTTGACATTGTGGCTGATGAGCTTGATCGTGATTCGGTGGTTGATTCGATTAGTGAGTGTCTGAGCGGTAGCCTTCCTGGCGATGTTCATGCGAATGTTAAGGCCGGTGAGGTCAAGGCGTTCAGTGAGCAAGGTTATAAGGTTTGGCGTGCGAGGGTTACGGGTGTGACAGCCGAGCAGGCTGGCGATGCCCATGATGGTAAGGTTGAAAAGGAAACGACCGAGGCGATTGCCTGAGTTAACACAACTGGACTATGCCAGTATAAAGGGCTAACGCCCCACCGATAAATAGGTGAGATTTTAGGCATAGTGCGGCGGGATAACTCCCGCGTAATGATGGTTAGTTGCAAGACCAAAAGGTGCAACTTAGAGGGTCTAACCAACCAGATAAGTCGGGTGGTTCCGTCGAAGTTATCGACCTCTAGAGTATATTACTAATGACGATGGTAAGACGATAACGCCATCAAACCGTAATGCCTACATGGGACGCCATGTGGGCTTGCGGCGTTGAGTGGGTACGATATAATAGAGAGACGGCCCCATAGTTAAATGGAAATAATAAGTGACTTCTAATCTCTAGTTGCAGGTTCGATTCCTGCTGGGGCTATTGTTGGGGGTGTAGATCAATTGGTTAGATCGCTAGCTTGTCACGCTAGAGGTTGCGGGTTCGAGTCCCGTCACTCTCGTTTATCGTAAAGTCTTACTACATAAGCACTTAGGGCAAGCCCGGCCGCCCCGGTTCGTTGTAAGTCCTTATCCACCAACGACTTGCATCAAGAATAATTTTTTGAAGTTTTTCGCTTGACTATGCCGATACTATAGTGTAGAATCGGTAGACATAGGAGAAGAACATGAAAACTGCTGACGGTAATGATAAGTTGGGTAAGGGTTGCATTGTGGTTTCGCGTCCGGTTGGTGATACTTGCCCGCCCGATTGCGACTATCTTGGTAATGGCTGTTATGCCGAAGCTACTGAAAATCAGTATAAAAATGCTCGCACTGCCGGGTTTGCTAATGTTATAACGGAAAAGAATAAAATCCGTGCTATGATTCTGGAAGCAAAACGTCGTGAGAAGTCTATTCGCTGGCATGAGCGTGGCGATTGGTTTCTCAATGGCAAACTTGACCTAGACTATGTTGCTAATGTAACGTGGGCTTGTGAGAGTATTCTTGCCGATGGTGATACTTTGCCCGATATGTGGTTTTATACTCATATCTACGATTCTCGGCTTGTTAGTCTGGAAAAGTATATGAATGTGTACGCTAGTGTGCATGACGATAATGATATGGGCGAAGCACTGGCACAGGGTTTCAAGCTGTTTGCATGGTGCGACAGCGACATGAAAATTGCACCCAAGCGACCCAAGAGCAAAGTCAAGGCCGAAGCATGGCGACAAGCACTGCCAAAGCTGGTGGTTCTCAATGCCACAAAGTTTGTAGTGTGTCCAGAAATCCGTCGTGGTCGGTCGGAAATCACTTGCACTGGCACTAAAGATAGTATATCATGCGACTTGTGTGTTCGTGGTTTGGCTAATGTCTTGTTTCCAGCCCATTGAAAGGAATAAAAATGAGCTACGTTGGATTGTATGATGATGCAGGAAGTAAAAACGCTTTCTATATTATCAAAGACAAAAAGATTGACCGTAAACGTGTGGGCTTCAAAGAGTTTGAGAGTGAGAAAGAGGCTAAGTTTGCCCATCGTGTTCAGTCTCATTTGGCACAGTTGGATTTAGCCCCTATGGTATATGGGGATGTTGGTTTTATTCGTAGGCATGATGGTGAAATGACTTTTTATGGTTATTTGACTGAAGTTGCTCGACCTATGCCAACGTGCCATGATGATGAATATTGTGATGGTGAATGTTTTCAGAGTGAATGTAAAAATGGTCAAATGATACAGTTTGTCGTCGATAAACTAGATAGTATGGGCTTGTCATACAATGATGCCCACAAGGGTAATTTTGGTTATATTCGACGCAATGGAAAATGGGTAGCTGTTGTTATCGACCTTGGGGTTGAGAGCTTTACTGATTGGGATGAAGATATTTATGGGAAGTTTGATTACGGTAAGTACGACTATGATAATGGATGTAATTGTGTCTACTGTAAAAGATTTAGAGAGAGGGGATAATCATGGCAAAGTATTATATCAAATGTGGAACACTAGAACTAATTTACTCCTGTAACAAATGTCCAAGAGATGCTGCTATGGATGCTATATGGGAAACAAATGAAAATGATACACTAGATGAGTTTATATATCTTGATGAACGCGGATACAAAAACTATACAAATGCTGATGGATTAACTTGTGTGTTGCATACTAGTCATATTCTAAAAGACGCAGGATGGAGTATTGAATAATGTGGATTATTATTGACGAAAAGAAAGTAAGACATAAGTGGGAATGTCCCGAGTGCGATAATAAGGTTTATGTAGAACCTTGGTGGTATTCAGAAAATGGAACGCCAATGTGTGACAGATGTGATATAGATACTGAATACGTCCATACTCAAATAGATATTGAAAAATAGGAGTAACCGCAAACCCTTGCTGTATAAGCACTTAGGGCAAATGCGGCGGGCCGGGATCGTCGTAAGTCCTTATACCACAACAACTTGCGTCAAGAATAATTTTTTGAAGTTTTTCGCTTGACAGTGCCGATAACTGATGTATACTTAGGTGAGTAACGTCAATCAAACACAGGAGAAAAGAAGATGGCTGAGAAAACGAAGACCGAGCATGAGTTCGTGGTGAAGGTGACGGTGCTGGTGGATGCCGACGAGATCGGCAACTACGAGGGCGTGAACGTCAGCCGCGACACTGTCGGGCTGGTGGTGAGGGATGCCTTGGAAGCATACAAGGCGCAGTTGGGCGATAGCATCACATGGACAGGCGATTGGAACGACGATGCCGAGGTGATCGGGTCAATCGCGAGGTTCGAGGTACAATCATGAGTCTTGCAGTGGATTCACTTGTGTATTACATACTAGCCATATTCTAAAAGATGCCGGATGGACTTTAGAATAAGACTAACCGCAAACCCTTACTGCATAAGCACTTAGGGCGAGCGGGGCCGGGCGGCTTTGACATAAGTCCTTATCCCACAACACTTTAGAGCAAATTCAAAAATCTTCTAAAGTTTGCCTACTGGATTGGTCGATAATATTGGTATGGAAACGAAGCAAGAAACCAAAAGGAATGGACAGATGATCCAGTGGGTTGGAATTGTGATTACGATTTTGGGTCTGGCGTATACGGGAATCAAAGATTATCAAAAAGGTGATATAAAATTTCCTCCCATGCCTCAGAAACCGGCCTTGACAAAGGTGGTTTATCCGGTACAATACTGTCTGATGGCTTACGATCCTAATGTTGACAAAGTTTTTTACCTACACGAAAATGGACAATGGCATGATTACGCTCCACAACAACGACGATATGCGGCCCAAACGCAACCATATCAAGCTCAAGGTCAGGAAGCAGTGGGAAGTACCCACGGGCCACAAGGAGCATCGGTATACCGTTATGGACAATCGCCCCAAGCGTCAACGAACCCGATCCGCTGAAAATCGCAGGGCTTGCGAGAATGGGGACTATTGAGTATAATAGGTGGATTGCCGCTGTAGCTTCAATTGGCAGAGCGTTTGATTTGTAATCAAAATGTTATCGGTTCGACTCCGATCAGCGGCTCTCCGGGGTAGTGTAACGGTAGCACTAGAGATTTTGGTTCTCTTTGTCTGGGTTCGAATCCTAGCCCCGGAATTGTAGCAATACTATAAGGAGTGATTAATGCTTGGAAAAAATGCGATCTATTTGGCTAAAGAAATTCGTGAGCTGAATCTGTATAAGAATGACAGAGATACTCAAATGTCTATCTTGAAAAATAACAAAATATTGGTAAATGCTTTTTATTATGCTTTGCATGATATGAGTTCAATGCTTTACCATTTTACTGGTAACGATCACGGATTGAATCTTTATGGATTTCAAGGTAGATTTGACGCTATTGTTTTTATGACAGGTTTTTGGAAAAGTTTTGTTAATGGAGAAACTACTTGGTATGATGAGTCTCCGAAAGATTTTGATAAAATTATAGAAGACTTAGAGACTATGGCTAAACTACTAGCTTATGATATGAATTATAATATGACTGTAATTGATAGTTCTCATAACAAAGACTATCATAAGATGCCAGTGGAAATGGTTTGATTTTTTGTCCGATAGCTCAACGGTAGAGTAGGCGGCTGTTAACCGCTTGGTTCTAGGTTCGAATCCTAGTCGGACAGCTTAAGGAAGAATGGCAGAGTGGTCTAATGCATCTGATTACTAATCAGAAGAAGTGTAAAAACTTCCGTGGGTTCGAATCCTACTTCTTCCGTTCGGTAGATTACTCAAGTGGACAACGAGGGCAGACTGTAAATCTGCTGGCATTGCCTTCGCTGGTTCGAATCCAGCATCTACCACTAAGTTGTTGGTATATAAAGACTTAGAGCAAATCCGGCGGGCCGACTTCGACGTAAGTGCTTACAGTATAACGACTTAGAATTTTCTAAAGTTTGTTCTTGACAACTGCCGATAACTAGTGTATGATTGCTAATCGGAGGCTGGCGTTGAGTTGCGAATATACCCGTCGTACCTCTCCCTATAATTTGTTTAGGTGACGTACATAATGGACGGGTTTTGGCCCCATAGTCTAACGGCTAGGACGACAGCCTTTCACGCTGTAGATCGGAGTTCGATTCTCCGTGGGGTCATTTGTTTCTGCTAATCCTACGGATTTGGTGGTCTTGGCGATAGTCAGCGAGAATTCTAAAGTTTTGGGTGTTGACAGGACGATAAGAGTATGGTAGACTGTTGGAACAAGAAAGGAAAGTGATGAAGAACCTTCGCATCTATGACATTCTGACCGAGGACGGTAAAACCCTGGCCGACATTACTCTCTCTATGCAAGAGGATTTTGATTGGGCCGACGTGTTCAACAAGCTGTATGATTTTACAACCGAAAATATTCAAAGTTATTCTTACGAAGAAATTACTGTAAACGCCGAATAGGTTGATGCGCCTCTAGCTCAATTGGCAGAGCACGAAACTTTTAATTTTGGGGTTCTGGGTTCGATTCCCAGGGGGCGCACTGGTGTATGATAGAGTAGTATACCACTAATCTACTACTCAAGGAGTTTGATATGCACAGCAAAAGAAAAGGTAATATAGGCCAATTCGCGGTTGGTCTAGAGTTAACTAAGTTAGGATACTCTGTCTTTACGGAAGAAGGGGATATATCTAAGATAGATATTCTAGCTGAAAAAGATGGTAAGATTCTAAGAATACAAGCAAAGGCTATAACTCCAACAGACAATTGCATCCATCTTCATTTAAAGAAGACTGGTCCTAATTATTCTTTTGCTTATCAACCTGAAATGTTTGATTATTTTGGAATATATGATCTAGAAGATGGTAAGGTATATTTAGTAGGTTCTGACGTTCTTATGAAAAATAAGAATAGGTTAAACCTAAGAAAAACTAAGGCAAAAAATAACCAGACCGCCAATGTTCGTATGGCTTGTGATTTTGAGATAAACAAAGTTTTGGGGTCTTGACAACTTGGCCGATTGGTGTAGAATAGAGGTAAGAAAGGGAGTAAAAAATATGAGATATGAAGATTATGATGGTTATGACTATGACTATGATGAATTGGTAGAAAATGCCGAGGATCTTGGTCTAGACGAAGAACCTTGGATGCAAGATGCCGAGGAAGATGATGAAGTTCCGTCTTACGGTAAGAATTATTATCCTAGTATTGAAGACGAAAACGAATAATCTTTGTGTGTGCTTCTAGGTGGGACTAGACCCTAATATATTTATCCTTTCTTGTAACGGGCTGTTGGTTCAAATCCAACCACACACTTTATGAACGCTTTCCATCAAGAGCTAGATGATTTTCGTCGCACACCAGATGGTAAAATCATTCAAGGAGCGGCCCATACTAGCCGAGTATTAAATCACAAATATAGAAATAGTGTGATTATCAAGGCTATCTGTTCTCTGCGTAAGATTGAACAAGATTTTGATAGCATTGCTTGTTGTGGCGTAAGCGGTTTGATGGTAGTGCCACAAATTGCAGAGATTCTAAATAAGAATATTATTATTGTTCGTAAAGATGAGCGACGATATAGCGAGTTCTATCTTGAGGGTGTTTCTCCTTCTCGCTATGTTATTGTAGATGATTTGATTTGCTCTGGCCTTACAATTAAGCGTATAATCAATTCTATTGAGGAAGATACTCCGCGAGCAAAATGTACCGGAGTATATTTCTATCTCGGTGAAGAGTGTGCTTTCAATGCTTCCAATTCTAAACTTTTTGAGAAGCAGTTTGGGACGATCATCCTAAACCCTTACCAGCCAAAGACTTAGAACAAGGCGGGCCGGCCCCGGTCGCCGTAAGTCCTTATCTGTCAACCACTTACAACCTGCGGAATTTTTCCAAAGTTTTCGCTTGACAGTGACGATAACATAGTGTAGAATCAGTGAAGTAGAACGATTGAACAGCAACACGAAAGGGATGATTATGGCTCATGCAGTTGAACAGATGATGTTTGTTGGTGCGACCCCGTGGCACGGTCTGGGTAACCAGTTGGACGAGGCTCCCACCATTTCGGAGGCGATTACCGCCGCTGGTCTGGATTGGGAAGTTGGTCTGAAAGACCTGTTCACTCAAGAGGGAACGCCCGTTCCGGCTCGGGCAACTTATCGCAAAACTGACAATTCCATTCTCGGAGTTGTCGGCCCGCGATACACTCCGCTGCAAAACAGCGAGGCTTTCGATTGGTTCCAGCCGTTTCTGGATGCTGGAGAGTGCAATCTGCACACTGCCGGTTCTCTCCACAGTGGTGCGAAGGTTTGGGTTCTTGCCCAACTGAACCGCGACAATAGCGAGATCGTCAAGGGTGACGATGTTTGCAAGTTTATCCTGCTGTCTAACAGCCATGATGGTACGACCGCGATTCGTGTCGGATATACTCCGATCCGCGTTGTGTGTGCGAACACGATGGCTATGGCTCACAGCAAGGGTAGTGGTTCCAAGCTGATTCGGATTCGTCATACCCGTTCTAGCAAGAACAATTTGGAACAGGTTCGGGATATCATGGACAATATCAATGCTGAGTTTGAAGCGACTGCGGAACAGTTCCGATTCCTCGCGTCGAAGAACTTCAACCAGAATGATGTTCGTCGATATGTCAAGGTGATGCTCGGGATCGAAGGTACTGTGGATGCGGATATCAAGACTCGCACCCGTAATATCATGGATGAGATTCTTACCTTGGTGGAAGGCCCGAAGCAGAGTGCGACGGGAGTTCGTGGAACTTGGTGGGCTGCTTACAACGGCTTTAACGAGTATCTGAATTACAGCAAGGGTCGCACGACCGACAATCGGCTCGACTCTCTCTGGTTCGGCCAGAACGCAAACGACAACGTGAAAGCGTTGGAGAAAGCTATGGAGTTCGCTCAAGCACTCTAGTCCCTCATGATGGGGGTTGACACGGGAGCCGCCACTCAGCAATGGGTGGCGGTTCTTTTTTATTTCATGACCACTTGACGTAAAGTGTTGGAACCAAAGGACTTACGACAAACCCGGCCCGCGAATTTAGTCCTAAGTTCAATAGCACCAAGGGTTTACGTAAATTTTGTAAAAGAATCTCGTAAGTTCCCTATTGGCAAGGGGTTGGAATGACGATATACTGTATGTAGGCGTAAGGTCTGTAGTGGCAAGGGTTTGGGTTAAAATAGTAATAGAATTATAATAATGGGTTGTATATTTTTCAAATCCGTATTTGTCTCGCCTAATCCTGCGGAATTGCTGACGTTGCTGATAGTCAGCCAGAATAATAACATGCGTCACTGTTCATAAGTTCTTATGTTTCAACCACTTGCAACCGATGCTGCGATATGGTATACTAGACAGTGTAACAACGATAGTAACAAAGAAGCTGATTGTTGAGATTAATTCTCAATAGATAAAGATGATTAGATTAGTAGTCTGATAATGTAGTCAGGCTAAATCACAGACCCCTTGAGAGTGATGCAGGAAAGAAATGAAAATTGTACTAGAAATAAATAGCTCTGAGGATTTTGACTACGAGTATTTTATTGACTGGCTCAATGACCAGTTGGTTGATAGTTCTATGTGCGGAACTGATGTTGAGGCTGGTATTATTAGTGTGAATGGGGAGAATAAATACTAATGAATATTACTGATGAAAATAGACAAGAGATTATGAGCACCTATTGTAGCCGTCTCTTGGACGATATGGACTTTAATACTCTGTATAGTTTTGCTTATGATATGTTGATGGATAATAAGAGTGGATTAACTAATAAAATGTTGGAAGAACAGATTGTGGATTACTACCCTAACCTTTTGGAGACTGAATAATGAATAATACTTATAATATCAAAGAAGATTTGCGTAATGCTCAGGATATTTTATCTGAAATTGATAATAATTACAGAGACCTTTATGTTAGAATGTTGAAAGAACCCAACATTAGCGAAGGTACTCGTAAATCTTTGGTAAGACTTGGCGAGATTATTTGTCGTGATTTTGTAAGTCCATCATGGCCCGATATTTTGGAGAATAACTAATGGAAGTAGAACTTAGTAAACAAGAAGCTTGGAAACTTCTTGATGCTATTAGTGCTTATAAGAAAGATTATACTGTTACGGGATCTGTTAGTAAAACATTTGATAATATTACTAAAAAACTGAAAGAGGTTATAAAAGAATGACCATACTTTTCTGGCTAATCGCCCTATTCTGTATAAGTTTGATCTATTATCTCAAGATTACTGAGTAGTGGTGTATAAAACCTATTAGTGATTTTGGGTGGCCTAATTTCGGAGGGCTTTATGAAAGCTCTGTGGAGAATAATTCGGGCTATTTTTTGCGGATGTTTATTCGCATGGATCGGAGTCTCTATGATGGAAACGGAACTAGAGATTCTTACTAATAGTTCTTATAAAGAGTATATGGCTCATGATATCTTTTATGGATATTTGAGCGTGCGCAAGTTTTATGAGAATATAGTTTATGTTGCAGGAATAAATTTTATCCTAGGATTTTTAATAGGACTAATCTGGAAACCTGGTAGTATTAAAATCTAACAAGAGCGGCAAGTTGTTCTTGTAAGTTGTTTGCTCTCAAGGATTTGCGTCAAGGTGGTCGATGTGTTATACTGTGGTCGTGGCCTTCTTCTCTTAAAAGGACTATCTCTAATGATTATTCTAATGTTGATTATGCTTTTTTGCATGGACTGAATAGTTTGATACAGAAGTAAGCTCTCATGGTTCTGTCATTACAAAATACGTTGGTTATTCAACTGTTAGGCTGGTGAGAAAGCCACCCTATACTAATACGGTGTATCTGACAAACAACCTGAGAATTCTTGAGATATTGGGTTATGAAAGATAGAGAGTCCCTTGTTACTAAGAAACTAGATTCTTTATTTGTATTACTATCTACTGTAAACTCTAAACCTATCATTCATACCGACCTGTATCATATATACCATTTTTCAAGCCCATTGTCAAGGAAAAAAATTTTTTATGGACGGCTATTACATACTTGGTGTTGTTTTGACACTCTTCGCCGTTGGATCAATATTTATATGGTGTGATATAATTTGGAACAGATATTAACACCACTTATTGTATCATGTAATCTTTCAGATTTGGCATTGGTGGCAGTAGTCAGCGAACAATGGGGGTCAGTTAAAAAGTAATACAAGAAGTATTGTTTGGTCTCTATAGTTCCTTATGGTATAATACAGTAGTCAACGGAGCCAATAGTCAAGCATCACGGTGAGACGAGTGCGGGATTAAAGGATTCATGGGCAGAAAGTGTTTTTAACTTTTAAACCATGAGGTGATTTATGAAAAGTAGATTCGTAGGTGCAGATAATCGTATTGAGATTCAAAGAAAGTATATTGATCAGATCTTGGGTGAATTAGATTTTATGCAGATCAAGGATCGATTACGAGATTATCTAAGCAAGGAAAAGGATAAAGAATCTAACTATTCTCTGGAAGCTGAGATACGAAAAGAAGCTCCAGAAGTATTAGTAGATAATTGGGAAGGTTTTGATGGACCAACCACTTTAACAGATGGGGGTTATCATCATGTCTAAAACTTTCCATAGAATAATTTCTTTTGAAGTAGAGGGTGAAATATATGATAACTCTACTACTCCTGAAGATATTTTAAGAAGCTATGACTGGAGATTTAAAGGATTTCATGACAATCATGAGGACAAATGTTTCTTAGAATCATCTCATGATGATAGTCGTGGACGTATTACTAAAATTATTCGAAAGAATAAAATTGGGAAAACCGACAGAGCAGATACAGAAACTTTTACAATTAAGAACTGAGGTGCTTTATGAATTATACAATAGTTTATTGGGGTTCTGGAGTTTTAGTAACATTGTTAGCATTAGTAGCACTATATTATTACTCATGTCATTGTTCTCCTCCAGCTATTAAATAGTAAGTAAATAATAAATACCAATTACTAAGTCCGGTGGAATTAGTCCCAGCTAATCCGCCGGATTTGGTTTTGTTGGTGATAGTCAGCGAGATTAGAGGGTCAGTTAAAAAATGATAATAGGCTGCAACTTGACCACATATCCTCCGAACTTACTATATCATAAATGACAGTCGCAGGGACGCGACATTACTTCAACAGGAGAAAGTTTATGATTAAGTTTGTTCTTGTTTTTGCTCTTATGGTTCTTGGTTCGTCAACCTATGCTGGTGAATGTATTAATGGACATTGTACTCTACGCAGTCGCGTTGTCAATGTTACCCAAGAGATTGTTGCTGTTCCAGTAGCAGTTACCCGTCGAACAGTTGAGGCTACCCGTAATGTTGGTCGAAGAACTGTGGCCCGTGTTCGTAGTGTGGTTCGTTAATATAATTGATTGATCATCAAAAGGATCAAAGGACAGATTTGTTTGATTATAGATCATAGGAAAAGATAATCCCCAAAGCGGGCTAGACGGCGGCGTAGATTCCATCACCGTCGGTACGCTTTTGGGGTCTTTTCTTAAAACCCTTTTACTTTATTCATGGAGGAACTTATGAAAAATTTTATGATTGCAATTGCCCTAATTTTTGTGACTACTTTTGCCGCACAGGCCGCTGGGCCAAAGATGGTACAAAGTTATACTAGTAACTATATTTCAAGTAGTGATCAAGATCGTTGTCAGGCCGAAGCAGATCATATGGCAGCTAATAACATTACTGGTCATGTGTGGGGTGTTATTGGTAGCTTTGAAGGAGTCGGTTATGGTTCGTCTCCCAATTGTAATACTTGTACTCCAAGAAACAATATGAGACTAACAGGAGATGCGTCAGCACAAGGTAAGAACGGTAAGTGGTACAGAGTAAGGTCGTGGAGGTAAAATCTTCAGGCAAGAGTAGCTCAATGGTAGAGCGTTAGGTTTCCAACCTGAATGTTGAGAGTTCGAGTCTCTTCTCTTGCTTTTAGTAAAGTAATTATAATTGTCACAGCTAATAAAGTCGGGT
>Ga0209829_10002949_pt1 | contig 12635 bp, 8 predicted proteins | sample C_140205_EF_Meta_FD_187311 | JGI IMG/M metagenome (GOLD analysis project Ga0209829, IMG submission 187311) | Freshwater microbial communities from Lake Croche, Canada to study carbon cycling - C_140205_EF_MetaG (SPAdes) (version 2) | ecosystem: Environmental > Aquatic > Freshwater > Lake...
GGAAAGGGATCACAAGCCTATTGGACAAAAACTGCTTGGGTTGCATTGCAAAATTTATCGCCCGAAATCGCTCCTTATTCAAGTCAATTCAAAATTTTATATTCTGAAAAAGGAATTTATGTCCTAATGGAAGGTGATGACAATAAGGTTACGACTAAATACAAAAAAGACTTTGATGATTTATATAAAGGAGATGCTTTCGAAGTATTTTTCCACCCAAACCCTAAAGAACCTGTTTACTTTGAATATGAGATTAATGCGTTAAACAAAGAACTCGTTTTACTTGTACCCAATTTCAACAAAAAGTTTTTTGGTTGGATCCCCTGGCATTATGACGGTGATAAAAAAGTCCAAAAAGCGGTTTCAATTACGAAGGAAAAAGGGAAAATGAAAAAATGGTCGGCTGAGTTATTTTTCCCTTACTCCCTATTTAATCCACTAGACAATACCCCTCCAAAACAACATACTTTCTGGCGAGCTAATTTTTATCGATTAGATTATGATCAGGAAAAGATGGCCAAATCGGCATGGATTCCAGTAAAAGGAACCTTTCATGAATTTGAGAAATTTGGTTATTTAAAATTTAACTAAAATAAAGAACCCGTCTGAGCTTTTGGTTCAACACCTATATGCCTGTAGGCCTTTTCGGTTGCCTCACGTCCTCGTGAAGTCCTTTTCAAGAAACCTTCTTGGATCAAAAAGGGCTCGTATACTTCCTCAATGGTCTCAGCCTCTTCACCACAAGCAGTTGCTATTGTAGTTAAACCCACAGGACCACCCTTAAATTTTTCAATAATTGTGGTTAAAATTCGGTTATCCATTTCATCCAAACCGTTCTGATCTACGTCCAAGGCATTCAATGCTATTTTAGCAATCTCTACGTCTATGATTCCAGATCCCTTTACCTGAGCAAAATCTCTAGTACGACGCAGTAAATTATTTGCAATACGAGGTGTACCTCTGCTCCTTCGGGCAATTTCAAAAGCTCCCGTTTCGTCAATGGGCATTTTTAAAATAGCAGCAGAACGCTTGACAATTTTAGTTAAAAGGACCGCATCGTAATATTCTAATCGGGCATTAATGCCAAAGCGAGCACGTAAAGGGGATGTTAATAATCCAGCCCGAGTCGTGGCACCAATGAGTGTAAATGGATTTAAGCCTATTTGAATACTTCGGGCATTTGGGCCTGAGTCCAACATAATATCAATTTTATAATCCTCCATCGCAGAATATAAATATTCTTCAACAATAGGATTTAGGCGATGAATTTCGTCGATAAAAAGTACATCAAAGGGTTGCAAATTGGTCAATAAACCAGCCAGATCTGAGGGTTTATCCAACACAGGACCCGATGAAATTCGCAAGGTCGAGCCTAGTTCATTCGCAATAATATGCGACAGAGTTGTCTTGCCTAATCCAGGAGGGCCATGCAATAAAACGTGATCTAATGCCTCTTCGCGCGCTTTTGCAGCACCTACAAAGATTTTTAGATTATCAATGATTTTTCCTTGCCCAGAAAAATCAATAAAGCTTAAAGGACGTAAGGCCTTATCAAATTCCTTTTCTTGAGGATTCAATGATTCAGATTCACCTGTTAAATAATCTTCCCGCATCTATTGGCCAATATTTCAAATTTGAATTCAAAGATAATTTTTTTATTGCGAAGATTTCATAGTTTTGGCAAACCAAAATAAAAACCTAAAACTATGTCATCAATTTTTATGGGCGAACTCGCCGGTACAGCTACGTTATTATATCTTGGAAATGGTGTCGTGGCGAACATGCTTTTAAAAAACACAAAGGGAAATGGAACTGGATTACTAGCTATTGCAGCTTGTTGGGCTTTTGCAGTGACCATAGGGATTTTCGTTTCAACCTATTTTGGTTCATCTGGTGCTCATTTAAATCCCATAGTGACGATAGCCGGCTGTATTAAGTCAGGTGATTGGGCATTATTTCCTACCTACATAGGAGCCCAGCTAATCGGTGCGATGTTAGGCCAATTATTAGTTTGGTTACACTACAAACCACATTATGACGCAACGGAAGATGCTGGAGCGATTAGAGCATCTTTTTGCACAGATCCTGCTATCAAAAATACGCCTTTTAATTTTATTTCGGAGGCTTTTGCCTCTGCCTTAGCCATTGTTGCATTAGGAACTTTCTCAAGTATTGAACATGGCCTTGGACCGTTTTTAGTCGGGATTTTGGTTTGGGCAATCGGATTAGGATTAGGTGGAACGACGGGTTATGCCATTAATCCTGCTAGGGATTTAGGTCCTCGAATCATGCATACTATTTTACCCATTAAAAACAAAGGAACTTCAGACTGGGGGTATGCTTGGGTTCCTGTGATAGGTCCAGCAACTGGCGCTGCCATCGGAGCATTTTTATTGACGCTTAATTAACAAAATATGTACATAGGATCCATTGACCAGGGCACGACTAGCACTCGTTTTATTATTTTTAATAAAGGAGGTGAAATCATTTCAGTCGGCCAAAAAGAACATAAACAAATTTATCCACAAGCGGGTTGGGTCGAGCATGACTCGGATGAAATTTGGCGAAATACCCAAGAAGTCATTGGTTTGGCTTTAGGAAAAGCTAATTTATCAACGAAGGACCTCGCTGCAGTAGGGATAACCAATCAAAGAGAAACCACCCTAGCTTGGAATAAAGTTACAGGAAAACCATACTATAATGCGCTCGTTTGGCAGGACACTCGGGTAGGTGCTGAGCTGGCTGAATTAGCTAAAGATGGTGGCATGGATCGCTTCCGAGCAAAAACAGGCTTGCCTTTAGCCACCTATTTTAGTGGTTTAAAATTAAGATGGCTTCTAAATAATATCAAAGGTTTACGAGAAGATGCTGAAAAAGGAGAAGCCATTTTCGGTAACATGGATACGTTCATTGCATGGAATTTAACGGGGGGAATTGATGGGGGAATTCATATTACTGACGTGACCAATGCCAGTAGAACTCAGTTGATGGATTTACAAACGTGTCAGTGGGACGATGAAATCTTAAAGGTTTTATCCATTCCAAAAGCGATGTTGCCAGCGATTCAAGCTAGTTCAAAAGTATACGCTAAAGCAAAAGGCGTTTTGGGTGGCGTACCTTTGGCGGGGATTTTAGGGGACCAACAAGCTGCATTGGTGGGTCAAACTTGCTTTGATCCAGGCCAAGGAAAAAATACCTATGGAACTGGATGTTTTTTATTGATGAATACTGGCATAAAACCAGTACAATCTAAACATGGATTATTGACCACGGTGGCTTACCAGTTGGGCGACGAACCCGTCCATTACGCTTTAGAAGGATCAGTGGCCATTACAGGAGCACTCGTTCAGTGGTTAAGAGATAATTTAGGCATTATTAAAAATAGTCCAGATATTGAAAAATTAGCGAAGGAAGTGGAGGATAACGGTGGATGCTATTTTGTACCGGCATTTTCAGGACTATATGCCCCCTATTGGAAACAAGATGCCCGTGGGGTTTTAGTGGGTTTAACTCGATTTGTTAATAAATCACATATAGCTAGAGCGGCATTAGAAGCAACTGCTTTTCAAACCTGGGAAGTGTTGGAAGCCATGGAAAAAGATGCGGGAATTTCGATCACTTCGTTAAGAGTGGATGGAGGCATGGTAGTAAACCAATTACTAATGCAATTCCAATCGGATATTTTGGGGGAAGAAGTGATATGTCCAAAAATTATAGAAACAACAGCTTTGGGAGCGGCCTACGCAGCGGGATTAGCAGTTGGCTACTGGGAAAATCTTGATGATCTACGTAAAAATTGGGCCATTGCTGCTACATGGAAACCAAATATGCCCCTTGACACACGCACAAAATTGCGTAAGCAATGGAAGAAAGCGGTCACTAAAAGTTTTGACTGGGAAGAAGATTAATTAGCCCCTTTTAACTTTAGGTGTGTCTAAACGAGTGGTTCCATAAGCTGGGCAATTGTTGCTTTGAGCACATGAGCTCATGAACATGGCGGCGAGTAAAGCAATGGCTACAATTTTTTTCATATCTATACGGAAGCTAATTTTTCAGTTTTGACTATTTCTGGACTTTCAATTTCTATCACAGCATTAAGCGTTGTTTCTTGGTTTTGATTATATCCCAGAATCGTTAACATAGGGCCACTTAATTGCTCCTCAGAGAACAAGCGCGTTGTAATCGTTCCATCCTCTAATCGGTCTACGATCACATGCTTAGGAGCTGGAATTAAACAATGTTGAATTCCCCCATAACCACCTAAGGATTCTTGGTATGCACCTGTATGGAAAAAACCTACATACTGCCTTTCAGAATCTTCCTCAAAAATAGGTAAATATAAATCAGAACTATGCGCCTCAGTGTTGTAAAAATCCATGGAGTCACAAGTCAATCCGCCTAAATTTACCTTCTGATAAGGTAAACCCCAATTATTAACAGGAAGCATGATGTATTTTTGGTTCATTCCCCATGAATCAGGCAATTGGGTTATGAAAGAACCGTCAATCATGTACCAAAGCTCCTTATCGTTTTGAAGTTTTTGATCAATAATTTCATACAAAACAGCTCCACTCTCACCGACGGTATAAGAACCAAATTCAGTGAAAATATTGGGTACAGGCACATTATTTTTATTACAAATCCATGAAATCGATTCTACAATTTCATCCACCATCGCCTGGTAATCATAATTAAATTGCAACGATGTTTGAATCGGCAAGCCTCCGCCTAGATCAATAGAATCCAGCTCAGGACAAATCTTTTTCATTTCACAATACTTGTAAATAAAGCGACTCAATTCAGACCAGTAATAAGCGCTGTCTTTTATCCCTGTATTAATAAAAAAATGCAACATCTTTAAATTAAACTTAGGATTTGGCTTTATTTTTTCTTCATAAAGCGTGTTAACATCCGAATAACGAACGCCTAATCGAGACGTATAAAATGAGAAGTCTGGCTCCTCATCGGTGGCAATTCGAATAGCTAAATTAACCTTATCTGCCGTCACCGATTTTTCATAAAAATCGATCTCTTTTAGATTATCAAGGATTGGGATGCAATTAAATCCATCATTAATCAATTCAGAGATAAACCGCGTATACAATGGCTGTTTATATCCATTGCATAGAATAAAGGTCGATTTAGAGATTTTTCCTTGCTTGTACATATCCCGAATAATAGGAATGTCAAATGCACTGCTCGTTTCTAAATGAACATGTTGCTTCAAAACTTCTTCTAAAATAAAGGAGAAATGAGAAGATTTTGTACAATAACAATAGGTGTAATTGGCTTTATAATTATATTTTTTTATCGCATTTCTAAACAAAAGCTTAGCGTTTTCAATGTGCTCAGAAATTTTTGGTAAATACGATATTTTTAAAGGCGTTCCATATTGCTTGATGATTTCCATCAAAGGCACGTTATTGAATAACAATTCGTTATCCTCGTTAATGTTAAACTCCCTTGTTGGAAATTCAATGGTTTGATCAATAAGATCGATATAATTTTTCATTCCTAAACAAAAAATATATACTCAAGTGTACTTGAGTTGGTGTAAAAACGTGCAAAACTGCAATAAAAGTATGTACTTTGCAAACTATTCAACATAATGTTATATGCCGAAGATTCATTTTATCGCAATAGGTGGCGCTGCGATGCATAATTTAGCCTTAGCTTTAAAGGCAAAAGGATATCAAATAACAGGTTCTGATGATGAAATATATGAACCTTCCAAAAGTTTATTAGCTTCCCATGGGATCCTTCCTGATGAATTTGGTTGGTTTCCTGAAAAAATCACATCCGATTTAGATGCGGTCATCTTAGGGATGCATGCCAAATCAGACAATCCAGAATTAATACGTGCCCAAGAATTGGGGATAAAAATAGAATCCTACCCATCCTTTTTATATGAAGTAAGTAAGCATAAGCAACGGATTGTGATCGCCGGGAGCCATGGAAAAACAAGCATTACTTCCATGATCTTACATGTGTTGAAAAGCCTACATAGAAAATTTGATTATTTGGTTGGCGCCCGCATTGAAGGATTTGAATTAATGGCTTCTCTATCGGATGCACCAATCGTCATCATAGAAGGCGATGAATATTTAGCGTCTCCGATAGATAGACAAGCCAAATTTTTATTATACCAGCCACATATTTGCTTAATTTCTGGAATTGCTTGGGATCATATCAACGTATACCCGACTTTTAAATCATACACAGATTCATTCGATCAATTAATTAAACAAATGCCCAAAGCGGGCCATTTATTTTTCGATCAAACCGATGAAATACTGAGCAACTTGGTAAAATACTGTCCTGATGATGTCGACCTGAATGGATATGAAGCGCATCAGGCGGAAATAAAAAATGGGAACACGGTTCTCCTGGGAGTAGATGGCAAAAAGTATGAAATTCAAGTTTTTGGTCAGCATACACTTAAAAATTTAAACGGGGCCCGATTGATTTGTGAAGAAATAGGTGTGTCTAGTACGGATTTCTACACGAGTATATCTACCTTCAAGGGTGCGGCGAAAAGGCTTGAACTCGTCGCAAAAAGTGCAAATTCGTTATTTTACAAAGATTTTGCTCATGCTCCATCCAAAGTAAGTGCTACCACAACGGCGCTACATGAACAGTATCCAGAAAGAAAATTAGTAGCATGCTTAGAATTGCACACATTCAGTAGTTTAAATCCTGCCTTTTTACCTGAATATGAGTCCACCTTAGCAAAGGCGGACGAAGCCATCATTTACCTAAGTGAACATGCTAGGGAAATAAAACAAATGGACCGAATGGAAGAATCCTTAATCCAAAACTATTTTAAACATCCCTCATTGAAAGTTATTAGAGATTCTGCCACATTAGCTTCCGAGCTGATTCATAAATCATGGCAGGATGCTAATTTACTAGTCATGTCATCGGGAACTTTTGATGAATTAGATTTAAAAGATTTGGCGACAAAAATGGGCTTATTAACTTGTTAAAATAATATCCAGTTCTGTTTTAAAATTGGCCAAAAGCATCTCTTTCATACTAATTTTCCTTTTTTGAGTGTTGATTTTACCTTGAATAGGCTTTTCCTCAATTTGGCGATCTCGCTCGGCTTGCGCAATAAAATCTTCCAATTCCCCCTTTTCCTTTTTCGTCATGTAATCCATTTGATTAATCATGATTTTTAATTGTTCCAAACGAGGTTTTTCGTTTAAGTTGGCATGCCGATAAGAAATAACTCTCAACAAATAATTCATTTCAAAAATCTTGTCACAGGCATTTCTAAATCGCTCAGCCATAGAACGATCAATGGACTTAATTTGAGCTGACACCTCTTTCCATTTAATCAAATAGGCTTTTGCTAGCTCAGCCGTAGCAGTCATGTTAGATTGATCACTTAATTTTAGCTCAAGCTCACCAGTCATCATATTTAACTCCTGAACTCGCGGATCAACTCGAGGCTTATAATCAATTCCTTTAATTCGGTTGTACTTCTCAAAAAACATATCATTTGCCTTCTTGAAATTCTTCCAAAGCATCGATTGCTTCTTAGGAGGCAAGCCTAAAATCGTTTTCCACTCCTTTTGCAATTCTTTCACCTTAACAACTGAATCATCAATATCTTCAGCCTTTCTTAATTGGTGTACTGAATCAATAAATCCTTGAAGTGTCAGTATTTTCTCATCAATTTGCCTATTTTTTTCTTCGAAATATGCTCTTCTACGCAGGAAAAAAGCATCTAATACCGATTGAAACTCCTCAGAAAGCTGATCTTGAAATTGTTTATCGACAGGACCCGTTTTAACCCATTTAGTTTTTATGTCTAAAAGGTCTTCAGTCGCCTTTAATATATCTTCTTGCCCTGATAATTGAATAGCGTCTTGAATCAAGGCTCTCTTAATCTCTAAATTTTTAATTTGATTGTGCTGAATAAGTCCACGCAAGTAAGACTCCATTTGCTCTAATTGATCAAATAGCGGAATAAAATCACCCAAGCCATCAAAATCAGCTAAATAGGCTTTCATTTGGACGACCTTGGTTAGAAAAGATCCTTTATTTTGAACTGTAGTCACTTCGCGAGCTAAAATATCGACTTTATTTTTAGCTAACTCAAAACGCTTAACAAAATAAGCTATGGAAGCTTCTTCTGTTTCACGTACAAATCCAATTTCTCTTTGTGGGAAATTTAAGTAGGCATGTATGAAAACTTTGCCGTCTTGGCAAAATCCATACGTTTTTTCTGTGGCAGATTTCATAAGTTTAATTCATAGAGCTTCAAGCAAATGCTTTGGCTCAAATTGTACTTTATAATTTTTATCAAATTGATTAACCTACGAATTTATTTAAAAATAAATGAATAAATGAAGAATTTTTGATTAGAAATTCAAATTTTAACACAAAAATCACATTCTTTGCAGGTTATTAGAAAAAATTCAATCAAAATATGAGTAACGAAACCATTATATTTTCCATGGAGCGTGTTTCTAAGGTAATTCCTCCTCAGAAAACGATCATAAAAAATATTTATCTTTCTTTTTTTTATGGAGCAAAAATTGGTGTCCTTGGACTCAATGGCTCCGGTAAATCAACCCTCTTGCGAATCATTGCAGGATTAGATAAATCATTTACCGGTGATGTTGTATGGTCACCTGGGTATACGGTAGGAATGCTGGAGCAGGAGCCCCAACTTGATCCTCAAAAAACCGTTCTCGAGGTGGTTGAAGAAGCGGTGGTTGAAATAAAAAACTTATTAAAAGAATTTGACGAAATAAATGAGGCTTTTGGAGATGCAGATGCTGATTTCGACAAACTTTTAGCCCGACAAGGAGAAGTTCAAGAAAAATTAGATCACTTTAATGCATGGGAATTAGACAATCGATTAGAAAAAGCAATGGATGCTTTACGCTGTCCTGATCCCGGCGCCATCATTAGTACCCTTTCTGGAGGTGAAAAAAGACGAGTCGCACTATGCCGACTATTACTTCAAGAGCCTGACGTTTTATTGTTAGATGAGCCTACCAACCACTTAGATGCGGAATCAGTCGAGTGGCTTGAGCAACATTTACGTCAATATAAAGGGACGGTAATCGCGGTAACTCACGACCGGTATTTCTTGGATAATGTGGCGGGCTGGATTTTAGAATTAGATCGTGGCGAAGGAATTCCATGGAAAGGAAATTATTCATCTTGGTTAGAACAAAAACAAAATAGATTAGCGCAAGAAGAAAAAACAGAGTCTCGGAGACAAAAAACATTACAGCGTGAATTAGAATGGGTACGTATGTCCCCCAAAGCTCGCCAAGCGAAATCAAAAGCTAGAATTGGAGCCTACGAAAAATTGTTATCAGAAGAAAATAAGCAAAAGGAAGACAAATTAGAATTGTTCATTCCAGCGGGTCCAAGGCTTGGCAATAAAGTCATCGAAGTCCAAGGTGTATCCAAATCATTTGGCGACAAATTATTATATGAAAACGTCAGTTTTTCATTGCCTCCTGCTGGTATAGTGGGGATTATTGGACCTAATGGTGCAGGGAAAACGACGATGTTTAAATTAATTACAGGCCAATTAGAACCTGATAGTGGAAGTTTTGAAGTGGGAGAAACGGTTAAGCTAGCGTATGTAGACCAAGAACATAATCAATTATTGGCCGAGAAGTCTGTTTTCGAAACCGTGTCTGACGGCAATGACTGGGTGATGTTGGGGGGAAAGCAAACGAATGCCAGGGCTTATGTCAGTAAATTTAATTTCAACGGAGCGGATCAGGAGAAAAAAATTGCCAATTTATCTGGTGGAGAGCGCAATAGAGTCCATTTAGCCATGATGCTAAAAGAAGGTGCAAATGTACTTTTGTTGGATGAGCCGACCAACGACCTAGATGTAAACACATTAAGAGCCTTAGAAGAAGGATTGGAAAATTTTGCAGGTTGTGCCGTTGTCATTTCTCACGATAGATGGTTTTTAGATCGAATTGCTACGCATATTTTAGCTTTCGAAGGCGATTCCCAGGTCACTTATTTTGAAGGAAATTATTCCGAATACGAAGAAGCTCGGAAGAAGAGACTAGGAAATGATATCACTCCCAAACGAATAAAATATAAGAAATTGCAATAAAGTAAGGGATATTAATCTTTGTAATTATGACACCAAGAGAAAAAATTCAATTAGTCATTGACGAAATGGGTAAAGTTGTGATTGGGCAGGAGCGCTTAATCAACCGGCTATTAGTGGGACTTTTCACTGGTGGACACGTGCTTTTAGAAGGGGTGCCTGGATTGGCAAAAACACTAACAATCAATACACTTGCAAAAATCCTAGATTTACATTTCCAACGAATCCAATTTACTCCTGATTTACTGCCGTCTGATTTAGTGGGAACCATGATTTATAATCCGTTAAAGAACGAATTTGAAGTAAAAAAAGGACCCATTTTTGCTCAAATCATTCTTGCGGATGAAATTAACCGGGCTCCGGCAAAGGTCCAATCAGCTTTACTGGAAGCCATGGCAGAAAAGCAGGTCACCATCGGGGAAACTACCTACCCTTTAGATAAGCCATTTTTGGTATTGGCTACTCAAAATCCTGTGGAACAGGAAGGAACTTTCCCTTTGCCTGAAGCACAAGTAGACCGATTTATGCTCAAGGTATTTTTAAATTACCTAGATAAAGATCAGGAATTAGAAGTGATGAGAAAGATGTCCAATATGGACTTCAAATATGAACCTAAAGCCATTTTGACTTTTGACGACATTCAACATATTCGAAAAGAGATCAATAAGATTACCATCAGTGAAACACTTGAAAAGTACATCATTGAGCTCATATTTGCCACCAGAAATCCCGCAGAATATGGCTTAACTAAAGAGGCGGATTACATCCAATTTGGCGCATCTCCCCGAGCAAGTATTCATTTAAATCTAGCCGCCAAAGTAATGGCTTATTTGGAGGGAAGAGATTACGTATTGCCGGAAGACATCAAGGAAATGACGCCTGATGTGCTAAACCATCGGATTATTTTAACCTATGAAGCGGAAGCCGATAATATATCGACGCTTCAAATCATTCAAACTATTTTAAGTTCAGTAGCCATTAATCGCTAAAACTGATTGAAAATAGGTGACTATTTTTAATTTGTACCCCTTTAATGAATGAAAAGAAAATCAGCGCGAACTACTCCGCGCTGATTTTTTATTTACGAAGTATTAAGATACTCGGGTCATTGATATATCGGCCTGACTTTGCCCCATATAAGGATAGTCCATTCGGATATCCTTCCGGAACTTCCAAACGAATAGTCAATTTACCTGTTGCATTTGTGACTTCTATAGAAGAGCGAGGCAATGTGCATTGCACCCAATATCCATAGGTTCCAGGCTCGTCAAGTTTATGATTTTTAGCTTGGTAAAACCACGACAAAACTCCTTGATGGTCTGCAGGATCATCATCCAAATCAAATGAAGCGGCAAATTGACCGTTGGATGAAACTTGCACGACAGAAGGATTCTTTTTAAGGTCTGTTTGCGGATAGGCGTTAGGATTTTTACTTGGATCGAAGGTTCCTTTGCCCAACATGTAATCTCCACTCATTGGACCAGCATTAGGCCTATCTTTTCCTAACAGAGGTTTTGAGGAAGCCTCCACAAAAAAACTAACTTGGTCTATGGATTCCAAAGGCATCTTCACCCAATCAAAATTGTATTCGAAATAGCCAGATCCAGCCCCGTTCAATTTGTTCCCCAGGACGCCAGTCCATTGCTTAACAGACCACGCAGCTTTCGAAATTTTATCCACGGGGACCGTTAGTAAAACTTGCTTGGGTGTTAGGTTGATTTTTCCTTGCTCGACAATCAAAGAAACAAAGTTTTGATGCAATACTTGCCCATTGCCATCTTCCAATTTCAATAGTAAGGTGTTTAAAGATTTCTCCTCTGGTAGCGTAATTTCTAAAGAATCCAAGGCTTTGACAGACCAAGGAGTCCAAACAATCTGTTTGGATTTAGTCCACCAATTTTTCTTCTCTCCAAGGGCATTTTGCCCGGCAAATTCCATTTTTAATACAAGCTCTTTGGGTAAATCAGTAGCGCCAATTAATGCTGATAAGGTTAATGGGATTTTTAATTTTTGGCCTCCTTTACCCGCCCAAGCAATTTCCTGGCCTGTCGACAAGTAAAATGGCCCATGCAAATCTTTCAAAGTCATTCCTGGAGCAATCGCACCCAATCCCGTTTCTTTCTCTGTGCGGTCAAATCGATAATAGCCATTCCACTCATTAATGACATCGTGGTGTTCCGTGTATAACCAACCGGCCATTTTAGGAAATGTACGGAATGAATTCATTGCTTTATGATAATCCCAGGTATAATCCACATCGCCTGAACTTCCATCATAGCCCCATACATTTCCAAATTCCGAATTAATCATCGGTTGGTTCCCCTGCTTATATCCTTTTTCAAAATTCCAAGTACTTCCCGGAAAGGTATTGTCCGATTGATCCTTATTGAACTTATCCCATTCATAACCCGGTAAATAAGAATGCCATGAGTGTATGTCCGTTTCTGTGTGTCCCTTTCCGCAACAAATGGAATTATCTTCTACTAAACGAGTGGGATCTAAAGATTTGGCTTTTTTATACACATCCACCACC
>Ga0209829_10002950_pt1 | contig 12634 bp, 13 predicted proteins | sample C_140205_EF_Meta_FD_187311 | JGI IMG/M metagenome (GOLD analysis project Ga0209829, IMG submission 187311) | Freshwater microbial communities from Lake Croche, Canada to study carbon cycling - C_140205_EF_MetaG (SPAdes) (version 2) | ecosystem: Environmental > Aquatic > Freshwater > Lake...
CAAAGGATAAATTAGAGCAAGCGCTACAAAGGACCAATGTGCATATTTCACAGAATCTGCCAGCGAAGTTGACAAAGTCTATCAAAGAGAAATGCGAAATCACAGGATGTTGGCTGTTTATTTATACGCCTGATGAGCTGGTAAAAATGCTGTAAAATAGAATACGTTATTTTATTTTTCTACAGGGACAACAACTTGATTCAATTGAATACTGTTAATACTCGGACCTTGCCCCAGTTGTATCAAGCACGGTGTTGCAGGAGCAGATATTTTCGTGATCCCTTTCACAAACTTAATAAGTCCTTTCCTGAACACTGCTGAATCTTTTAATACGGCCATGATATTGGACCGAATGGTATCCTTCGACAGCTTGTGATGTGCACCGAGTAAATCTACCAATTCGCGCACTTCTATCTCGCCACCTGCTTGGCAAACGCGCATAATGGATCCAATCCACATCACATCTTTCTCATCGGCTGTTTCGCGAAAGACCCCTTCAGGAATGACGATTGCACCTCCTACTGCAAAACAGTCCGCTCCACGCGCCTTCTTCAGAATCCGATCCAGCCGTCCTTCGGATTCGTCCAATAGGTCGGCACACCAGCGCCCTACTTCATCTAAGTGCGCCTTGTGTCGTCGCCAATCCGTGCGACGTTTTCCCATATCTGCCACTGCTACTTCCAGTTCGCGAATCATCTCCGCACGATCAAAGGCTCCAGATTCTGTCTTGCCATACTGCCACCAAATCCGACATAGCGACAATACCATTTGAAAAAGACGACCCTCGTCCTCCCCGCTGAACTCTTCAAAGCGATTGATGTATACCATCATTTTGTTGTCATCAAACTCCGTTAACATCGGCCCCGTTACTGCCTTCCCATAAATATCCGTATGGCGACTAACCATAATTCCAATGGTGGCATTGGGATTCTCTTTCAAATCCCGCACAAACTTCTCCACTTCGGCTTTGGGTACCACGCCACTGTATTCCTTGAGTTCCCAGAGTACATGGTGTCCCTCAAGTTCCATCAGGTAATCCATCTCGTGTCCCGTGCCGTTCAGCGCCGTTTGACGCAACGCAAACCCCTGACACACCGCGTAATTTCGTCGAAGAATCCCGCCAAACTGTTCTTCAAATGCATTGCCTTTTTGTTTGACATTGGCTTGGCGCTTACCGAGAACAGATGACAGTTTTCCAATCTCCTCGGTCTGTTTCAAAATAGAATCTGCCAGCCGTTTATTGGACACCTCCATCTTATCCAGCTGATCCTGCTTAGCCGCAACGAGTTTTTCCATTAAGGCCTCTGTTTTCGCCACCGCATCAGCAATGTCCTTGTCGCGGCTCTCTTCTAATCCACGTTTTCGAACCTCTGCTACATCATACTTTGCCACAAGGCTATCATATTCTTTTCGCAGAAGACGTAGCTTCTCGTCGCCCTCTTTCATACACGATGCCCGTTCCGCCCCCGTGGCGGTTTTTACTTTTTCAGAATACTCGCTATACAGCCTCTCCTTTTCCGAGGAAAGGCTATCTAATGTGCTTTGCAGCGACGTAATTTGCTGTTGATAGGTGCTGCGAATCTGCGCAATCTCTGCATCTTTGAGTTCGGTTACTTTTTTGAATTCATCCGTGCTGCGCCGACTACGAACCGATTGCTGAACGGATGCACCGATAAACAGAGCCTCTTCCACTTCTTCTACGGCCCCCAAGGTATAAATACTGGGAAGATCGTATTCTTGACGAACATTGACCGTTACTTGTTTGGTGTTACGGATGGGACGATGCATCATTTTATATTAATTATGAAGCGCCTATTACCATAGTAACGCGCGAACCGTTTAGGCCCAACCTTTAGGTAGAGCCTAAAAAAAAGAAAACAACAATAGATAGTTACATAATGGATACTACGAATGAGTTTAACGAGCTACATATGAAATACAATCAAATCGAAGAGACGCTGCATATCCTGCAAGAACAGTATCAACAACTTACAAGAGACCATCGTGAGCTACGAACACAGTATGCACGGCTTTCTACAGAAACCATGCGTCTTCAATCGCACGTGTCACAGCATGTGACACATCAAACACAATCCTTTATCGAACAACAACTATGCGATACTACTAATACATTATCACAGTCCAGATTACGTGAGATCCTTCCTGCAATCGATACAAACCCTTGTTATACATGGATCACGCCGAATATGGCGATTGGTAGTTCCGATTCAGATTACAGCCCTTTTGACTGCATTGTCAACCTGAATTTTCAAGGAGAACTTCTGGCCTTAGGCAATACCTTGCGACACCATGATATCCGCTCAACAATAAGTGATACACAAAAGCAAATTACGCAAGTAGCCATCTATGATCATCCGTCTGAAAAGGAGTTTATGAAGCGAGTCCTACATTCGGTTATTCCTTTATTGGTCCAACGCGTTCGACAACTCCCCAATCTAAAAATTCTGTTTCACTGTTACGCGGGTGTTTCGCGGAGTGGCTCGTTAGGAATTGCCTATTTGGCCTTGATGGAATCACGTCCTTATGACATTGCACTGCACCGTGTGAAAGAGATGCGGCCAGAAGTGAATCCGAATGCTGGTTTTGTGGAGGCGATCACGGAGTTTTTGAGCGAGATGCGCAGTATACAAAATATGGTTGTTGTATGAGATGTATAATTCACTGTATAAAATAAGATGATAATCTAAAGCCATTCTCATCTTATTATACTAGAAACCATGTTCCGACTCCTCATTACGTTTTGCGCCATCTTATCTCTCTTCACGATTAATACTGTAAATGCTGCCAATCAAACTCGTATTTACGCTGCACCTTGTACGTCCTTCACGGTATCTTCAGGAACAGGCTGTGCATGGATGTGCACCTATTGCGCGAATCAGCTCGGCACGAACAATTATTATTTTACAGATGGTATCTGCACGTATCAGCCCCTTTCATGGACGCAAGGACTGGAACAGCGCTGGTATCAGACGGGCGGTTGCGTAGGAAATCCGATCGCGGGCCAACTCTATACATGTTGCGCAGTGGGGGCATAAATGCCCCCACACCCCTCATGTGTTATAATGTTATAACAAATAAAAATACATCCAAATAAAAATGCATCACAATAGTTTATGCATATTATAATTTGTATTTAATTATCTTCTTTTGCAAAGAGTTTTCGTGCCGCCTTTGGTTTTAACGTAGTAGTCACATTTACAGTAGAACGTGGTTCCTTTAGTGGTGCAGATGGAGCAACCTTTTGTGTAAAAGGTTTCTTTTCACTTTCAATATGCGACAAAGGTGCTTTATTGGATTCCATTACTATGAGCTACCTCTACAACGTAGCATACTTTGTTCAATTTTTATGCAGGTCTCATGCAGACATGCGCAGAAACGAAATCGACGACTTCCGATCCGCCTTCTTTGACAATGTGATCCGCCAAGAAAAAGAAAAAGAGAACGCATTAAAGCGCCTACAAAAGAATTGTTTTCACACATTTGTTCTTGCAGAATCTGCAGACCATACGATGCAATATGGTATTTGTTCAAAGTGTCAATTTGTTACATCAAGAAGAATAAAACCGAGGGTCTTTAACTGAGAGCTGCACTTTTATAGAAAAAAGGAGTGTTGTAGGAAAGTACCTTTCAAAGATCCCCACTAAGCTCGTCCGCGATGGGAGTTTAATTATCCATGGCAATTGCCATGGTATAAACCAGATGTGCCTCTTCCTCTGTAAATATCCCATTTTCTAGGGCGTGTTTGACAAATCGACTACGTGTACTTCTTCGATCAATCGCTGTCATTTCAGTATAAGACCCTTGTCGCCTAAACTGAACATAAATCCAATGAGGATGGATCTTTACATTTGCAAAGCTTTTGTGCTGTAAAACGGTAGGTCCGACTCGAAGCTCTGCCAGCGGTTCCATTACCGAAGGCTTTATTATCTATCTTTTAGAAGACAATATAGGTTCAAATTTTCACGCGCGTATAGTATCCTTCCTCAAATTACTATACGGTAATTATAATGTTCGAGTGGTTTGTTGAGTTGTGGACTGCGTTTATGACATGGATCTTTTCGCTGTTTGGAATGGAGTATAATGCTCCTCATGAACCGTCCCAACAAGAGCCTGAAAAGAGCGTCTCGTTTGAGGAACAGCCGACGGAGATTCCGTCCCAATAATATACAGTCGTCATTCAGACGATGCTTAGCATTTTATATGAATATAATACATATCTTACTATAAAATGCTCATCTTAATGTTTCCCATGTTTGTTGTGTATTGTCATACTCATCATAAAACAAATACAATACATTCGAAAATGCACCATCATCTTGTGGCGGATGTTTTATCGCATACTTGACATACTCCACTAGTTTTTTCTCTCGTTGTTCCAATTTCATTTTGCGTTGCCCTTTTACTGGTTCATATGTATCTGGATTATAACGAATAAATCGTACAGGCATTCCTCTTTGTTCTACAAGATTTATCATTCGTATTTGTTCACATTCACATGCGTAACTCTGGTGTTGATGTTCATCCACTTCAACATATACAAAATGTGTTCCACAGTCGTATTGAAAGTCGGGTCTTTCTTTTCCACATTGCATACCTTCCAGCATCTTATCATGTACAAATACATCTAGACCATTTGCACATAATACATCACCTACTCGGTTTTCTTTGGCATGTTGGCGCATCTGGATTATACCTGGATCACATGTTGTGCATTTCCCATTCGTAAGAATATCATCTAGTCCGCACACAGTACATGTTTCTATTCCCAGATTTTTAGCATCGGCTTGTTTATGATCTTCACAATAACGCATACCGTTTGCTTCATAGGTGCCTAACCGATGACATCGTGTGGTTTCACATGTGCGATTTGGTGATAGAATCATACCTTTTTTCTTATGAGGACCACAATGACTTATTCCTTTTCCTAACCAACCGTATATAGACCTAGTATTACACCCATCTGTTTCACAAAATTTGCTCTTAATATTTACCATTGTGTATTCTTTATGATTGTCACAAAACCTACCTTTTTTCTCTCCACGAAAATTATAAACAGGTAGAATTTCACAACCATCTGCTTCACATATTTTACTCTTAACATTCACCATATAAGGTTCTTTATGATTAATACAAAATCTACCGGTTGTTTTTCCATGAACATTATAATAAGGTATAATTTGACATCCATCTACTTCACATGTTTTACTCACTACATTTACCATATTTAGTTCTTTGTGACTGGTACAAAATCTACCTGTTTTTTCCCCATGAACATTATAATAAGGTATGATTTCACATCCATATGCTTCACATTTTTTACTTCTGATATTTACCATATTAGATTCTTTGTGAGTAGAACAAAATCGACCGTTGGTTTTTCCTCGAATATTATATTTAGGTATAGTTTCACAACCGTTAGCTTCACATTTTTTGCTATGCACATCTACCATAGTTGATTCTTTGTGATTAGAGCAAAATCGGCCTTTGGTTTCTCCACGAAAATTATATTTAGGTATAGTTTCACAGCCATCTGCTTCACATGTCATGTTCATCACATCTACCATATTTGGTTCTTTGTGAGTGGAACAAAATCTACCTTTGGTTTCCCCTCGAACATTATAGTTAGGTATAGTTTGACAACCATCTACTTCACATGTTTTGTCTTTGACATTTACCATATTTGGTTCTTTGTGATTGGCACAAAATCTACCTCTGGTTTTTCCACGAAGATTGTAAGATGGTTGAATCATACACCCATCTGCTTCACATGTTTTGCTTACTACATCTACCATATCGGGTTCTTTATGATTTTTACAAAACTTTCCTTTGGTTTCCCCTCGATTATTGAAAGAGGCTTGTTTTCCACAATGACAATTAGGCATAGTTGTTGGTAGAGTTATTATATGTATATTTTTATTTTTAATTCAATTTTAGAAATATTTTTAAAGATAAATATAGATATATGAAACATACTAATGTTTCCAAAAAAAGTTGAGTATGTATAAAAGTACCAAAAATGTATTTTTTTGGTACTTTTATTAACGAAATTTTATAACGTGCTACACGCGCTGAATAAATTCTCCAACATCTTCCGCTTCTGTTCCGCTTTATCATGGATTAGCCGATCAATATTGAGGATGGAATCTTTTTCAATGGCCAGAGTCAAATGATATACCTTAACGACTTGTGTTTGTCCCATGCGAACTGCTCGTCCAATCGCCTGTTGAAGAACCGCACTGGCCCACCATCCAGACATAAAGATGATACGATCATATTCTTGAAGGTTCAGGCCCGCGTTACCTGCCTGCAGTTGAAGAAGTAAAACTGTCGTCTCTGTGGATTCCTTTGACCGTTTTAAAATAACTGTGCGTTCATTCTGTGTCAGCCCACCGTGGTACAGAAGAATATTCTCATCAGCAACCAAGCCCTCAGCTAAGAGGAATTCGCGTAGCAATGACATTTCATCATGGAATTGACAGAAGATAATATACTTGTGACAAGTATTTACTTTAATGGAAAGGTCCACTACGCCATCTTCTTCACCGGGTGTAATGCTGATTTGAACAGGATCTTTAGCGATATCATCTAAATCCGTCAACATAATGTCCTTGATCTTGGCCATCTTGGTACTAGGCCCTACCCAGTCAGCACGATCATATGCTGGATTCTCCCGACGTTTTGCGTTGATATATGTTTGCGGGCTCGTAGAGAGCTGTCGTAATCTCAGTAGCAATTTGAAGGTTTCAATGCTACTAAGCTGCTCGTATTGGTATTTTTTTAAGAGCGCGTCCGCCTTTTCTGTTTTCTTACCATCTTCTTGAGAGGTAGACCTGTTTTTTGACGCATTGCCGCATTGGATGCCTTCATAGAATTCCTCCTCAGCCTCACTAGCAAAGGGTAAAATCAATTCATGAATTTCAGGCACAGGAGGCGCTCCTTTGATGACACTACGCAATGAATCAAGAGAGCGATGTAATAATAAATGGGGCATCATGGTGCGGTAGCGTGGCTCCCATGTAAACAGTGGCGAATAAGGTACGCCGATAAAGGCAAGGAGACTCACCACATCCTTTAAGGAATTGACGAGGGGTGTGCCAGTAACTGCCCATCGGATCGGCGCTTGAAGGAGACGAGCGCAACGAGCCACTTCCCCACTTCCGTTTCGGATTTTATGAGCTTCGTCGAGTACGACGCGATCCCACACTTGACGGTAATGCATAGGAACATGGTACAGTTTTTCATAGTTGCTGATGTACACAGCGAGTTTGATTTCCATTGGTTTGCGTTGCATAACAGGTCCGTCCTGTTTTTTCAGTTCCCAGCCTGAAGCTCCAATCATGTAGACGGATATGCCAGCTTTCATGCATATGGCCGACCAGGTATCAAGCATGGCCAATGGGGCAATTAACAGTGTTTTTAAAAGGGGGTGATTGATCATGGTGCTTACAATTTGGACAGTTTTGCCGAGTCCCATGTCGTCACATTGGAATCCGCCATAAACCGTTTTGTAACCGCCTTCACGATCCAATACAGCGGTACCGTTGCGTTCTTTATCGAGCATCCAGCGGATTCCATCGAGCTGATGCTGAAAATAGGTAAAAGTGGGCCACAGGGGCTCAATGTTTTGCAAACGCACTTCATTATGCGAAAGCATTAGATCTTTTGACATCGTTTGACACAATTAAGGGTCTTGCATTAAAAATAGCCAATTGGCATTTTCAATTTTTTTTAAGGTTTTGACGAATGTACAGATTTAATGGATTTTATGGGATTTATAAATTTTACAGAATTTTACAGTTGAATGTTAATTGCGCATATCCTATTTAGACCTATGCACGGGTCTAATGATTATGCAACCCTAATTGCCGCCATTCAGAAAGAAGCAATTCCTGCAATTCCAAATCATCCTCGTCGAAAATGGGGACATTCTCTGAAGGGGGTGCAGCAGGAACATTGTGAACTGGCAATGGTTGTACGATTGGTTCAACCATATCCGCGTGTGATGGAGGAGCAAAGATTGCACCAATATGCTTCTTCTTCCATCCCTCCACTGTGTAGCTATTCATGGTAAAGATGGATTTTTGTCGTCCATTGCTCAATGACACATTGTAGGCAAATACCAGTTCGAATAAGGTAAAATCCTCGTAAAATAGCATTCGATGTGCTTCATACGTAATTGTCTGATTAAATGGCGTATCTAATGCTTCAAATGAACCTGACGAGCAAGGTATAATACTTTTCCGTAACTTCATGCAGTCGTTTAGAGTAGTACGATCAAATGCGTAAAATTGTTCACCTGATTTGATTAGAAGGTGTCGTTTAGAGGCTGATAAATAGGATACCACATTTACATCTTCAAGATCCATCATGTCATATGCATTTAACCCAATAAATGGGCAACCAGGCAGACCAAGTGTCAGACGTTTATCCAGTGCAGTGATGAAGGTAGGGAGAATAAGACTAAATCCACGCGACACATATTTTTGAATTCGATCACGAAGTATATCGGTATAGGGATATTGAGAGGGTTGTATGGACATTTCCTTCTGTTTTGTATTATCGTCTGCTGTTTCAAACTGTTCTGTTCGCGCGTTATACCATGTACAACATATTGACAAATCAAAATGGTCATTGACGTAGTTTTGTAGTTCTGATACGATAACCACGATGAGGTGAACTTCTGTGCCTGATGGATGAAGGAAAGAGAGAACTTGTTGGATTTTTTTGAGGAACTGATACTCGTGATTATTGGACTCGAACTTGGTAGTCAAGTTATATCCATTTTTTAGCAGAAAGGTACTAAATCGCAAGACGGTTGATTTCTGATTTAAATGCCCATCTTCAGAGAACATGCAATTCGTATCTTGTACCAATATATTTATATTGTTGGGGATAAATGCAGGATCTACCCCTTCTTGTTGCAAGTACAACGCCAGAGCCACACTGCCTGTGAATAGCGAATTGGTGGTTTTTAAGAGATCTTTAAAAGGAGCCGCAGGAATGCTGTAGGATTGAAGAAAGGACTCCATTTAAGTAACAATTGTGTGGTACCTATTTTTAGGTAGGAATCAATTTCAAATTTTTTTAAACATTTCACTTTTACAACATTCAAAAAATCACAAAAAAACTTTTTATGGGTTTTTGTGATTTTTTAACTTTTTATGGTATGTAACGGTTTATTTTTATTTTCGTTTTGGATTTTTGGGCGTTTGTAAAAGCGCTACGCGCAAATGAATGGAAAGCACGGAACATCTCCCACGGTCAAGGATGCACCTGCTGAAGTCGGATGTCCTTTCAGAAACGTACCATCTGTCATGTTAAAGGCACGTGAGCGCGCCGAGTAGACATAGGCGGTCTTTTGAACCACATTCCCCTTTTCTTTTTTGAGAAAGGACTTCTTGCGATAATTGATAAAGATGTCCACACCAGCATGATACATGAATACGATGTGAGCGGCTTCGGTTGAATCAATCACTACTTCCGTATTGTCCACGATGAAGACATTTGCACCGAGCCACGATGCAGGCAATTGCCACGCAGTGCACATTTCGGCAGTCAGTGTGTAGATGCGACCGAGTTTTGACAAAATGCCGAGCAGTTGAGTGTCCTTGGCGTGAAGAATCGCTTTGCCCTGTTCGATGTAGGCCCGAATCATAGTAGGATCGTCCAGATGCCGCATTAAGAGTTGTGTATTAGCGATGGCCTCGGCACATGACCGTTGTTCCACGGGTTTTTTGGCAATTTGATTGAAGATTTCACGCATACAGCGATCCTCTTCCGTGGGATTGTCCCAGCGATCGATGCGGTCCACCATACGAAGCCAGTCAGGAATGGCAAGACCAGGGCAGAAGTGTTGAAACACTTGAATAGCAGCACAGTGTTCTACTTTTACCTTGCCATCGGGCCACTGTGAAACCGACGTGTGATGGTGATCAAAGATGTCAACGGATAAGGCTCCCGCTGCAATCCATGCATCGCGGTGCACCTCCTCGACACTGACATCCACCATCAAGATGTGTGTATTTTTCATAGTGGTCGCCGCAGGCCAATGATTAGACGGCGTGGGTGAAATTGGGAACATTTGAACAGTTCCACTTTGTTTGAGCGCTTCTTGAGCGATATAGGCTGAGAACCAGCCATCAATGCAGTTGCCATGAAAGAGAATAGTGAAAGCGTGAGTCATCTTATTATTTTTGAGGTATCTTACAAAAAAGACGGCACGTCTTTCAATTTTATTTTATGATAATTTCTGATAGTTTCTGATAGTTTCTTTTTCTATTTTATTGTATGGTTTCGCTATTGAAGTGTGGGATAATGAATGGGGGCTACATTACATAACATCGTCACCCCCACAACCATTGCGCAAATGGCCAACACATAGGTCGTATCCCAAAAGGTACCACTTAGAAAGCGTATAAATTGGTACAAGATACTGAACCACATAAAGGTCAAGCCGAGCCATGTTGTGTAAACATTGCAAGTATCGTTATACTCCCAAAACATGCGACTGTCGATTTCATCCATTTCGCACATGGCATTCTCAGTAGATAAGCGTAATAATAATGTCCGTTTGGAACGAGTAATCCATTTGTTTTTATAGTAAAGATGAATACGTTCAGTCACACCCATTTGGCAGTATAAGGATGATGTATTGGACATATGTAACATGTTGTACTGATTGTACTGAGTGGCACATTAGTCAATTTTATTGATATACCATGATGCATCTTGTGTCAAAGAAGTATGTGCTAAAGGAGCATTCTGTTTATGAGAAAGGCAATCCAATTCTGGAGCACACATGTCTAGCGGTGGCGGAACTGCTGCAGTAGTAGTAGCAGTATCAGTAGCAGTATCAGTAGCAGCAAACGGTGTTTGAGCTGGATCATCTTCTTCCTCTTCCTCGTTGGACGGATACATTATTTTTGCCAAGCGAACTGCTTCAGATAATGAACATGCAGAGATGGATTGCAAGGATGCATCTAAAATAGCATTAACTGCATCATGGACAACGGCATCTGCTGTATTTGCTACTGTATTCAACCGCGCCCCAACCGATTTTTTCTTGTAGGGCTCCAAACAGCTGGTTATATTTTGATATAGGACACCCACTTGGGAATACGAAATAGATTCACCAATTGCAGATTCAATACTAATCAATTTAACTTTGCAAACCCGCTTGACTGCCATGGAGATATTTGGCCACGCAGGAACATTTGCACAAATAGTACAAGCAACACCATTCTTTGTACAATCATGACACCATGGGCAATCTAATCGCCCATACCATGGAATGCCGAGATGAGATGGATAAATTTGTTTGCAGATTCCGCAGTAGAATTCATCACAATGCAGCCGTGGATCCAATCTATTCATTGTGGTAGTTGGTATTATCTGGCCGACAAGGGAGTATTCAATTTTATAATTAAAAACTATTTTTATTTTGTTTTGTAATTTTCTGTTTTTTATTGGGATATAATGTAGATGGACATTTGTCAAACGGTATACAATGGATCTTGTACAAGTGACGAAAGGACAGTAGACATACGCAATACCATGTCATGAATGTAGTGTGCATATTTAATATCATTGCATGTCGTTGTCCATTCCATAAACTCATCCATCTTTCTATAAATACTGGTACGCAATTTAGGACTGTGAAGGAGCATGGTAGGTTTGATGATCAAGAATTCGATAAGATCAGTTACAGCTTTTTTGCGCTCCATACTAGTTGTTGCATGTTCAATCTCATTCACTTTATTACGAGCGAAGATCATATCATCTTCAAAGTTGTATTTGACGGCCAGTTGATGTTGGTCCAATGGAATAACCATAGAACCCACGCAATTAGACGGTACCATTACCTCAATAGGCATAAAGTCAGGAAAATACTCAAATTGTTCATGCACAGTTTGTTGTTCAAATGCCGCAAACTCTCTTAATTGCGGTAGATCCATAATCATGAGGCGAATCATTGAATATCCGTTACCGAGATCCTTTTTCCATGTACCATAGTGCTTAGACCAATCCTCGTCAGCCCACACCTTATCTTCTCCTAATATTTCCAAGTTTTGTAAGCGTTGCATCTGTATACGATTGTAGGTGGGCCAATGTTGACCTATCTCCTGACTCTGTTCTCCTGGAACACGTGAAAGGATGGTGATATGTTGACCTACACGTCCTCCTGATAGTTGTTGCACAAGAATAAGCCCATCTCGAGCATGGGCTTGAAAGGAAAGTTCAATCTCACGCATGGCCCAGTCAGGAAATAATAGATGGTCAAGAACCTCAAGGAGTTCCATTTCGTGTTTCATCTTCCATATTTGGTTTTCAATAGCTTCTGGTAAACGCTGTAACATTTGTAGAGAGGGAATAGGTCTCTCTTGTGTACTTCAACTATCTACCATGCACACGATATTTCAAATTTTTTTGAACGTTTCAAAACGTATTCAACACGCTCTAAAACTAAGAAAAAAGCCATTGTGGCGGTTTTCTTTTTTCTTTTTTCTTTTTTCTTTTTTTCTGATTTTTTAGTTGCATTTGTATATTTTTATTTATTAATAATGATTGAGAGCAAGGTTTTAATAGAATTGAACTCAACCCATAACAATGCAAG
>Ga0209829_10002951_pt1 | contig 12630 bp, 11 predicted proteins | sample C_140205_EF_Meta_FD_187311 | JGI IMG/M metagenome (GOLD analysis project Ga0209829, IMG submission 187311) | Freshwater microbial communities from Lake Croche, Canada to study carbon cycling - C_140205_EF_MetaG (SPAdes) (version 2) | ecosystem: Environmental > Aquatic > Freshwater > Lake...
ATAATCATAACATAAATTCTAAATTGTTTATTTTGTATTATCTATTTATCTATTTTACGTATCACCGTTTCTTTAATTTGTTCTTCCCGTTGTTCTAAAATAAATTTAGTCACTTCCTCTGCCTTATTTGGATTGGATGAATAATATGTTTGTAATGCCGCGACCAATGATTTTGAATTGATTGGTTTTTTCGTAGTGGTTTTTTTATACATTAAACTCCCTCCATTAATATCAAAACAATCAATTGAATTTTGTTTCATAGTTGACATCAGCATTTCGGTCAATGCTTTCTTTTTATTTCGTCGTTCTTTTATTTCAGATTGTAGTTTTGATATTTCTGTATCATTTTTTAACCATTCTTTTATACTCGCAACTAATTGTTCTTTTGTATCCATTGGTGTTTTGTTGTTTTGTTATTATAATATCAATTATGTTTCTATATTTTTTACGGTATTATTGTTATTATTTGACTTATAATGACGCTTACATAATTTATCTTGGAAAATGTTAAGTCCACATAGTCCTCCTTTATTTGGTCCCGATTTTAGAATTTGGCAACATTTATCTTCTACTATGACCAATTCTGGTTCTGGTTCTACATCATTTATCACTATTGTAGATATATTAGGTTCTTTTGATTGTTTGGCGGATTGTTTCGCTATTTTAGCAGATTGTTTGGCAGATTGTTTCGCTATTTTAGCAGATTGTCTAGCAATTTTAGCAGATTGTCTAGCAATTTTAGCTGATTGTATAGCAATTTTAGCTGATTCTTGTGCAGTTTTTTGCGCGGATTTAATCGCCGCTTTTTCATCCGCGAGTTTTTGTTTAGCATCCATCATTTTTTTCTTCATTTCTTTCATTTCTTTTATCTTCAATTCTTTTGCGGCTTCCTTTTGGCCATAATATTTATGATATACGCAATAATATTTATTGTTTTCGGATATTAATACTACATGAGTATTTAGACAATTTTGAACACAACATTCACCTTCTACATAATCTCGTAGATCTCCTGTTCTTTTAATAACCAATGATTCGTCGAAAAAATTGACCCCGTGTACTTTTTTTACATGTTCATCTTTATAATACGGCAATAAATTATTCTGTACATGTCTACAATAAGGACACCTTATTTCAACAGATTTTAACGCCCGACTTTCCATTGCATTATATTTTTTCTTATGATTCAAAATATCATTATATAATGGTATATAATTGAATTTATGGTTACAATCCAATGTCACGAAATTTTTAATTAATGGACTGTATGTAATTAAACATAATTGATTTTCTTGTTCTTGTTCTTGCGCTTGATCATTATCTTCGTCCAACGATTTATATAATTCACTATAAAAATCAATACCGCCTTCAATAATATATTTCGCCATTATTTATTATTGCGCAATGTCTTTATGTTTTTTATATTACATAATTATATTATAAATGTCACCTCCCACTGAATGGGGGCCACCAGTTTGGACATTATTTCATACCTTGGCCGAAAAAATAAATCCGGATAAGTTTAGCGTTCTTTCCCCGCAACTATTTTTTTTTATTAAACGGATATGTGCATCATTGCCGTGTCCCGAATGTTCGCAACATGCAGTCACTTTTTTAGGAAAAGTTAATTTTTCCAATATTAAAACCAAAACGGATTTACAGAATATACTTTATATTTTCCATAATATCGTAAATAAAAGAAAAAATAAAGCAGTATTTAATCGTGATATTGTATCTGCTCAATATGCTGGCAATAATATGATTAATGTATATAATAAATTTATTAGCGTATACCAGACTAAAGGTAATTTGAAATTGTTGGCGGATAGTTTTCAACGCCGTCTTGTTATACAAGATTTTAAAAAGTGGATAATTGCAAATATAAGTAATTTTATGTAGTCTTATTATTGATGTTTTATTGAGTTTTAGTTGTGCTACCAATCATTTCGCCGTTTTTATACACGGCACATTTAAAGGTTTGTTTACTTGGCATTGAACAAACCGATTTTGTACTAGATATTTCATTAAAAAATAAATATTTTTGAAGTCCCGACCAATAATATCCTGATGCGGTAAGTGCTCCTATAGCTGCCCCGGGCAATAATTCGGTCAGTACATCCATCAAATTTGTAATACAGTTTTGTTGAAATCGAAGAAATATATCTAATAACAAATAGAATATTAAACTTCCAAATATCCAGATATTATAGTCGCCGTTTGTATACATGGGTAAACAAACATACATAATTGTAAATGCCATAATATATATGCTATATCCTATTGGGTTACCATAATTGCTAAATTTCCATTCCACCATGGTACATATTTCAGGTTTAGTTGTTGATGATTTATCTTTACTGTGCAATATTGCCCCCGACCACATGTATACTGCCTCTCTAACAAGTGTTGCCACTAACATCCACCCGATAAAAATAAGTCCTTTGAAATTTTGAAATAGGATTGACATACCAAGCCCGCCAAATGCGAGAAATAATGGACTGTAACAACTAACAAAAAAAATGACGCTAATCGGTTTCAATAAATTCAATGGATTGTATTGTTTATTATTATCATCATTTTTATTATCCGACATTGCCTCCACAACTATTGGTGGTGGTGCGGTTGCTTCTACTGTAGATAGCTTGGCTTCTTTTTCGGAAAGAACGTCTCGATGTGCATCTCCTGACATAATTGTTTAATTGTGTAATATCCGTATAAATATAATATATAATAACTAATGATAATAAATTTATTGTTCTAATATCAAATCAAAAACTTCTTGGATTTTTGATACGGGATAAAATTGGATATTTTTATCTTTTAATAGTGCGGTTTCTGCATATTTTTCCATAAATTTCTCAAAATCGCGTTTGTTTTCTTCAGGAAATATAAATGCAGTAACTCCTGCTTTTATAGATCCCGTAATTTTATGATCTAATCCTCCAATCGCAGTTACAGAACCGTCTAATGTTATCTCTCCTGTCATTGCAAAATTATATTTTATTTTCCTATTATTCAATAAACTATAAATAACAGTGGTAATACATGATCCGGCAGATGGCCCGTTTTTCGAAACACTACCTTCGGGCGTGTGCATATGAATGCCGTATTTACTGGCGGTTTTACTATTATACAGATCATTTATAATAATACACCGATCTGGCGGGGTTAAACTGTATGCCAATGTGAGCGCGACATTCATCGATTCTTGCATAACATCGCCTTGCATTCCCGTTAATTTCAAATTCATAAATGTTTCACATGGATAAAATTTCGCTTCAATGGGTAATGTCCCGCCTTGTCCCATTGCATTTGCCCACATTCCGTTTGCGATTCCAATACGACTTTCTCCGTGTATTTTTTTAATGCGGACTTCTTGTTTATCTTTAAAATATTTATTTTTAATGTCGTCAATTGTTATTTTAATCGGGAAATCAATGTTAATATATGATGTCTGGTTTTTAAGAATATCGATATTTATATCACCTACAATTTCAAACAATTTTTCTTTCATTTTTCTTACACCTGATTCACACGTATAATTCTCAATGATAAATTTTATGGCATCATCATTAAAATGAATCATGTCTTCCAATCCAAACTTTTTATATATTTCTGGTAACATATGTGTATTTGCGACAACCAATTTATCTTCCAATGACAAATTGGTGAATTTAATTCGATGAATACGATCCAATAATATCTTATCAATGGCTTCCGGATCATTGTACGAGAGAATAAATAAAACTTTTGATAAATCTAAATCTATTCCTGAAAAATATTTATCTTGAAATGAATCGTTTTGAGTAGAATCTAATAAATGGGTTAATATTCCCACGATTTCCCGCCCGTGTTCTGTTTTACTTATTTTATCCACTTCATCGATGAAAATAATCGGGTTCATGCATTTTTTATCCATTAAAATCTGGACAATACTTCCCCACGTCGATCCGACATACGTATAATTATGGCCATGTAAAGTGCTACCATTTGCATCTCCTCCCATTGCGATCATTGCAAAGGGACGACTATTTCCCAATTCATCCTTTAAACAATTGGATAATCCTCGTTTTGCTAATGATGTTTTACCCAAGCCTGGCGCGCCTTCAAACCCAAAACAGTAACCGTCATGATTTCCGTTTACCCATTGCGCGATAATCTTTTCGATTTGTCCTTTTGCTTTTTCATGTCCATATACCGCTTCATCCAAGGTAATTCGGACATTTTTAATATATTCTGTAATTGTATTAAACTTTTCGGTGATGTGATCTATTTTTTTAGATGTTAAGGATGGGGGTGAATGTGAGGATGGCGACGGGTTATTAATTTTATACAATTTATTTATTTCGTCGATTATTGGCGTATCTGCATGATTTTTATAACATCTATTGATAAAATCGGCGATAATGGTACAAAGTTCCGTCTTTTTTTTGCCAGAATATGTTATTTTATGTATACCCGGTATTTTCTGAGAAACTATAATATTATTTAATTTCATAATATTCATAATTAATTCATTCTTATCAAGATTTATAGTTAATGCATTAACTAATATCGCAATTAATATCATTTTATTATTTGGTTCGGGTTGGTCATTGTTCGCCTTTATCATTTTAATATATTTGACTATTTCAAGACTCGTATATTTATCTTTTTGGGGAATAGATGTTACTGTGTTTGTTGTAATTAACTCTAAAAATCGACGCCGTATGTCATCCATGATAAACATAACTGGTTCTTTTATGTACACATTAAAAGGGATTTTTAATAACCCGTCAAGATATTGTCGTGATTTTGATCCCGAATCTTCCGATTTTGCTTTAATTTCTTTTAATTTCATCATTGCTCGTTCTTTTACAGAATCAGGTGCTTTTAATAAACATATTTGTTGTTCTAACGGTATTTTATTTATGTCAAAATTGGATAAATCGTTGGTATATTGTATCGTTTTTTTCATCGCGTCGCGAAAATATTGTTTTATCGACCATGGAAAACTATCAAACAACATAACTTGTTCATGTGTATCTATTGAACCATTGTTATCATTTGACAAAACATCGTACAATAAATACGCCATATATTTGTTATCTTGTGTCGTTACATTTATTAATAATTGTATTAATATATTTCGTTTAATATACAAATCAGAGGATATAAAATCGTTTACGGTATGAGCTAACGTTTTTTGTTTTATTGATTTATATTGATTTAAATATCCGTTATATTTATTATAAATGTCTATGAAATTTGAATTTGTTAAGTAATCTTTTAAGGTTAAAGACGTGATAAAATTATTAAATGTCTCTCCTTGAAATTCGCTGTTATTTGGTTTATTAATAGGATTATTGATAATTTCTACCATTGAATTAATATATTTGTTGTTCAAAAACCCGATAATGATGTCATCTACAATACCATTAATTAATAACGTTGTTTTTAAAACGCTATTATAAATATACATTTTTATACCATATACTTTTAAATGAAACGGTTTTACATTCAACGAAATGTCGATACAATCTAAATTTTTTATTGTCGGGTCTACAAATTCATCCGAAAATACAAGTTTTTTATGTTTATGTATATCTTTATCTGCTGTTGCTGTTGTTGTTGCTGTTGTTGCTGTTGTTGCTGTTGTTGTTGCTGTTGTTGCTGTTGTTGCTGTTGCAACAATCTCAATTTTAGATTCGGATTGTGATTTTGTAATGACGACGCGATAACTTGTTGGATGAAAATATTTTTTCAACAATTCATATTTTAATAAATCTGGATCGGGTATTATAATTGAATTGTTATTACCGAAACAAATGGTTAATAAATCTTCCAACGATTCTGTGCCATATATTTTTAATATGGCGGATAAATCATTATTTATTAATTGAAGTGAATTTATTATGGTTTCTGTATTGGATATGTGTGATATTTTTTTCACTTTTTCACTTAATATATTTAAAGAATTTATACACGAATTTACTTCACCAACTCCTAAAATATCTAACAATTTATTTCGATTTACATGAATAATGGTTTTTTGTATAATATCTTGGAAAAAATCCATCTTTTTATTCACTAAAATATTAATATCTTGTGGTATTGACGTGGTGGGATGTGGTAATAATGGTAAATGGGCTAATATATTATTATCTTTTGGTTGTGGTTGTGGTTGTGGTTGTGGTGGCATTATTTTGCCATTCATTTTATACTTTATATATCGATATATTATATTATTAAACAATATTAAACACGATTTATTATAGTATAATAAAAAACAACTGATAATTATTTTCAATGGGTATTCCAAGCTACTTTTCGTATATTGTTAAAAACCATATTAATATTATACGAAAATTGGGTAAAAAAAGTATGATCATAAATAACCTGTATATGGACTGTAATTCTATTATTTATGATGCAGTCAGAACAATTGATTTCGCTAAGTTTAAAGTGGGAGAATATACTGATGCAATTATTAGACAGGTTACTGTTAAAATTGAGGAATATATCGGCTTAATTGGTCCCGATAATTTAATTTATATTGCGTTTGATGGTGTAGCTCCTGTCGCGAAATTAGAACAACAGAGATCAAGACGATATAAATCATGGTATCAATCAGAAATCACAAAATCTATTTTTACTGGTACTGCTACTGCCACTGCCACTGCCACTGCCACTGCTACTGCTACTGCCACTGCTACTTCTAATAAAGCTACTAGTTGGAACACAACGGCGATTACCCCTGGTACCGAATTTATGGTTGAATTGAATAGGCGAATCCATGATTATTTTTCTGATACCTCTGCAAATTTAGAGAAATATAATGTTCAGAAAATTATTGTGTCTAGTAGTGATGAAGTCGGGGAAGGGGAGCATAAGATTTTTGAATATATTAGATTATTACCTGGTCTAGTATCCACTAAACGGTCAAATGAACAAAATAAAACGAGCGTGATTTATGGTCTGGATGCCGATCTAATAATGTTATCCATCAATCATTTACCTATTAACAAAAACATCTTTTTGTTTAGGGAAACCCCTGAATTTATTAAATCGATTGATAATTCTTTAGAACCCAATGAAACGTATTTAATGGATATTCCACTTCTAGCAGAAATCATTACTTTGGATATGAATAATGGCGCGGAATTAACTACAGCACAACAGAAGAATCGAATATATGATTATATATTCCTATGCTTCTTTTTAGGGAATGATTTTATGCCTCATTTTCCGGCATTGAATATTCGGACAGGAGGAGTTGATAAAATGTTGGGGGCATATAAAGCCACTATTGGATTAAGTGCGAATGAAAATTTGACGGACGGGAAACAAATATTTTGGAAAAATGTTCGGAAACTAGTTGCTTTTTTGGCGAATATGGAAGAAGAGTATTTTAAAAATGAAGCAAAATTGCGAGATAAAAGAGAAAGGTATGTGTTACCCGAAGAAACGGCGGAACAAAAATATATGAAGTTTGAGGCGATACCTACCTATGAACGCGAGACGGAGAAATATATTAATCCATACAAAGTAGGGTGGCAATCGCGATATTATAAATCGTTGTTGAATGTGGATAGAGATGAAATTCGGTGCAAACAAATATCCCTTAATTATTTGCAAGGGTTAGAGTGGACAATGAAATATTATACTAGCGGCTGTCCTGATTGGAGATGGAAATATAATTATAATTATCCTCCACTTTTACAGGATTTATTGACTTATATACCTTATTTTGATACAGTATATATTAAGGATAATGGGGCAGTTGCGGTATCTCCATATACGCAATTAAGTTATGTATTGCCTCGTCAAAGTTTACACTTTTTACCGGAGAAAATATATCGTCGTTTAAAAGAGGATTATTCACATTGGTATCCAACGGATTGTGAATTTGTATGGGCATATTCGCGATATTTTTGGGAATCTCATGTTGAATTACCTGAATTGGATATTGATGAAATCGAAACGGTTGTTTTGAATATATAATTATTGGATATAGAGTAGAAAATATTAGAAGAAAAAATAAAATATATTATTTTCGTTTTATTGTACTGCATTTTTTACTTCATAGTTTTTGTATTTTACACATTTTCTCATTTCAAATGCCGATTTTTCAATAATAAAAAATTGATTTGAAATTTTAAATAATTATAAAAAGTAATTACCAAACAAAATACATATTATTAACCAAATACTTAACTTTATAATACCAAATAAAATGACAACAATTATCCAAATTGGAGATGTTGGAGATGGAACGTTTAGTTTTATCAATAATGCCATTGAACGACGTATGCTGGCAAATGCATGGGCCGCAATCAATGAAACGGAGTCGTGGGCTTATATGTTACAAGAGCCAGAGCGCGGATATACGTGGTGTAATGATGCCCAATATAATAAAATACAAAACAAAATGGATGAACTGGACCCTGTTATATCTGGAAATCATAGTGGCTTTTCACTTGGATTTACTATGCGAATGATGCAAACAATTGCACAACACGGCATTGATGCAGTCGAGGAGATATATAAAGTGAAACCAAATTGACCAATTTGTTCTTGAGTATAAATAAGTATGTATAAATGTTCCAAAATGTAAAAGGGAGGGATTTTTACACCCTTTCTCATTTCAAACGCCCATTATTTTACATATTGTTTACGAAATGTAAATGAAATTCTTGATTCTTTATTTTTTTTGTATGGGTATATTTTATTGATTTTGAAATAATATAATTATAATATAATTATAGAGTAAATAATGAAAGATAAATATCCAGGCGGAGAAGAATATAATCGTCTTATATCACTTGATCCAACAAAGTGTAATCATTACCTACTAAGTATAAATGAGGATTTTATAAATTTGGAGATGTTAATAACACACAAACTACGCGAAGGTCCGCGCTCGACACGCAACGCTATTTTGAAAAAACATTTAGATGACGCCGGATATTCTGAAAACAGTAATGAGTATAAAAATTTAATATTAGCGAATGGGCTGTTATATCCGATCCTCATAGATCTAGACGGCGGAAAACGCAAGAAAAATAAAAGATCGCTACGAAAAAGTGTAAAAAGAAGATTAAGAAGAACAATAAGACGAAGAACAATAAGACGGTCAATAAGAAGACGACGATAAGTTAGATTATCATATTTATTTGTGTAGATAAATATAATAATGGCATTGACAAAACAAATAATTAGTGTATTTGAAACTCGCGGGTCATTTTTGAAATTATTGGAGGTAAATCCGGGACTAGTTATAATTAAATTGGGGGCAACGTGGTGCGGACCATGTAGGAAAATTGCGCCCGTCATTGAAGCTTTTTTCGCATCATCGCCTAATAATGTTGTTTGTGCGGATATAGATGTAGATGAAAGCATTGATTTATATTCATGTTTGAAATCTATGCGCATGGTCAATGGAATACCCGTTATACTTATGTATAAACGTGGGAATGTTTCTTTTGTTCCGGATGATAGTGTTACCGGCGCAAATCCGCCAGATTTAGATGCCTTTTTTAAACGTTGTGGGATTCAATTGGCGATTATGGATCGAGTATATACCACAAGAACGCAAACTAGATCATAAATAAACAGACAAAACAACAACAGCTAAATTGTTTTATTTGAATATTTTTACGTGGCGTGATTTTTTTTGTACATAACCCAATTTGTGCGGTATATGTTTCGATAATACAAATATCAAAACAGCACGATTGATCTGGACAAAGACTATAACATGATAAATAAGAACATAGAAAACAATCGTGATAATCTGATCGTGTTAGTATTTTTCTTATCTGATTATTAGCCGGTAATGTGGTATAGTTGTTGTCAGTATTGTCAGTATTATCGTCATCGGTAAAATCATCCAATCTCAATATTGGAATAGTGGATTTACTATTACTAATATTATTTTCGGTCGTGGTCATATAATAATAATAAACAAATAAAACTTAAATATTTATTTTTATTTACATTATAAATGTGTGATAATTGTTCTAATGATGCTAATAATGCTAATAATGCTAATAATACAATGATGCTGCTGTATAATGAGAAAATGGATAATTATATAACGCAATTACCAATAAAAAATTATATTATAGAAATAACTAAATGTTGCGGATATGGCGAATTTGTTATCATTGACAAAGATATGTTATTATGTGACGTATACAGATTTATTGGTCAACATTTCGGATCAGGTGTAAATGGATTATATGTATTTGATCATATTACCGGAGATAAATTATTGATTCCTAATCATGTAATGACTACATTACGACAATTTGTTGCAGCCAAGTCTGTATATTTCAGACCAGTTTATCCGGTGGAAACTAAAGTGGTTTATAAAATCTATTTCGACGATGGATGTTGTCACGTAGATCATGGACCGATGACAGTAAATAATAATTGCACAATTCATTCGCCGTAGTTATTTCATTTTATTTTCATTGTATACAATAATAAAATAATAGTATGGTTGATTTAAATATTGATAATTACGAACTGTGCGATATATTACATTTATTCAAAATCCCCGCCGATTTTAATGAATCCGAGTTAAAACGAGCAAAACAAATCGTCCTTAAAACCCACCCCGATAAATCTAAATTAAACCCTGAATATTTCCGGTTTTATTCAAAAGCTTATAAAATATTGTATAATATTTGGGAATTTAGAAAACTGGGTGATGTGGATAATACCAATAAAAATACGGATTATATTAATGACAGTGAAGAAGAAAAGAAAATTATACTGGACAACTTCTTTGAAAAAACAGGTAAATTCAAGAATTCAAAAGAATTTAATGGATGGTTCAATGATCAATTTGAGAGAAATAAAGATAAGGATTCTGAAAAAGGATATGGTGAATGGTTTAAAAACGAAGACATTGATATCGATGTCAATGAGCCTGTTACTATGGCAACAATGGCGCGGGAATTTGAGAAAAAGAAAACGGCGGCAAGATCTAAATCGTTGATCGGATATCAAGGGATACAGGAACTATATTCTGCGAGTAGTCATGCATGTGAATTATCTACAGATGAAATGGGAACATTTAGTTCGGATTTATTTAGCAATTTGGCATATCAAGATTTACATCAGGCGCATACCCAAACTGTTATTCCTGTTACAGATGAAGATTTTGCGAGTAAACAAAAGTTTAATAATGTAAATGAATTCATGAGTCATCGGAATGGACAAGATACAACCCCTCTGTCTGAACAACATGCTATGCAATATTTAAATACTCGAACTAGAAAAGATGAAGAAATTGCGGTTAGTAGAGCATATCAATTAGCAAAACAGACGGAATTAGCAAAACAAAAGAATCAGGAATTTTGGGCAGGAATTAAACTTATTCAATAATAATTATATTATATTATAATAGTAAGTATAGTATAGTATAGTTAAAAATATCATGGCTAAAAATATCATGGCTAAAAATATCATGGCTAAAAATATCATGGCTAAAAATACGATGACATCAAATTATTCAATCTATATCATATTATTTATTATTTTAGCCGTTGTCTGGTTTTTAAAGAATAGATATAATGAAAAATTGGATAGAGAATATGATCACGAAAATTATTCGATAATACAACAATATTTATTGACAGATCCAACGCAATTTGGTAGGGATAGTAAAAAAAAGAATAAGAAACCGATTATTTGGATTCCTATTAAATATGAATATAATTCCCGCAATTGGTTATCGTGGGGATCGCGTAGTTCGTCTGATTTAAACCAACCTTATATGTATCTCACCGTACGAAGTATTATTAATCAATGTTCTGGATCATTTAATATTTGTTTAATCGACGATAATTCATTTTCCAAATTAATACCTGGGTGGATAATTGATATGAAAATTATATCGAGTCCTGTTCTAGATTATATGCGGCAATTAGGATTAGCTAAATTGATGTATATTTATGGAGGCATGATTGTTCCGCCTTCTTTTTTATGTATGAGAAATTTAGATGAAATGTACCGCGTTGGAACCGTCGGTAACAAAATGTTTATTTGCGAAAACAATGATCGTAATATTACCTCTACGACACATGAATTTTATCCAAATATTAATTTCATGGGATCTGAAAAGAAAAATCGGGTATTGGGTCAACTTATTGAATTTATACAACATACCATTTCATCCGATTATACCAGTCAAATGGAGTTTTTAGGAGAAGTAAATCGTTGGTGTGAATTTAGAATTCGATCACATGAAATAAATATGGTCGAGGGGAAACTTATTGGTATTAAAAATATGGAAGATGAACCCATTTTAATCGATAATTTATTGTCAAATGAATATATTGATTTGTACCCTCAATGTTATGGCATTTATATTCCTGCCGACGAAATATTAAAACGCAGACATTACGAATGGTTTTCTCGTCTCTCTGCCGCTCAAATATTAGAATCTAGAACAATTATTTGTAAATATATTTTATTAGCAAGTACACCTGATAGTAAAAAAGGGGTTATTGAACCAATGCATACAAAACCGACATGGATAAGTTATTGGAAAATTCCTTCGGGGGCGCCCTACTGGGGATTAAAACCGAATTATTTAGGGAATAATGTGCATAAAATCAAGAAAGAACCGGTATTTAA
>Ga0209829_10002952_pt1 | contig 12629 bp, 12 predicted proteins | sample C_140205_EF_Meta_FD_187311 | JGI IMG/M metagenome (GOLD analysis project Ga0209829, IMG submission 187311) | Freshwater microbial communities from Lake Croche, Canada to study carbon cycling - C_140205_EF_MetaG (SPAdes) (version 2) | ecosystem: Environmental > Aquatic > Freshwater > Lake...
TCTTCGACAAGTCGCGCAATTCCCGTGCCCGAGGCATAGCGCTCCCAACAACCATTCGCCCCACACGGACATGGTGGCCCATCAATATCAAGCACCATGTGACCAACTTCACCGGCAAAACCATTCCCTCCTCGCAAGAGCTCACCGTTCGCGATAATCCCAGCGCCAATACCCGTGCCGAGGGTCACCATCACCATGTGGTGATAACCCTGACCCGCCCCATACTGATACTCGGCCAACGCCGCAAAGTCCGCATCGTTTCCAACACTGACCTTCGAATCGAGAAGCTTCGTCAGTTCTTTTTGAAACGAAACCCCAGAACAACTTTGCAGATGAGGTCCGTAGATCAAGACACCTTCAAGACTCACCATGCCAGGAACGCCAACTCCAAGAGGAATGTCGCCAAGGGTGAGGCCGAGTTCAAGGTGAAGATCTCGCACCATGGTCGTGACTTCGCTCAGCACGCTCTCTCCACCGTCTCGAATCGTGCGTTGTGGTGTCTGCACTTTCTGCTCGGCGACAACAGAGCACTCGCCGTTCATGATGACGCCCAACATTTTGGTTCCCCCGATATCAATACCGAGTGCCAACCCCTCAGGGTTGGCCGTCACCGCAGTGACTCCGCCCTTGCCTTTAGTTCACGCAGGGCAGTCGCTTGAATACGACCTTGGGCCCGTGATTTCACAAAGCCCGGGATAGGGACACGAAGTGCAACTTCTAAGTGATACGTCACTTCAGTTCCACCCTTGACGCCAGAGAAGGCGTACTTCCCATCGAGAACTGACGTGAGATCACCTTCAGTCAACTTCCACTCCAACTCTTCAGGCGCATGGGTGTAGTCGTAGAGCAACGTATAGGTCGTGGAGCGTCCAAAGGCTGCAGCCCGAAATGTGACTCGAAGAGCTCGGCCAAGTCCGTCTCGCTCGTCGACCGTGACTTGCTTTATGTCCGAGACCCACTCGGGATAGCGCTCAATATCAGCGGCAACTTCGTACATCTCTGCGGGCGAGGCGTTGACGAGAATTTTTTCAGTCGTTTGATCTGCCATTCTTCTCGCCTCCTTCTCTCTTAGCTCCTTGAAAACGGCCATCCATTTTGGAGCGCATCGCCCAGCCTACGGGCGAGAACGTCATAGTCAAAGGATGCCTCCGCTCGAACTCGTGCTTCCCCGCCAAAGCGCTCTCTCAGGGCGGAATCTTCAAGGAGATCGCTCAGGCTTTGCGCCAGTGCGCCTTCATCATTGGGCGGCTTCATCACAATGCCAGTCTCACCGTCAAGAACCGCATCGGCTGATCCACCACTGAGCCCTGCTACCTGGACAACTCCCGAGGCTGCTGCTTCAAGGAAGACAATTCCAAAACCCTCTTTCTCTAAGCCACCCCATCGCTCGCGACAGGCCATAGCAAAGATGTCTGCTGCCCCCATCAGGTCTGGAAGATCTGCGTCGCTGACTCGGCCAAGCATTTTGACGGGTGCACCTGACGATTCAATGAGACGTGCGAGCTTGTTCTCATCTCTCCCTGAGCCTCCAATCCCAACGAAAAGATTGGGAAAGCGAGTCGCACATTGTCCTGCTGCTTTGATCAAGGTATCCATACCTTTCCGAGGAACTAAGCGACTCACACTGAGGACGAACAGTGCGTTGGAAGGGATGCCAAAGCGTTCTCGGGTATTCCGGATTTGATCAGCAGAGCGGGGATGGAAACGCTTGGTGTCGACACCTGGCGGAATTTCAAGCACAGGAGTTCGGTCTGTTCTAAAGAGGCGTTGAATCTCTCGGGCAGGATACGGACCCGCAGCGATCACTCCACTCGATCGGCGCAAGGTGCTCTTCATGAGCGAGCGAGAAACTGGAAGTCGAGAGGGAATCGCCACTTCAGCCCCGTGAACAATCACGGCCGAGGGCACCGAGCAGTGCTTCGCCAACATTCCCAATGGCCACGCTGGATCAAAGAGGACGAGATCAGGATTCCAGCGATCAAACGCATTCGTGAGGGCGAGACGGTTTCGTTTCGAAGGAAAAAAGAGTGTCTTGGCATCCACCCGATCAATCACGAGGCCCCGCTCGCGTTGCTCAGCATCAAAGTCATCACATCGTGGATCTGAGCGAGCACTCAATACTCGAAAGGTGCTCGGGTCGAGTCGGCTCCAGAGTTCCCAGAGATAACTCTGAATGCCACCGACTTTGGGAGGGAAATCATTTGTGACGAGGAGGTGGCGATGCTCACTCATCGTGTCGCCCTATTCGTTAACGACGTCTCCATCGACTCGCGACTCGTAGCGCAGCGGAGGGACCAGTCCAGCTCGCCCAAGGAGCCGAACCGCTCGAGCTTCTTGGACGTCGATGATGATGGCGTCATCGGGTTCTCTCCCCAAGATGAACGTGACCACGCAGTCACTACATGCGTTGTATTCGCGGCCCCTACAGCCATCGCACTCAATGGTGATGTTCTGCTCCATGATCGCTTCCTCTCGAGGACTGGTGTCCACCCTGTGTGTTCATCCGACAGCACCATCATCGTGAGGGGGTGTAACAGCGGACTCATGGTGTCGTTTTCCCATGAGGAAAGCCCAGTCGAGGAGCCTCAAGACTCGGTGCGCCACTCTGTGCGGCCCGCAGAGCACTGGCCACCGAGTCTGTCCCCCACGCCACGCCTTCGGTGAACACGGTGAGGAGCGACGGATCAACGTAAGCAAAGAAAGGAGGCCCGCTCACCCCATACGCTTCAAAGGCCGTATCTGAGATCAGGCACGTCGCTCCGCCGAGTCGAGAGGCAATGCTCTCAACCTGCTCGTCTTCCAGCGAACGAAAGATGACGATGATCTCGTCACCAGGGCACACCCCAAAGAGTTCGGGAGCCACGAGACCCGCAATCACGTCTTCGCAACCGTTGCAGTCGAGCGAAACAAAAAGAAGCAGTGCGCGATGTCTCAGTGCCGTGAGATCGAGTCGACTCGGCGATCCACCAAGGTCGATTCCTTCAAGTGGGGTCACAGGAATCGGGGAAGCCCCGCGATTCATCGGTATCGGGGTCGCACTCGCGAGTGCCTGCTCGGCTTGATCCCGAGAAAGTCGTCGTGACGACGTCACTCCACCGATTCCGAGGGAGCCGTATCTCCAAGTTCACTCGATCCTGGTTCAACTCGCTCAATGGATCGTCCGTGCCCACACCACCGGCACTCCACCGAATCAACGGATTCAGAGATCGTCTCAAGATCTTCTATTTCCACGTCACCTCCAACGGTGAAGTGATGATACGCACGCACCGTTGACGTCGTCACGACATCAAAACGGGTGAGATTGCCACAGGAACTGCATCGATAATGAGGAGAAGTCACGACCCGAGGGTACCGTGTGAAAAGGGAGGGAGGATCATGGCGTCCCGCTGAGCTCGGCTCGACGCAACGCCGCCTCGTGGGGGCTGAGGGCTCCAGAGGCCTCTAATCGGTCGAGTTCGTCCAGGCGAGCAAACAGCGTGGCCGCCCGAGAGCCGCTCACTGCGGGGGTTCCCTGCGGTGGCGTGGGGTCGTCTTCGGTGATCACTTGGATCCGAGACAGGGAAGGACTGGTGAGATCATGCGCTCCTGCTGCTTCATCATCATCTTCTTCTTCTTCTTCATCACCCTCCTCTTCGTCACGTCCAAGTTCACGAAGCACAACGCGTTGGAATGCTTCGGGGTGGCGAAGATGCTCAACCGCCAAGGGAGGCCCGTCATCGACTTCGAGGATGACGTCGCCTCGCCGCAAGAGGCGATCAGTCACACCTTGAATGAGATGAACTTCAATGATTCTCATGAGGCGAACCTGTTCGCTCTTCTTTCGAAGTGAACCGTTCGAAACAACAACTCGCTCGTTCGTGAGCGACACGCTTCGAGAGCGCCATCTCATCCATCTCGCAAGCAACCACCAGAGCGGAAGTCCAATCACCACTCCCGCCGCGATCTCTCGGCCAAGTTTTGGCCATGAGGTGGCGTACACCACCAACCAGATCGCCCCTGCACAGGCAGTCAGGAGCAGACATGACGGAGCGACCAACGACCCACGGTGTGATCGAACTTCCACGATGATTTCCTCATCACTCCCGAGTGCTCTGCGTGAAAGTCCCATTACTGAGCATCGTACCGGCGCGGGCCGCTCCAACCGAGGAGTCCCCAAGCAAACGTGGCCGACCAACGATATTCTTTTTCGATCTCAAGATCTCACCAGACTCGAAAGGGCCAGACGGGTGCTCGGATTGCACTTGGTTTCATGGCCGTCGTCATCTCGGGAGTGTTCGCGTTCCCGCTCTCGAGCGCTCAAGGTTCGACCATCATGTTTGACGGTCCCGCGCTCTGTAGTTCTGGGAGTCCCCCAGACGGCTACCAGGGCTACTGCGCGACGTATAACGGCGACAACACGTGGTACGGCTCGTACGGTCTTGGATTTCCAACAGATCCAGGATGGGGACTGTGCGCTGAACAACCAGCGAGTGGAAGTGGCTATCCCTCGCCCAGCTATCAGTACGTCAGCTCATCTGCTCCAATCGGAACCGATGCAACAGAGTTTGCTGCACTTGGATTTGCACTTTCACAAGCCCAAGCGCAAGGTTTCTTCGACGGTCAACTTGGCGTGTTCACGTCGGATCAAGCAGGCGCGGCGGCCAAGATCTTCTACGACATGGCGGCCTGGGGAGATGCAGTGCCCTCAATGGATCCTGGGCTTACACGTGCCTACGCTGAACTGACCGGCTACTACGCCGCCGCCCAAGGAGCCAGCGCCGCTCCGATTCTCAGTGTCACACTCTCGACTCCTCATTCAGGAAACCCAACACTCGTTGATGCACAGGCCACTCTGACCTTTGCCAACACCGGTCAACCGGTGCCAAACGTCACTGTCGAGTTCGTCGCCAGTAATGCCACGTTCGCGAACAACACGTCAATGTTGACCGCCACCACCGATGCCGCAGGTAGCGTCACCATGCCGCTCAGCGCCAATGGCAGCGGCACAGTACGTCTCTCTGCGAGTGTGACGACAGGCCAAGTTGGATTGGCGTTCTTCAAACCAACAATCTTTGTTCCCAGCGCGCAAATAATCGTCGCGGGCTTTACTCCTGCGAACCAAGAGCACACCGCTTCTGTTGAGATTCCAACGGTTCTCTACGTCGAAAAAACAAATGCCACCGAACCGGGCCAAGGCATCCCTGGAGCGACCTACAACTTGTACGTGCAAGGCGCTCCCCCCGCCTCAACGCCTGCGACGCCGCCAGGAACCAAGGTGTACCCCGGTGTTACCTGGTACGCCACAGGGGAAACAAACGCCACCGGGCACTTGGGCTTTGTGATCCCCGCCGGCTACAGCTGGTGTGTTGCCGAAGTCAGCGCGCCGTCTGAGTTCATTCTCGATACGGGTCTCCACTGCACCGCAGTGATCACGACCGCCTCTCCTGATCCTGTTCGAACGGTGGCGTTGAGCGAAGAAGTTTCGACCATCACCTTGACGGCCTACAAGTACAACGCCAACACTCCCCATGCAGTCTTGCCGGGGGCGACCTACGCTCTCTTTGTCGTTGGCGCGTTTCCGACGGGGTTCACTCCACCGACTGTTCCGAGTTCTATCGTGGTTCCTTCGGGGATGGAGTTGTTCGCCACTGGTGTGACGAACGCTCAGGGCCAATTGATCTTTGAACTCCCCCAAGGTCACGCCTGGTGTCTCCAAGAGCTCGTCGTTCCAAAGGGCTACTTGCTCGACAATGGCCTTCACTGCACTGCGGTGCTGACCTCGTCAAGTTCTTTCAGCGCGACGACGATCGCTCTGCCCGAGTTGGCGGCAACCGGCGTATCGATTCCATTCGCTCAAATTGGAGGGCTGTTCATTCTTGGAAGTGGACTTGTTCTGTGGTCGTCGTATCGGCATCGCTCGCGAAAGACTCGTTAGTGCCATAATCTAAACGTGTCGAGTCCCTCTCTTCTCACTACGGAGGTACCCACCGACACCCAGAGGCACCACCGTGGGTCTTCTCTCTGGTGGTACCTCTCTGCGGGCGCGTTGTATCTTGTCCTTGGCATCTGGTCCACCGCTCACGCGTGGACACAGGGGGTCACCGACCACCTGGTCTCCCCAAGCGGCGATGCCTCACTGTTTGTGTGGTCCCTGCAGTACGCCGCCAACGGAGTCGCGCATCTCTCGCTGCCTTTCAACACTTCGTTGTTATTTCATCCCTATGGATTCAACATGGTGGCCAACACCACGTCCTTGGGGATCGGCGTGCCTCTCGCTCCCATTACGTGGATCTGGGGCCCCATTGCCACCCTCAATGTCGCGCTGACCTTGGCTCCTCTGGGATCTGGCATTGCGATGCTCTACGCATTGCGTCGCCATGGCATCTGGTGGCCCGCAGCGATCCTTTCAGGAGCCATCTGGGCTCAAAGTCCCTACGTTCTCTACGCGCAGACCTCCGCGTGGCTCATGGTGGTGGTCCTTGTCGTCGCTCCTCTGTTGTGGGCGCTCTTCCACGAACTCGTCGTCGCGCGACGGCGATCACCGATCTGGGTTGGTGTTGGAATTGCGGCACTTTTGATTTGGCAGTTCTTTCTCGGCACCGAAGCCCTTGCCATCATGGGAGTCGTCGGCGCGATGGTGGGTGTGGCGGTGCTCATTGCTCAGCTCCGAAGCGTTGTCGACCCCCTCGTTCTCATTCGTCGGGTCGCCATCGGCCTCGGCACCGCACTCGTGATCACGCTCGTTGTCTTGGCATGGCCTCTTTGGTGTGCACTGGCAGGGGCTAACCACCTTGCCGATTGGATTTGGCCGGCGCAACTCTTTCTCTTTGACCAGACCAAACCCTTGCAGTACGTCAGGAACCCCACCGTGACGATTTCAGGGGTGACCATCTACAACGGCTTGAATACGATCTTGCCCAATCAGGCCTATCTCGGGCCTGGGGTGGTTCTTGGAATCGTGGCCGGATGGTTCGCTCGCTGGAGAGATGCTCGACTTTGGTTGAGTTGTTCAATCATTGTCTTTGGATTTCTTATGGCCGAAGGTGGTGCCTTCTGGTGGTCACCGTGGCAGCTCGCATTTCACGCACCCTTACTGCACAACATTTTGTCACCTCGCTGGATCATCGTCGTGATCTTTGGTGTCTGTTTCGCGCTCAGCCTCTCCATCTCCAACCTGGTCACTCGCCTGCACCCCCATGGCGAACATCGACGTGGAATTCATCAAACCTCTACCCATGTCACTCGTTCTTCAATGGCACTCGGGATGGGTGCCCTCTTGCTGATTCTGGCTGCTCTCCCCATTGCTCTCTGCGAAGCAAAGGTGGGGCCTCCTCAGGTTGGTGCGTCCTCCCCTCCAAGTTGGTTCGCGACTCATCACGGTGGCGTGCTCTTAGTAAGCCCGTTCCCTGAGGTCTATGCGAACGCGCTCGCATGGGAAGCGCAGACTGGCATCCACAACGCCCTCGTCGGTGGTTGGGGGCCAGAAACTTTCAATCAACTTCCGAGCGATCAAGCAACGACGCAATCAACACTTCAAGTCATTGCTCGTACACCCGCAAACCAAGTCAGTGTGACTCCTTCTCAAGTCACGTCGCTACGCCAGGCCGCTCTCGCGTGGGGCGTCACTGACGTCATGGCGGCTTCACCGGGAGGGAGCAACACCTCAGTCTGGGGTCAACCCGCGACCAGTGCCGTGGGGTACTTCACTGAAGCGTTCGGTCCCCCCACTTCCGTTGGTCCAGGGTGGTGGGTGTGGCACCTGACACCTCGTTCAGTTGGAGCAATCGTTACCCCTAGTGTCTCGCTTTCATGCAATACGCTGGCCGGTGACGACCCTTCTAAAGTGATCCCCTGCCTCACACTGGCACGCTGAGTGTGGGTGCCGTCTCCTCGTTCTCGGGCTAGGGTCACGTTCGAACACGCGGGAGGTTGCAATGTCATTCATCATCGTCGAGAAGCCCACCGAAGCCGTGGCTCTCGTCACCTTGAATCGGCCCGACCGCATGAATGCCATGGCCTTCGACGTCATGGTTCCGCTCAGGGAGGAACTTGAAGCGATCTCAAATGACAACAGTGTCCACGTGGTCATTCTCACTGGAGCAGGATCGGGCTTTTGTTCTGGTGCCGACCTAGAAGACCCTGGCGCTATTCCCAATAGTGACGGTCTCGGGCTCCCCTCGATTGCCCGAAGATCAATGGGACTCTTAGAGAATGTGATCTTGACGCTGCGTCGACTTCACCAACCGGTGATTGCTGCCGTGAATGGCGCAGCAATCGGAGGTGGGTTTTGTCTCTCACTGGCAACCGATATCAGAGTGGCATCGACTCCGGCATACTTTCGTGCCGCCGGAATCAATAACGGCCTCACGGCATCAGAACTTGGATTGAGTTATCTCTTGCCTCGCGTCATTGGCCAAGGTCGCGCAGCCGAGATCATGTTGACTGGTCGAGACGTCAGCGCTGAGCACGCACTCGACATTGGCCTCGTGAGCGATGTCGTGGCTCCTGAGCAACTGCTCGAGCGATGTCTCGAGATTGCTGAAACTATCTGTGGTTTCTCCCATGCGGGAGTCCAGATGACGAAGCGATCACTCTGGACAAGTCTCGATGCGGGAAGTTTCGAATCCCACATGGAAGCCGAAGGAGTCGCTCAACTCTTCATGCGCCTCACAACACAAAACTTTGAAGAAGCGATTCGAGCTCGTCGCGACAAACGACCCCCGAACTTCGAAGCCTAAGAGCGACGTTTCATTTCTTTTTAACGATTACGCAGTTGCGTCGCCGCCATTTCTAGGTATGCCGTCAGCTCAATGCGATCCTCATCACTCATCTCCATGGCGTTGACCGCTGACGTCATGTGGAGAATCCAGGCGTTGCGAGCTCGTTTGTTGATGACAAACTCGCCGTGACGCATTCTCAGCCTCGGATGACCCCGGCGTTCTTGATAGGTCGCTGGCCCACCCCAGTACTGTGCCAAGAACAGCGCCAGATGTTCTTTCCCGGGCTCTAAATCCTCTGGGTACATCGGACGCAAGATCTCATCGGTTTCAACGCCTTCATAGAACCGATTTACAAGGTCTACAAAGAATGCCAAGCCGCCAACGCGCTCATAAAGTGACTCTTCCATTGCCCCGAACCGTACCTGGTCTTTCGCCACTTTCTAGCCACCGAGCGAAATCTCGTAGACTGAAATCCACGTCACCTCTGTGAGAACAGGGCGTGCGGGTGTAGCTCAATGGTAGAGCTCCAGCCTTCCAAGCTGGCTATGCGGGTTCGATCCCCGTCACCCGCTCCAGGAGTTCGTTTTTGGGCCAGACCCCCGAAGGAGGATCTCATTATGAGAGCAGTTGTCGTCACCGCCGATCAAAGCGTCGAGGTCCTCGATGTTGCCGACCCCACGCTGCCAGGTCCAGACGGGGCGATCATCGAAGTTGACGCCACGGCCATCTGCGGATCTGACCTTCACCTCTATCACGGCGTGTTGCCCTCAATTGGGATTCAGCCTGGTCACGAAGTGGTGGGTCGCATCATTGAAGTTGGCCCCGACGTGCGTGAGCGGCGGGTGGGCGACCGAGTGCTCGTCTCGGCGGTCGTTGGCTGTGGCCACTGCGATCAGTGTCGTCGAGGTGACCCCGTCTCGTGTCGAGTAACTGGACCAATCGCCCTCGGGACGACGCCAGACGTTCACGGAGGACAAGCAGAGTACTTGGCGGTCCCTGCAGTCGATCTCTTTACCCTGGTCATTCCCGAAGGCGTGTCCACGGAGAACGCGTTGTTGTTGACAGATATTTTGCCAACTGGATTTCTTGGCGCACAGATGGGCGCTATCCAGCCAGGCGACACTGTGGCCATCTTTGGCATGGGTCCCGTGGGCATCATGGCGCTCGCAAGTTCGAAACTCTACGGACCGAGTCGCATCATTGCTGTTGACGTGGTTCCAGAACGCTTAGCTCGAGCCGAAGCGATGGGAGCAATTCCCGTTGACGCTTCGGGAGAGATGGGAGCGCTCGGCGTGCTTGAAGCCACGGGTGGTCTCGGTGCCAACGTGGCAATCGAAGCAGTCGGGCATCAACAGACCATTTCAGATGCTCTGAGTTGCGTGGGGCCGAGGGGCCGCGTCTCGATGGTTGGCGTGAACCTCGACATGGACTTTCCCTTCCCAATGGCCTTGGCGTTTTTAAAGGCGCTTGAATTCCGAGCAGCCTTCGCCGCCATCCCTTCGACTTGGGCCAACTTGGTTCCCCTCGTCACCGAAGGACGCTTAGATCTCAGCGACGTGTTCACGCACCGCATGGGGCTCTCCGAAGCTCCCGAGGCCTACCGTCTCTTCGATCAGCGCGAAGACGGAATCCTCAAAGTCCTGCTGGACCCGAAGGCCTAACACCGCTCCCTCGATCTCCAGGGAGTGCTCGAGGAGTAAGCGGTGGTGGCGTCTCTCTTCGGGGAGGATCGAAGCGTCGAGGAGGATTCGGTGCGCTCAGCCCCTGGTGGCCACGGCTTGTGTCGGGTGGCGCCGCTGGTGAAGTCGCCGATGGCTCAAATGGGGCGCTGTCTCGACGCGCGTCTTGGCCCTGAACAGGCAGGGTTGTCGTCGGTGCGAGCGCCTGCGCCACCGGGGTCGACGTACTTCGAGGAGCTGGTGATGCCTCAAGTGCTGAAGAGAGGACCGGGAACGTTGCGCCCGCACTCAGAACAAAACCGGCGAGGGCCGAGGCCGCCACGATGAGTCGCTTTCTCATCGTCATTGGGCATGCTCATTTAATTCCGCCGACGGGGCAGCTCCAACGGTGTTGCCGGCATAGTTGACTCGTTTGGAAACCACCAAGCCGAAGGGGTAGAGCGTCTGTCGCCCCCACATGCTCACCAATGCCAGTGGGTTCCGAGAATTTCCATGGGGAAACACATCATCAGCGATTCCTGTTTCTGGGTAACTTCGCTGATCGGTATGACGGGTGCGAAACAGTGCGTCCCAGAATGAGAAGACGGTTCCGTAGTTTGAATTGAAGTGGGATTCTTCAACCGAGTGATGGACTCGGTGTGCTTGGGGCGAAATGAAGAGAAAGCGAAGTGGACCGAGATTGGTTCGAATGTTTGAGTGGATGAACGCTGAAAAACAGACAGCGCCAAAGGCGAGTTTCATCGCTTGCGGCGAGGACAGCCCAAGCATCACGCCAGGGATATACACAATGGTGGCGCTTATGAGTGTTTCAACGATGTGTTGGCGAGAGTCAGATAACACATTCATGGAGGTTTGAGAGTGGTGGACGGCGTGGAAATACCAAAGTCTCGGTACGTGATGATGCGTCCAGTGGCTAAGCCACGCCAAGCCATCACTGAGAACAAACGCGAGCATCGCCACTCCCCATACCCCGAGCCATGGGGTGAGCGACAAACTCCACCCACCGCTTACGAACAGAAAACCAGCATGAAGAATGCTCAAGAGTCCGGCCACCACACTCACTGAGAACACCGTTGAGGCGAAGAACCACGTGGCGTCTTCTACGAAGCCTCGAGAGAGCATGCGCTCTCTGCGTTGTGCTGGCCAGAGACATTGAACGATAGCCAAGACAACGAGGACGCCCCAGTAAAACGGATTAAAGACCAGGGCGAGCCATGAATCGAATGCGGACGTGACAACGGTCGCTTTCAAAAATATAGGAACAGCGCGTGGGCCAACCTGAAGAAAAATCGCGACCCAGACGCCGAGGAGTCCTGCAAGACAGAACGCCACCGTCGCTGAGGCCAGCGTGCTGAGTTGATTCGGCTGTGCCACGCTGCGGTGAGATCGTTCCGGATCACTCAGCGTTTCATATCGTGACTCGATAACTGTCATCTCTGCTCCTTGAGGGGGGAACTCTCTTTCCCTTCACATCGCTCAAGATCCAACGGCGTCACACAGAAATTTCTCACTACTCCACTAGAGCACGAATCAACCAACGAAAAAAGGACATTCTCCACTTTTAGGCCCCTGGCCTTCCCGACGCTGGTCTCGACGTGGGCGCCGTCGACGGGGTACTCGATGGATGCAGCGCAGGTGTCGATCCACGCTGTGGAGAAGAGCCTGAGGGTTGAGTATTCGGGGGGCTCGGTGTCGGGGACGTCACCGGCGACGTCCCCGCGGGCACCTGCTGTTCTGGGAGGCGTTGCGGTGTGGTTGGTGGTGTTGGCCGAGGTGGGATCGTAATACTTGGTGGCACAGGGACCCCTGCACGAGGAAGCAATGCTCGAGCAGGACCTTGGACGTGAGTGAGATCACGTGGGTTGAGCTGTTGGAGGTTCTGGCGGAGTTGATTCCCCGCCTCTCGAGCAGCCACCGGATCGTGGTGATCGACCGCAACGTTGAGCTGATGCAGGGTTTCTTGCGTTTGGTAGAGCGCGGGCGACGTGACGGGGAGGCCGATCTCGTACGCGACGGTCCTGGTAGGCCCGGGCAGTGTGTCGGTTCCCACTGCCGCGGCGGCAGCCACACTCGTTGAGGCGAGGAAGATCACACCAATCGCTGCACCAACTGGGTGGCGCAGCCGATGGAGACGGCTCGCCCGGCGTTTCGTGGGCGACGAGATCGAGACAATGACATCGTCATTCCCAACTAATCGCTGAAGGGCATCGCGAAATTGTTCCAATGATCGTGCGTCAGGCGTGATGCTCTC
>Ga0209829_10002955_pt1 | contig 12622 bp, 30 predicted proteins | sample C_140205_EF_Meta_FD_187311 | JGI IMG/M metagenome (GOLD analysis project Ga0209829, IMG submission 187311) | Freshwater microbial communities from Lake Croche, Canada to study carbon cycling - C_140205_EF_MetaG (SPAdes) (version 2) | ecosystem: Environmental > Aquatic > Freshwater > Lake...
TTGTTTTACTTTCACAATCTGGTCCTTTGTATGGAACATAAGGAATATCTTTTCCAAAATGAGGATCAATACTTGGAGTATATGGAGCAGATGGAATAACTATAAGCTTCTCAATTAGCTTTTGGATAATAAGGGACTGATCCATAATATATTCATTCTGTTGATTGAGTTGCTTTTGAAACTCATCAATCTTCTTGGATATTTTTCTAATTTCTCTTTTCATATTAATCTCTAGGGTCTTTCCAACTACGAACTAGATATGCGTGGCGATTCGTTTGTTGATTTCGCTTGGGTTCATAATTGTTTAGTATAGTGGATTGCTAAGTTTAAACTCTGAGTATTTGGCTTGGAGTGTGACTATGTGCTCCACGCTTGAATGACCTTCGGATGTACCGAGAGCGCGGGAGATCGCATGTAGCTCGTCCTGTTGCGCTTCGACTATATCCTTCAGCCTCTCGACCTCGGCCTTTGCTTTCTGCCTTGCCTCTCGTTCTTTGCAAAAGTCAGTGACTTCTTCGCGGGTTGAATCGCTCCAAGATCCGCAAATGTATTGAGGGACTTCTTGGCCACCTATTGTGTAAGTCCGCGCTCTTTCTGCCCCGCAATAAGGACAGGCATCAGTTCGTGGTGTGTCTGTTGTCATATTACTCTTCGTCAAAGGTTGATTTGCATAACTTGAAGATGCCTTCTAGGTCTTGCTCTTGTTTCATAATGAGTCGGGAGTACCCTGCTGCAAATGCATTTGGGAATTTGAATTGCTCATCACTATCTACGTTAATCCAGTAGTTCCATCGCAATACCTCAAATAGCATCTGAATACCTATAATGGCATCAGGACGCTTCTCTCGGAACTGCCTAGCAAGCTGAACAAGGTTCTTATACACATGAGGATTATTGGCATGAAACCTTTCAAACCTGTCACTTAAAGAGCAACGATCCTGTTCCGCAACAATGGGTGTGAAGTCAAAATCGAATTGATCAGTCATTGCATTCTGGGAAGTTGATGTTGCATTTATCTGAAGCAATGGCATTTAGCTTACCAAAAGCATTGTGCCAGTTGTTTCTGTGTACGCTTTTAACCCCTTCATCAAATGCCGCCATTACCCGTTCTTCAAGGGTTGGTATTTTATTATCCTCACTTAAAAAGCGGATGTGTTCTGAATTAATATATTCCTTTGCTGCTTTACTATATTTCATACAATTTTTGCCTCTTTTGCTGCTTCGTCCATGAATTGTGAAAACAGATAAGTTAATCTATCTGCATTGACTTCATTGTTTCCCATCTTGGCTAAACTCATTGCCTTTTCCCATGCCTTGGGGATGAGTAAGTTCCTTTTGGCGATATATTCGCAATTATGCCACTTAGGTACAGATGCTATATCTTTACCAAAGCTGTCTTTAATCTCGGCACAAGAACAATATGGCATCATCGGACTACAAAATAGAGGGTTAATCCAATGCAGACCAATAGGAGTATTGAATAAATCTTCATGATCTCCGAAAGCTCACTAACGGTTTCTGTTTGTTCTTGAAGCTCAACATGATGCTTCCTTACCATTTCTAAGATATAGGTTGACTCCCTGTTTTGGAAATCAAGTCCTGCTTCTAATTGGCCTATCTTCTCTGCATGTGTAGGTTTGGTTTTTAGGTTCATGTGCGTGGTTGGTTGCTATTTTTGTTGGGTTAAAAAGGGATCGGGTCAGAATCCAAATCATCCCAAAGGTGTGCTTCCTGCTTTGGCTTTTTAAATGCAGTCTGTAGCTTTGGAATAAATCCTGTTCTCTCTTTCTTTTTGTAGTTTCCAAGGATGGGTTGCTTCTTCTTGGCCTCACGAGAAGCCTTAGAAAGCCCCTGCTTGATTACTCCATCGTTGCCATACTGATCTGGAACTTCTGCTCCTGTATCGTCTGTATTGGCATACAAAACGATGTCTAGGTAAGTTCCCTTCTGTCCAGTATAGAGTTCTTGTTTATCAATCTTGGTTACATCAATCTTTGCGGTGATCATACGTTTGCTGGTTGTTGGTTTGTTTGTGGTGGGTTTCCATCATCGTTTATGAATCCTTCATTCACGAGGTAACGGAAAAGTTTCTGAACATCTGATGGTTTTACGTTTTTGCTGTCTGCTGGAATAGCTTGGAAGTGTCCTGTGTGGTGCATGATGATCCATTCTCTCCCTGCAAATTTAATCCAAAGAGCATGAGCGTCTGGATGTGATTCACTATTCACGCATGAGGGTTGGTTCGCCTTCTTTTGATTCAAGTAGCCATCCGAGTGCTGCGTCAAGGGCTTCTTTGGCCTCTTTCCCCTTGACTCCTTTAGCCCTTCCAACTGCTTTTTCCAAGCTCGTGACGCTAAGTTTTGCACAAGCCATGACATCAGTAGGTGACAGAATACCAGAAAGCGCAGATACAACGGCGGCTGAATCGGATGAAACACTCCTAGTTGTACGACCTTTTCCTAGCTTGCGTCCAGCAATTTGCTGTCCCGCCATGAGGCGTGACTTGATCTCCTTGCGGATTTCATCAATGAAGTCTTCAACGATGTCTGCCTTGGAATCTATGGATGCCAGTTCCTCGTTGGATAGAGTTGCAATGGCTACTCCCGATACTACTTGGAGATGGGTCTTGGCGGCGGTTGCTTGCCCATAAGCATCAGGGCAAATACTCTTAGCCCTGCACCACTTGCAAGCACTTACTGAAGGAGTTCTAGGGGCATCTGGATCTAGTGAAGCAGATACAATTCTAATAATCTCCGTGGTTGCGGCATCTAGTTCAGCCTCGTTGTATTCAGCAATGGTTGTGCCTCCTGCAAGGGGTTGGATAATGGCAACATAGATGGTCTTTAACTCTGGATAGTGATGCTTTACTAGGACAGCATAAGCCTTCAACTGCTGGTTCTCACTAGCCTTTCCTTGTGCGGTTCTTCCTGTCTTGTAATCGGTGACAACGGCAACATCTCCAAAGAAGTCAATGCGGTCGATTGCTCCTGAGTAAGCATCATTATACCAGAATCGTTGTTCTAGGACTTCGGCGGTGCGTTCTCCAAGGTCAAGTTGAGCAATTAGGGTGGAGAAGTCGGACAGACATCGAGTTGCGATCTCCTGCCCTTCTTCAGTTAGCTCATCAAAATCTTTGGTTTCAGCGAGGACGGCGTGAACATCCGTACCAAGCTGCATATACTGGTTGGCTTCCTGTTCTGGAAGTGTGGACTCCAGATTCCAAGATCCAGCACAATCAGTCAAGCGACTCATGCCACTTGCTGATGGTTTTCCTTTGCGTTCGTCGGTCATGTTACAGGATTGGCTTGAAGTTCTTCACATCTTCCCACTTGGCAATGAGGCGTTCGATTACCTTCTCATCTATGTCCTTTAGGAGTGTGGTCTTAGTGACATTGGGAACCTTCTTGGCAATCAAGAAGTGGATAACATGAGCATCAGGAATCTCATCGCTCCACATCATGCTACTAAGCATACTCAATGGAGTGCTAGGAAGCTGTTTTGGAGCCTCTAAAGCCTCCTGTGGCTCGTTTTCAATCACTTCTACTGTGATCGTATCCTGCTGCTCTTCCTGCTTGATTACAGGCTTCTCAATACGAGGGGGCTTGGTATCGAAATCCTGAACCTCCTCGGCAAGATACACCCCATTCAAACAGGCTGGATACAGGGCGCGAACCAGTTCCGCTACACAACGGGCTGATAGCATCGCGCAAGGGTAGGTCTTCCAATTCTGCTTGCCAGTTAATCCTGCGGCGTTTGCCCTCTCCATCGTCCAAGTGACTTGGAGCGTTCCCCCTGCCGGGTGCTTACCCTCAAGGACACATTCCTTGTCGGTTCGCTGTATCCATTGGATTGTGCCTCCTGCTTGCTGGAATCGCGCCAAGCATGCCTGACTCTTCAAGGCGGGTCTGCCCTGTATAACATCGTATTCAGCGCAAATGCTGGCAAATGGCTTATTTTCCGATACTGCTAGTAGTCCTAATGCTAGTGCTTGTTCGGGGCTTTTCATCCCAAATAAGCCTGACTTTGCAATGGCTAATGCCATGCTCTGCATATCAGTCATGGATGGTTGACTAATTGCTAATGTATTTGTATTGTTCATGTGCGGTTCCTGCGTGGTTGCTTGACTGCTAATGCTGGCTAGGGAGTTAATTCATGGCTCCCTAGCCAGTTCTTTTTTAGCCTCGTTTGGTTTTGGTTCGGGGCTTTTTGCCTTTAGTTTCGGGAGTTGTGAGTTCCTTCTTCATCTTGGCTTTTTTGACGGGTGACATCTTGCGAGTGTCAATCATCGTGTGATTCTTGGTTGGCCTTGTCTGCATCGTGCTGCGGATGTGATTCATCAACTCAGCAAGCATTATTCGGCGGTGGTTGGCTCGGCGGCGGTCTTTACAAAGTCAAGGACTTTGATAAGGGCGGTTTCGTCGAGATCACCAAGAAGGTTGGCGATTTCTTGTGCGAGTTTGTTTAGTTGTGCGATGGTCATTTTAGTTTTGGTTGCTCCTTCAGTTACAGGCTGAAGGAAATTGTTCTGTATAGGTTGCGGCGATAAATCGTGGACTCATGCTGCGGCAAAGTGCTTCTCAAAGACTCGGACGGCATACTTACTCATAGAACGATCTTCATTCTTTGCGGCGGCGGCAACTTTGTCTTTCAGTTCCTTTGGAAAGTAAAGACCAAGGAAGCAATTTGCTTTTTGTGTCTCAGTTACAGGTTCGGCGGCGGTGGGTGTAGTGGTTTCGGTTGTCATAGTGGTAAGGTAGTCGATCATTGTTGCTCTTGTTTTATATTAGATCAAGAACTTTTTGGTGGGTATGCAGTTTTTTTGTAGCGTGGGATTCCGATTAGGTTTTTCCTGCGCAGGGATTCCAGCATGATCCAGATATACGGAATGCAGGGGTAAGAATGTAGCTTCATAGCGTTGACTCTAAATCTTCAATCGACGCTTCGATTCTGACAAGCTCTTGTGCTTTTTCGTCAAGATCATACTGAAGGTTTGCCATCTGTTCCTTCATGCCTTCGATCTCTTTGCGTAAGTCTGCGGCGTGTTCTCTGCGATTGGATAAAACTCTGTGGCCTTCCCAATTTTCTTCCCAGTTAGATGATGGTATGCTCATAATTTTGTGGTTGCTTCAGTTAATCCCGAACATCTTGTCTAAGTGTCGGTCTGTTGTAGTTTCGGCGGCGGTGGTTTCGGTTGCAAGGATATTTTTCAATCTTTTTTCTAGTATGATTGCCATGCGGTGAATCTCCTTTGCTCTGGAAACGGAAATCCTGATTTGATCTAATCCGTGATGCTCGGCGGTTCGGATCTCGGTGAAGAGAAGCTGTTCTATGTTGGCTATCAATGCGGCGGTTTCTCGTAGGGTTGTTGTATCTGGTTTCATTTATTGCATGGAGTATATGGTGCAACTTTTGTGATATAGTTTATGGCATCGTAACAGATTTCAATTCCGATTGCTTCTCTGCTTTTCTCTTCTCCGTCATCATATTGAACATGCTCTTCTAATGTCTCTATTAAATATCTTAAAGATTCAATTATTTCTTGTCTTTTTGTAAGTGCTTTCATGCGGCGGCGGTAGTTTCAGTTAAAGGTCAATGCTCTGGTGATTCCTTGGGCATAGAATCGCCATGCTTTCGGGTTTCGGATTAGGCAAACAAGGTGCAGGGTTATCTGTTGCGTTCTTTTCATTGGATTTCCTTTCAGTTATGCGGCGGTTATCTAGGCCAGCAATTAGGCTGGTTTGGGTGAAGGGTTCCCCAAGTGATTTCACGAGTCACAGGGTTTCCGTAAAGGTCAGTTCCGTATATTGTTTGGGTCTTTGTTTGATCGTGCGGCGGCTGCGGCGGTAGGGTTTCCCCTGCTAGGTTGAACGGCATTTCTGCTTCTGGTATAAGTTGGAACTGATCAGGTGTGGTTTTAGCTTTCATATGCGGAGCAATAGGTGCGGATGAAGTCGGGGAGATTGTCACCTGTGAAGAGGTGAAGGATTTCGGTTGCATCTCTCTGTGTGAGATGGTAGCCAAGGAATGCGGCGTTAAGTATTATGTTATATGTTGTCATTTTGTTTCTCCTTTTTTTGGTTTATAGCATTGCATTAATCTCTTCAATCTTCTTCGCTATTTCGTCAGTGGTACGAATCATGCGGTCAAGAATATCGGCAATGCTTTCCCCTTGTGGGGTGTCTTGTGGTTCTGTTTCGGCTGTTGTGGTCATGGGTTTAAGCGTTTGGCATTGCGTGAAGTGTCCCGTTACTCCATTCGATAACCTGACATGGGTTCGATTTGAGAAATGATCTAATCTTTCGGGCTAACTTGTGACGACAAGCGTGTTGATGATCGCTCAAAAGCAATCGGGGATTGGTTACTCGGTTGTAAATGCTGGCGGCTTTCTGTGCTTTTTGAAATGCGGTCATTGTGGTCGGTTTGGTTAGTTGTTGGCGAGGTAGGCTAGGCGAGCAATCAAGCAAGCTAGGATGGCAAGCAGGGTCAAAGAAAGCAGTATCAGATTGTGAATCTGCTTTGCTCGGTTCCATTCGGTTATGAGATCAGACTTTTTCATGGTTATTCTTTTGAGATGCTGAACTGGTGGCAGGTCTCTTCTGCGGCATACCAAGCCAAGCTGTTTAGGATTTGCTCATTGTCTCCACCTCCGAAAAGAGTTTCTCCGATCTCATCAAGGGAGAAATCTTTTCCCAAGCAATTAAAGCCTTGAATCATCTCAAGCATACCCATCCCGAAATCGTCGGCCTGTTCTCGTGCCATTTCACGAATCAAGTGGATGTTGTGTTTGGCAAATTGGTTTGTCTCGTTGTAGTAAATGAAGCCTGAGAAACCACCGGAAATCCCGTGGTTGATTATGTCTTCCCATGATGAAAGGAAAGACTTCTCTCCTCCCATTTGATCGACTACGGCTTTCGCTAGTTTAGGGAACTGAAAGATGCTGAAATCAATTTCCTCGTTGATGTCTGTCTGCTTTGTTGCTGTCATGGTGTTTCTCCTGTTGGTGTTGGTGTTGGTTTGTTGGTTGGGTGGGTGATTATAAACCGCATTCGGTAAGTGAAAAGAATCGTTTGGCATGGGGGGTCTGTTGTTCATGCTGAAGTATGGCCCATTCTTGATTCTTATAATAAATGTCGGAATCGGTAAAACCCATTTCGGCATAGTAATAAGCATCGTCGGCATCGTTGTCGTTGTCGTTTTCGTTGGTCGTATTCTTATTCATAAGGATTCAAGTTACTAGATGCCTGATACAATGTCAAAAGAATATTTCAAGATATTTTCATACTCTATAGCAAACTCCATGCCAACATAGAAAGAATCTGCAACAATTTACAAGCGTCTTTTATACCTATACGATCTACCATGAAGGCATACTAACTTCGATACAGGGCATTCTCGCGCGTTTAAAACCCTATCACCTCTTGCGTTCCTTTTAGAACGTTTTATATGGAATATAACAATTATATGCTTGACGCTTTTCCATTCCCCCGTGTACAATGTTACATCGAACAAAGCCCCCTTTCCTGCTTCTCTGGGGCTTCTAGCTGTAGGCACATTCTAGGTAGGGAAGTCACAAGTTGACAAGGTGAGTTTCCCTAGGTAAAAAGCCTCACCAAATGAGCAGACCACTGAACACTCGCCAAAAGAAGTTTGTCGACAACTACGTCACTAAAGGATTGTCCATCGCTGAATCTGTTAGAAGAGCAGGGTATTCAATACTCTCTGGACGAGTTGAAGATGCGTCGAGCTATGGCTGCAAGTTACTTCGACAAGAACGAGTGAAGAACTATGTGAACAAGCTGAAGGAGAAGAGTTTCAATCAGGATGCTCTTACATTCGCTGAGAAAAGAGCGTTTCTAGCTAGGGCAGTGAGAGCAGACGCAAGCAGCCCCGATGCTGATCTAGTGCAGGAGATTCGGGAGGAGATTGATGCGGAGGGAAGAGTGAAGAGAGTGCGAAAGATGGTGGGTAAGTTGGAAGCGTTGAGTTTAGATAACAAGATGGCGGGCGATAACTTTGCAGATCGTACGCCTCAAGCGAGTAATCCCTTTCTTCTCATTGTTTCGCTAGGTAAGACACAAGGAGTGCAGGAGATTAGGGATGCCGGCAATCCTGTTCGGTTGGATGACAAGCCGAGTGCTGCGACAAGCGTGATTGATGCCGAGCTAGTCGGATAGCCTGAGTCTGATCTGATTACGCCAGCCAGCCAGACCCCAAGGGCAAGCATCCTTTTGCTCACACTAAGGGATCTCTTCGGGTGCTCCCCCCCCCTACCACCCCGCCCCGCCAGCGACGATTATCCGACATGACCCAATGAAAAAAAATCCCTATTCTGGAAGTTGCCTTATTGAAAGATCCTTGTAGAATAGGTTGTATAAGAAAGTTCTTTACAAAGGAATGTTTGAGTGGCTAGGGTGTCGCAATATGAAAGCAGGAGAACTACTGATTACGCTACTGAATGCCGCTACGATTGCCCATGTTCTTCATTTGAGGAGTAGGAACTATTCTGAGCATAAGGCGTTGCAGGGACTTTATGAGGGCTTACCGGGGCTGGTGGATGGAGTAGTTGAAGCATGGCAGGGCAAGAATGGAGAGCTTGTAGATTTTCCCGACCAGACTGTAGAGGTTGATGGGCAGGATGACGCTCTTGTGTTTGTGATGTATTTGAAGATGGTGTTGGAGGAGAACAGGGGCGTTCTTGGTGGGGCTAGTGAGATCCAGAATTTGGTGGATGGGATTGCTGAGTTGATTGATTCAACGCTTTATAAGCTGACCTTCCTTAAGTAAGGTTGTTAATAAAACCCATCAAGCCTCTTAACAATGCTCAAACAGATGGGTTATTTTTTATGATCCACGAATTTAAGAACCCTATGCCTGTAGTTACTCCTATGGGGGATGGGTATGCTATTTATGTGGAGAGTGGGGGTATGTTTGAGAATGATGTGTGGACTGTTTGCATGGCCCTAGATGGCTCTATAAAGCACTTTAATACCTCTCAGGTCAGGATGTGGCAGAATGCGACATTTGGGATAGAGAAGGGTGATGGCTCCAGCAGTAGGATTTGAACCTACAACCATTCGATTAACAGTCGAACGCTCTACCATTGAGCTATGCTGGATTGGCTACCCCTCATGGATTTGAACCATGACTAGGGGAGTCAAAGTCCCCTGTGCTACCGTTACACCAAAGGGTATTAGAATATTTATTTACCCATCATAACACCCACAAGGAACTTTAGCTGGATCATTCTCGTCTAGCCATTTAAACATTTGTAGTTGTTCATCATCAGCGGCAACTATATCGCTCCACTTTACGCCAAAGTGCAGACCCTCTACTCTGCCTTTCACATTCATGTTTTTTTCAAGTGCGATTGCCCGTTCAAAAAATTCTGGGTATTCCTTTCGCAATCGTAGGATCTCACCGATCTTCATTGAAGGACAGAAGAAGCAGGATGATTTACCGGGGAGAGGAAGCCCATGCCGTTTGATTGTTTCTACGCATTCTTGCCTCCTCCACATCCATTCAATAATAGGAAACCAATTTTTGGAAACACGATTTTTTCCTAAAAGATTTTCAGTAATACCTATAGCTCTATGTCCTTCTCCTGCATCATATCCAATTGCCTGATAAATTGTATTAGCATTAATTTGACCCATCCATTTTTTAATAAATTTTCTCTGTGGTTCTTGTTTGTATTTTAATGAACACGCTTTTCTTCCATAAGCTAAAGAAGGAAGTTGTTTTCTTCTTTGGCATTCACCTTCTAGCCCCTCAAATTCACCTTGGTATTTTTTGGAAACAATTTCGATAGGCATCCCCCACCATTCTTTTGTCTTTTCTGACATCATTTTAATGTGATTGTAGGTATGTGGAAGTTCTCCTCCAGTGTCAGCAAAGATGATCAATTCTGGTTTGATCTCTCGCTCCAAGAATCCGCATAGCATGGCAACAGAATTTGTGCCACCGCCATAAGCAACCACCAATGGAATGTTGTCTTTCATAATTTAATCATTTGCGTGGTCTTCCTCTGCCTTTAGGGACATTCTCCCTATTTGCCCAAGCAACTCTGCCATAGATGGTTTTGGTGGCAAGTTCTTCTGGGAGGTCGAGGACGTAGTGCTTGATGAGCAATTGGTTGTTTGCTTCAAGCTGTCCGATGATGGCTCCATAGTCTTGACCAAGGTTAGCGAGTTCTTTGGCTTTATCTAGTAAATCTTTTTGTTTCATTTATTTTGTAAAAAAGAATTGACAAAAATAAAAAAATCAGTCAATGGATGGGTCGTATGAATAACCTATTCAAACAGAGCATGCTTGAGAGGGCGTGTGATGAGTGCGGTGGTACAGGAACCGATTGGTACGATGAAGGTCAAGGAGAGCCTTGCTGGAAGTGCCAAGGTACGGGTCATGTTGCTACCGATGAGGGAAAGGCAATCCTTCAACTTATTGCACATCATCAGAGCGATCTGCTGACCTTTGCTTAAACTTTCTTTGTAAGGGCTTTTAGAAAGCTCTCTACAAGGTAGCCGACTAGGTATGCCAACGCCTCGTCGCAGGATTCTTTTTCTTCAACACCACAGTTTTTAAGCATGAATGTAGCAACATGAATACATTCGTGGGTTAGATTAGAAATCCATTCTGGATTAAATTTCCATTGGGTAAGGAATATGATGGGAACGCTTCCTAGAACAGCACAGGCATCAGAATGATTATCTAGGTTCTCAAACTCATGTTCTCCATCTAGTTTTTCTTTAAACCAAGTCTTGGCTGATTCTTTATCAACAGGCCATACAATCCAACATCCTGTTTTCCAAACACCTACATCTAAGTAGTATTCGGAAGGCTTTTTCATTTTCCTGTATAATGAAGGACTGATTTTACTCCTGCTCCACCAATTTTAATTCTGAATGTTTTCTTTTTCCATTCTCCATTGTTGATCATTCTTCTAATCAAGGTTTCTGCTTGTCCCGTAGTCATGTTCTTTAGCTCACATATTTGCTGGCAAGTAAGCCAACCTTCGGGAACTACCTCAACGCTATAGTCTTCTGTTTTATTAATCCAGTCGTAAGCAGAATTGCGTAGTTCAGATTCAGATGGGTTTATTTTCTTTTGGCTCATATACGGTTAGTTTGGTTGCTGGTAACTCTCCTTTGGCGCATCCACGCCAATCTATAATTCCAAATCCGGGTCGGCATATGGAATCTCCTACTACTTTGTGACCATAGCGGGTCAAAAGTTGCCAAGCAGGAGTAACCATGAATATACCTGATCCATCATTAAAGATTCCTCCCGTATGTCTATGGCCTCTTAGATATATCTTTGGAACCCTATGACCAACACGAGAGTAATTCTGTCGAGCGTTGCCCATTGTTATAGACATCGCTCCTGCCTCTAGGTATGCCCTAGCACTTGTTGGCATATGGTGGGCAATGTCCATGAGCGTTCCATTCATTTCCACAAGCCCCTTGTCTCCTAGCCACTTGCCGCCAATTTCTTTGCAAATCATTTTTTCCCAATCTCCAACATGGCATTCTGTTCCAGCCGTCATGTAGGTTACTGAAGCAAGTTTAGCTAGGGGCTTTAAACATTCAATGGCAGCAAGGGCATGATCAAAGTTTAAGGCTACAACTATCTCTGTAGTTCCATGATGCCTACCTTCAATGCAATCTCCATTTACAATTAATGCAAATGGTTCTCCTTTAAAGTGATCTTTAATCTTCTTCTGGATGTCGTTCCAGCATTGCCAAAGCCATTGTTGGTGAAGATTATTGCCAAGGCCAATTTTATTGCCAGTAGAAGTAATGTGGTTATCAGGCCACAATCCAACAGAAGAACCACAATGTAGGTCGGAGACAACAACTGCTCCGACAGGATGTTTTTTAGTCATTAGATTGATTCTGCAAAGATTGTGGCGGCTTATCAACCACAAGGTTCTTTAACAGTGTGCTTGCGTCACGCAAGGAAATTTCTTCTTCACCCATCATGTTTGCCAATAGTTCAATCAATTTAATTCTTTCAGAAAGATGATGTAGGTAGCTGATAAGATCCAATTGTTCATCTCTTAGGTTTTTTGCATACCATGCAGCACCAGCAGTCCAGAACTGTGATTTGTGTTCTTTGCTTCCAGAGATGTATTTATTTACACCATGATAATATGCTTCACTCCAAATCTTTGCTGCATCTTCTTCTGGTGTCATGTGTTTTAGATTAGATTGATGATGTAAATCTTTTCCATATATTCGGTGGTCGAAATTCACTTGCGACATTGCATATGTGGCACGATTTATTATTGCAAGCGTTTAGTTCTAGTAAGCAGTAAGGGCAATAACCATTAATGTATGCAATGAGTCCTACAAACTTGTAAAACATCTTTATTGGATAGCTCATTGGTTTTAGGGAGTATGCAAAGTTTAATAAGTGTGTCAACCCTACGCCTAAAGAAAAGCAAAGAGTAAAGCAAACACCCCCCTGATCCCCCCAAGGTCAATTGGGAAAGCCTGTCAGAAAAGAAAAGAAACTACTGCTCTCTGGCAACGCTGAAAGCAGGGTGCTTCTTCTCATCTCAATCGGGTAGGACGTTTTGGTTCGTCAAAGCCGATCTATTGACTTACACGGTACGCATTCGTGC
>Ga0209829_10002956_pt1 | contig 12622 bp, 22 predicted proteins | sample C_140205_EF_Meta_FD_187311 | JGI IMG/M metagenome (GOLD analysis project Ga0209829, IMG submission 187311) | Freshwater microbial communities from Lake Croche, Canada to study carbon cycling - C_140205_EF_MetaG (SPAdes) (version 2) | ecosystem: Environmental > Aquatic > Freshwater > Lake...
TATTACAATCTCTCTCAGCATCTTACAACACTTTTTACCAAATTTACATAAAAAATAACTGTTTTTCACGAGTAATAACTGTTTTACGCTGTTAAATTTTGATTTCACATATTTTATCTTACTAAAAATAATCTAAGTCTGTGAGGTATATAACATCGTCACTAAAAGTGATGGTAATGGCATACTAAACAGATAATTATTTAACAGTATGACATTAGCCTATTAAGTTAATATAGTAAGGGGCTATTGTCATAGTTTTTGTAGTGCCAATGAACGTAAAAATAGGATAAAAAGCCGCCCGAAGGCGACTTAATTTACTAATTATACCAATTCTGGTAACGCTCGTACAAAAGCGGGTAGATTATTGGTATTGGTATAACTACCATACTTCTCGAAACAAGGCATAAGGTCGAATTTTGACTTCAAAGCGTTGTAAACCTTGTCGTGGTCATAGGTACAAATCACTTTTTTAGCGTTCTCGAATGAAATCACTGTGTTAGTACCAATCAGTGACTTGCGGATGACAAACCTCTTGGTCGTTAATGAGTTTTTAGTAGTTGATACTGTCACAGGAGCTGCCACTGGCGCTTCAACCGTGTTCTTGTTTACTTTTGGCATAGTGTATTCTATTATATATCCGGCGTATAACCGAACTTCGTATATATTATCTTACTATAAATGTCGTAAGTCCGTGAAGTGCTATACACGAAATGCTCTTGTATAAAAAAAGGACCCGAAGGTCCTTGATTAAATATAAACAACTAGTGATCGTATGACGAAATATGCTGCGATATAACAGATTAGTGTGATCTGTGGTTTGATTGATCCGAAGAAGTAAGCGATATGTCTCATGATAGATTAGATTAGATTAATAAAATAAGCAGTTTAGCGACTTGCTTAGGTCTGTTGATTATACTAATTCTGGCAATGACCTTACAAATGCTGGTAGATTATTGCTATTAGTATAACTACCATATTTAGCAAAACAAGGCATTAAGTCAAATTTAGCTTTTAATTGGTTGTATACTTTGTCATGATTATAAGTACAAAGTACTTGCTTGCTGTTAATAAAAGATATGACTGTATTAGTTCCAATCAAACTTTTTCTGATAACAAATCTTTTAGTAGTTAATTCTACTGTTGTTGTTGCTGCTGCAACTGCTGCTGTTTTTGGCATAGTTTATATTTATTTAGTTATAAGCTTAATTGCTTACAGTTATATTATCTTCAAGCAAATGGTATAAGTCCGTGAACAAAAGAATAGATCATGCTTGGCAATAATGTTTTTATTATGTTATCTGCAGATATTAGGAGTAAGTCCGTGAGTGATGCTATACACTGAAATGTAAATTGCCAATCCTATTCCGTAAATCATACCATTCGACTCACGATCAAACCTAAAACTCTATAAAGTTGGGGAACCCGGTAATTTAAAATGCGTTTCCCTTTTGAAAAAGAAATATAGAAACAGGGTAGTAACCCCCAAATTCCCTATATCTAATCCCCCATACAAGGTACCCCCAAAAATTTTTTACAATATTTTTTTTGCATCATATTAAAAACAAAAGTAAACGTAATGCACAATATATGATACATTAGACGCCAAAAGAGGCATTAATAACTAATATATGATACACATGATGTTTATGTAAATTTAGTGACTTATATGTGATTAAAGAACTATAAAGTAAATTATATTATGGCGTTTAAATTAAGAAGTCAATCACCGGTAAAGCAAAATGCTTTTGTATACACTCCAGAAGGGGTTGGTGACAATTCTCCTTTAATGAAACAAAAACTATCTCCGAAAGCGGCTAAGGCCAAAGCGGCAAGAGACCTTGCCTATGCTAAAACTCCAGATAGAAGAGCTAAGAAAGCAGAAGATCAAAGAAGACATAGACACGATCCTTCTGGTAAAGGTAAGGATTGGGATCATGAAGACCAACACTGGGAAACACCTCATCGCAATAGAGGTAATGATGGTAATGGTACTAAGAAAGAAAGTGGTAAACATTATAAAGTAAAATAATATGCACGGAAAAGGTATAGGTCCTCAAGGTTTAGGTGGACCAAAGAATAACGGTTATACTATTGGAGAAGGCAATGGATGTGGTTGTGATCATAGTCCATTACATAAAACTGCTGCTTGGACACGTAAAGAAGGTAAAGATCCTAAAGGAGGATTAAATTCTAAGGAGTTGCTAGTTATAGAGCAGAACATCCAGGGTTCTAAATTACAGACTGCTGTAACTAAGAAACCATCGGAATTAAAAACCGGTAGTAAAGACGCTAAACGTAGAAAATCTTTCTGTGCTAGAATGTCTGGTATGCCAGGACCTATGAAAAAACCAAATGGAGAACCAACAAGAAAAAAACTTGCGTTAGATAAGTGGAATTGCAATTAAACTTTATAAACCATGAAAATATGTACCAAATGCAAAAATTCAAAATCTTTTGAAAATTTTTATAAAGGTAAGTTATATAAAGATGGTTACCGTAATGTATGTAAGCAATGTTCTAAACTATATGAAGAGGCAAATAAAGAAGCAAGAAAAGAATATTTAAAAAATTATAAAGAAGTAAATAAAGAAAGTCTAAAAATAAAAAATAAAAAATATCGGGAAGAGAACTATAATAAAATTATAAAATGGAACGAGGAAAATAAGGATTATTTTAAAAAATATAGGCAAGATAACAAAGTAAATATTAAAAATTATATTAAAAAAAGAATTGATAATGAACCTGTTTTTAGATTTAAATATAATATTAGAAGTTTAATTTCAAATTCTTTTAAAAGGAGTAAAAAAAATTTTAAAAAACCAAATAAAACAGAAGTTATTTTGGGTTGTAAAATTGAAGAATTTATAATTTATATTTCTAAAAAATTTACAGAAGGAATGAATTTAGAAAACCACGGTGAGTGGCATATAGATCATATAATGCCTTTGGCAACCGCTAAAACAAAAGAAGAGATTCTACTTTTAAACCATTATACAAACTTGCAGCCTCTTTGGGCTAAAGATAATTTAAGTAAAGGTTCAAAAATATTAACTTATTTACAAACAGAATTATCAATAAATTAATAAATAAAATATGGCAATAGCATATAGTTACCCAATAGCAACACCTACATTATCTGATACATTAATCGGAACTAAATTTAATAACAACGGTAATGCAACAAAATCATTTTTAATATCTGATATAATTGATTTAGCACCACCGGTTAATCCATACCAACCACCTTATAAAGTATTTACAGCTTTATTAACACAGAGTGGAGGCGATGATCCTGGTTTAGAAAAAGTACAAGGGGATTTCTTAAACGCAGGATTTACTTATCTTATAGAAAGTAATTCCGCCAATGCTGACTTAACCGTTTTTGGCGCGCCTAATAGTAATGTTGGAACTTATTTTATTTGCACACAAGCAGGCACACTGCCAGTAACTGGTAGCATACTTTTAACATATAATGGAGGTGCCCCAGTAGCAACTGTATTAGAGAATACTATTGGTAATATTTGGTTTACTTATGAGTCGACAGGACATTATAACTGCCAATCAAATCAATTATTTACTGAAAATAAAACATATTGTTCTGCTACTTTAAGTAATTATGACTATGATAATACTAATGTAATATTAGGATTTCTTAATAATAATGTAGTTAGAATGATTACATTAATACCAACTGATGCACCTTATAATAACAGTGATACATCTATAGAAATAAGAGTTTATAATTAATACACAATGAGTAAAGAACAATTAGATATATTATTAAATAAATGGATTAGTAGAAAACTAATGGTATTTATAGTGGCATGTACAGGTTTATTTTCAGGGTATCTGACATCGTCGGATTGGATAATAATATCTACAGCTTATATAGGTATTCAAGGATTTACTGACATTGTAAATAAATTAAAAAAATGATAGATCAATGCAGTACGCGGGTTTATGCGTTAAACACACTAACACTTATGATTAGTTTTACAAATCTAGAAGCTGGATTAAAGATACTATTATTATTAATATCTATAGTATATACATCAATGAAAATATCCGATTGGGTATTAACTAAAATAAAAAATAAAAATGCAAATAACGATAAAGAGATTACACAAGACTGATACGTCCACAATAGGTGAACTATTGATTGATGGATTATTTGAATGTTATACATTAGAGGATGTAGAGAGAACAGTAAAAATTAAAAACGAAACAGCAATACCTAAAGGTACTTATAAAGTAATAATAAATGAATCTAATAGATTTAAAAGATTATTACCATTATTATTAAATGTACCTAATTTTGAAGGTGTTCGTATACATAGTGGAAATTCAAATCATGATACCGAGGGATGTATACTTGTTGGACAAACAATACAAGCAAATTACATAGGTCAATCTAGAAAAGCATTTGATAAACTATTAAAAAAAATGCAAGGCGCTAAAGATATAACGTTAACTATATTATCATAATGAAAAAACTATTATTGTTATTATTAATTGTATCAACATCTTGTGCTAGTAGACATGTGCAGGTAAATAAACTTGATATAAAAAAAGATAGTATTGCTGAAACAAAAGTTTTAGTTACAACTATAGAAAATAAAGAAAAAACAGATTCTACAAACATAATTACTATTATTGATAATAGTGAAATAACGATTACCCCAATTGACACATGTAAAGATATTGTAGTAGATGGTAAGCATTATAAAAACGTTGTTTTAAAGATCAAAAAAAATAAAACTAATACTTCATATACAAACAATAAAAAAGAGTCTAATAATAAACATACTGACTCCTTAGCTATTGTTAAAGTAAATAAAACAGAACACATATCTAGCAAAAATAAAATTATAGAAAAGAAAACTAATTATTGGTGGATTTTGTGGTTACTTCTATTAATATTAATATTATATTTGTTATGGCGAAACAGACTGTTGTTACTAAAGTTATTGTAAAAGATGTGTCTAGACCAGGTGTTCATACTAAAAAGTCAACTTCTAAATTAAAACCTCTAAAATCTACAAGAAGAAATACAGAGGTCAAGGTTAGTAAAAAATTATAAAAACAAGTAATATATTAACTATATCAATCTAATCAAATAAAATTATGTCAGACGCTATAGTCAAAAACTTAAGTTTTGGAAAAGAAGCCAGTGATAAGGTATTTGCTGGAATAGAAAAATTATCTAGAGCGGTTAGTTCTACTTTAGGAGCAAGTGGTAAGTGTGTTTTATTAGAAGATGCCGCGGGTAGACCAGTTATCACTAAAGATGGGGTTTCAGTTGCTGATTCAATTATTCTTTTAGATCCTGTTGAAAATATGGGCGCTACGCTTTTAAAAGAGGCGGCTAGAAAAACAGTTAGAGAAGCAGGAGATGGTACAACAACAGCCACGGTATTAGCACATGCTATTTTAAAGAACGCTTATGCTATTGAAAATCCTAATACTAGAAATATAAAAGAAGGTATTAATAAAGCAGTTGATAATGTAATAAAATATCTGGAGGACATATCTATACAAGTAGACGATGATATGCTAGATCAGATTGCTACAATTTCAACTAATAATGATCCTGAATTAGGTAAATTAGTTGGAGATGCTTTTAGATCTGTAGGTAATACTGGAATTGTAATGATGGAAACATCGGCAGATCCAGAATGTAGTTTACAAACAGTCGAAGGCGTTCAATGTTCTATGGGATTAACAAATTCTCATTTTATAACTAATCAAAAAAATAAAACTGCAGAATTAGATAATCCTTTGGTGTTATTAGTTGAATCACCTGTAGAAAGTATACGTCAAATACAGTCAGTATTAGAATATGTTATAAAGAATAATAAGTCTTTACTTATAATAGCAGATTTAGATCAAGTAGTATTATCTACTTTAGCTATGAATAAATCTAAAGGAAATATAAAGATCAATGTTATTAATGCTCCTGTTTTTGGTATTAATAGAAAAGAGATATTTGATGACCTTGCTTTATTAACTGGAGCAACGTTAATAAATGAAGATCTTGGAGATGATTTAGATTTAATACAATCTGATATGTTAGGTACATGTATTAAAAGCATAACTAATCATGAAGAAACAATCTTACACGTAGGAGAGACTTCTGAAGAGATATTAGATATAATTAAAGATATTAAAAAATCATTAACAGAATCTAATCCTAGTCATCAAGTTATAAAATTAGAAAAAAGATTAGCAAGGTTAACAGCTAAAATTGCTGTTGTGAAAGTCGGTGCTAATTCAGAAATAGAATTAAAAGAAAAAGCAGATAGAATTGAAGATGCTATTTGCGCAACCAAGGCAGCGATTAAAGAAGGTATTGTACCAGGAGGAGGAATTGCTTTATTAAATGCTTCTCATAATATAGATACCTTCTCACTTGGAGAAGAAATACTATTAGATTCTATTAAAGCACCTTTTAAAACAATATTAGATAACGCTGGTATTGAAAATGTTCCAATAGAAATAATATCAAAAGTTGGGTATGGTCTCAATGTTATAACAGGTGAAACTGTTGATATGATTAAAGCAGGTATTATCGATCCATTATTGGTAACAAAAAGTGCTTTAAGAAATGCAGCGTCAGTTGCTACTACAATATTGTCAACAGATTGTGTAATCAACAACTTGAGAATGCAATGAAAGCAATAGGTAAATGTTTAGTTATAGAGAAAACAAAAGAAGGTACTACTACTACAAAAGGTGGTTTAATGCTTGCTGAAAATCAAAGAGAAGATATTAGATATATAGAAGCTAAAGTCTTATCTATCGGTGAAGAAGTGGTAGGTGTTAAAGAAGGAGATATGATATTTTATGACAGACATGCTGGACATAAGATTGACATAGATAAAGAAACATATCATGTTATAAGATTAGGTGATGTAGTTGTTGTTTTGTGATGAGAATAGAACCAAAAGATATAAAAGACTTAGGTATATTAAAACACTATAGAATAATAAGAAAATGGGCTTGTAGAAATAATAATCTAACAGATCCAGATTTAGAACTTCTTATTTATCTTGACTGCATGGAATTCTTTACTAAACAAGATTTTAAAACAGGTACTTACGCATATAGTTGGAACAATAGACGCTGGAACGATTTATTGAAAGAAGGTTGGATAACTGTTTGGAGAGAACGAAATCACACAACCCAAAAATACAATATATATAAAGTTTCATTTAAGTGTAAACAACTAATAAGTAAAATGTACCGCATAATGTTAGGTATTGAAGATATACCAACTAGTCATAGAAATTCTATAATGAGTGGTAAAACATATACTGATACTGTTATGATTACCGCTATAGAAAATACAAATAAAGATAAAACAAGAAATCATGGGTTTTAAACAAAGAAGTAGTCCTTTAATGCAATCATTTGGAACTGATCTAGCTACACAAGCCGCAGCGGTTAACGCTCAACAACAACAACAACTAAATTCAGGTTCAATAGCAACTGGTTTGCCAGGTATGGTTTCTGGAATTCAAAATCAAATTAATAGAGCAGACAATATTTCTAGTCCTACTAATCCTATTGTTTCAACACAAGGAAATTCTATGAATGATCTATCAAGATTAACAGCGCTTAAAGGTAGTATTAGTCCAAGACCGCAAACACCTATTAATCCTAAAGCTTTCTCAAATCAAAACGCAATAACAAACATGTATGGAAATTCTGTACCTGGTACTTTTAATAGATCAGTCGGTTCTCCATTAAATCAAACATTAGATCCTTTAACTGGTCAAACAATAGATCCAACAATGGATCAAAGTACTGCGGGTATTAATCCTGTTGTTCAAGGAGATACCGCTATACCTCCACCTACTGGAGTTCAAGTACCAATTACACCTACTTACGACATAAATCAATAAAAAATGAATTTAGATATTAAAAAACACCCTATAACAAGGGAAGACAAAGAAGCTTCTTTACAAGGAGTTGGAGCTAATGCTTTATGGAATGGTCCTTTTGATACTACCGCGTTACCCAAGGGTAGTGGATCCAGTAGTGGAAAAGATGGTATTATATTTAATAATATAAAACCACAATATGACGGAAGACCAATAACACAAAGAGCTAAACCAAGTCTTTAGTAATATGTCTTTAAAATTAGTCAAACAAAATACTAATTCACCTTTTCAATTACAGAGAAGTATGGTAGATCAAGGAGGAGCAGGTGGTGCTTATGAGTCTGGAGGATTTACAGGTGAAAGTCAATATAATGATGGTGGTGCAGCCGCTGCAATATCTAGTGTTGGTAATTCTATTGCTGCTGGATTAAATAGTATTACTTCTGCAGACAAGAACAAAATGAACGAAAATAAAGCTGTTCGTTTAGAAAAAAGATCTAATAGAATAGAAGACAAACAAAAATCTGCTACAGAATCTGGTAATACTAATAAAGCAGATAGACTTACAAAAAGAAATACAAGAGTAGAAAATAGATTAAGTAATACTAAAAAAGAAATAGAAGAATATAAACAATCTAAAAATCCTACATTAGAATCTTATATTAAATAACTTTCTATTTAAAAATAGATATTAAAAATAAAACAACAATTAAAGTAAAAAAATATGGCAACTAAAAAAATTATTGAAAAGAAAACAGGTGAAAAGTATGCTTCTAAAGCAGCAATGATGAAACATGAAAAAGGTGAATCAAAAGCTGAAATGAAAAAAGAATACGGTAAAGTTAAACCTGCTACTAAACAAATGAAATCTCCAATGCAGATGAAATCCCCTGCTTATATGAAGATGGCAGATAAAATGAAGGCAGTTGATAAAAAAGCAGCGCCGACTAAAATGAAAAAATGTTAATAATAACATTGTTTATATATAAATAAAAAAATAAAAAAATGGCAAATTTTCTTTCGGTTTTAGTTACAAATGCAACACCTCATCTAGCAGGTACAAGATTAATAGGATTAAATAACGTTGTTGCCGTAGTTGCTACCGCCACAAATTCGGCAAAAGTACATTGCGGATTATCAGATGATATTACAATAGCGACTTCTGCTGATGGTGCTATTGCTGTTGTTAACGCAATTAATACTGCGATATCTAGTTCCCCTGGTGGTAATGTAATTCCGATAAATTTACCAACTGGAGTAACTATCACATCATTCACATTAGCATAATAATAAATAAATAAATAAATAAACACAAAAATAAAAAATGGCACAATTCATCACAATTCCAACTACAGTTGCTGGAGCACCAACAGTTCTTTTTCATGTTGTTAATCTTACTTATGTAGGTTTTTTAACAACTACTACATTTGTTATCAATTCAAACACAAAGTCTTATACTTTTACAACTAGTGCCGCTGGAGCACAAGGTGCAGTTGCGGCTATTCAAACTGCAATCCTAAATCCTTCTGGGCCAACTCTTGTAAATGTAGTTTTGCCTAATGGGGTTACTATTGGAGCTCTTCCAACTATAGCGTAATTATTACTTTAAATCCCCTGTAAAGTAATTTATAGGGGAATTTAATAACTTAAACCGTATAAAATGGCATTTATAATGAAAGGTCTGCCTTACAACGTGGACAATACACCTATTTATAGTACGGACATGGATGACACTGTATTAGGTATGGCTCAAAGTAATGGGTCGATTCTAATAAATAAAAACGTATCTCCTTTAGAACTAGAAAAAAATAAAACAATAGAACACGAAATGGTTCATTTAGATCAAATGAAACGTGGTGATCTAGATTATACTGATACAGATGTATTCTGGAAAGGTAAAAAATATCCTCGTTCTAAGATGAATGAAGGTGCTAAAAATTTACCTTGGGAAAAAGAAGCGTATTCAAAACAAGATAAAAAACCTCCATTAAAACAAGTTGTAGATCCTACTCCTGAAAAACGTAAAGCTAGATTAGAAAACTATAAAACTATAAAAAAAATAAATCCTAAGATAACTGACAAACAATTAGATAAAGCTTATCGAGGAATATATAGGTTTGAACAATTGAATCCAAGACCAAAATATTAAATATAATATAATATATGTGATTATACTAGTATATAACTTTAATACTATTTAATCATGAAAAAATCAAAAACATTATTAAGCAAAAAACAAATGAATTTTGCTTACGGAATGGGTGCTGCAGTTGTAATCATTGGAGCATTATTTAAAATTACTCATCTTGAATTAGGACCACTTACTGGTAATCTTATGTTAACAGTTGGTCTATTAGTTGAAGCGGGTATCTTTGCTTTGTCAGCATTTGAACCAGTTGAAGAAGATTCTCCAACAACGCAATTAAAAGGACATGCGGGTCAAGTTGATTTATCTGGTTCTTCTAAAAAATACAACGAAGAATTAGAGACTGCTGCTAAACAATTAGAATCTATTAATGCATTGTACAAAACACAGTTACAGTCTACAAATGATTTTAATGAATTACAAAAACAAACTAGTGAACTAACAACTAATTTGTCTTCATTAAACAAAACCGTAGAAGGAATTACAAATGCTTTTAAAGCAAGGTAATATCCAAACTTAATACAATACTTTAATAATAATTTAATCTAATTTAATATGGCAGTAGGAAAATTAACACCTAGACAAAAGATGATTAACTTGATGTATCTTATATTCATCGCAATGTTAGCATTAAACATGTCAAAAGAAGTATTGTCTGCTTTTGGTATTTTAAACAGTAAAATTTTAGAATCAAATCAAATAACAGATAATAGAAATGAAATATCATTTAATCAATTATCTCAGAAAGCTAAGGATCAACCTGGTAAATATGAAGATAAAAAGATTAAAGTTGAAAAGATAAGACAAGTATCTAGAAAGTTTAACGATTATATAGAGAAACTTAAATTATCTTCTATAAGTGAATTTGATAAAAATAATCTTCCGTATGAACAAATGGATAAAGGAGAGTTTTTTGATAATCTATTTTTTGATAACGATAAACTATCGAAAGAAGGTCAAAAGTTTTTAGATAATATAAAAAACTATACAAGACAAATAAAAGAAATAGGTGGTAGTTCTATCACCGAACAAGAAATAAAAAAGATTCAATTAAGATTTTCTACTGAACCAGTATACTCTAAAAAAGCAGGTGTTAAATTACCTTGGTTAGATTATAACTACAAAGGATTTCCTTTAATCGCGTCGGTTACAAAACTATCACAATTACAAGCAGATATTAAGAATACAGAAAGCGACATAATGAATGGCATGTTTCAATCAGATCTTATCGCTGATGCATCGTTAACTGGTTACGTGCCAATTGTCGTATTAGATAAGTCTGTATACTTCCAAGGTGAAGCAGTTACAGGAAAAGTAGTGTTAGGTAAATATGATCCAAAATTGGTTGCTAAATCAGTTGTTTTAAATGGATCTCAATTACAAGCACAATCAGGTCAAGCACCTTTTTCTTTTGGTTCTGGAACAGTTGGAGATCATAAAATAAATGGTTTCTTTAACTTTGATGAAAATGGTAGTGTAGTTAAATTACCTATAATTGGAAACTATACCGTAGTTCATAAACCAAACAGCGCAAATATATCTGCTGATAAAATGAATGTAGTTTATAGAGGTTTACAAAATCCTATTACTATTACGTTTGCAGGTATACCAGATAATAAAGTAAGTGCATCTGCGCCTGGTTTAGTTAAAGGTTCAAAACCTGGAGAATATACATTGACGCCTGGTTCTGGAACTGAAGTTACTGTTAATGTTACTGGTAAATTACCAAGTGGACAAGTAGTAGTTGATAAAAAAGTATTTAGAATTAAACCAACACCAAGTCCTACTGGAGCAATTGGTGGTATTACAGGAACTCAAAAAGGATCAAAAACAAGACTTAATTTTAGTCAAGTTACTGCTAGTTTAGGTGGTTTCCTTTGGGATCTTAAATACAACGTTATATCATTCTCAGTAAAAGTACCTGGTCAACCTATGGTTTTTGTACAAGGTGACTGGTTAGACGATAGTTGTAAAAGAGTAATTGAAAGAGCAAATAGAGGAGATAAAGTAATCATCTCTGATATTAAAACAAAAATGGTTGGAAGTGGTCTTCGAGGAGAAGCATATTCCGTTATGTACGAAATACAATAATTAAAAATTTATAAGATGGCATTTAATCTATCACCAAGAGGCGGAAATTTTAGTAAAACAGGACATGGTCTTCCTGGTGGTATGATTAAATCTATGCCACCTTTACATCAAGCTAAGAAAGTAGTTGACACGGCATTTAGAGATACATCACCAAAAGATTCTTATGCACCAGGTAGTGTATTAAAAGTTCCTTCTTCTACTAATGAAGGAGACACTGAATACATACCTCAATTCGACACAACAAAAAAACCTTTAACTAGTTTAATAAATAAAGCAGGAACTCCAGATGAAATAGAATCTGACAAGAGACTTGTTAACTGGTATTCTCATCCAGAAACATTAAAGAAATTTGAAAAGAATACGGGTCTTGACAAAAGAAGATTAACTGATATGGTTGCTAAAGGATTACAAGTTCCTACTTTTGCGGATACAAAACATGGATTTGTACCTGAAGGAGCAGAAGCTGTTTATTTTAGTCCTAATATGGCTGTAGATCATACTT
>Ga0209829_10002957_pt1 | contig 12621 bp, 10 predicted proteins | sample C_140205_EF_Meta_FD_187311 | JGI IMG/M metagenome (GOLD analysis project Ga0209829, IMG submission 187311) | Freshwater microbial communities from Lake Croche, Canada to study carbon cycling - C_140205_EF_MetaG (SPAdes) (version 2) | ecosystem: Environmental > Aquatic > Freshwater > Lake...
ACCGACCAGCCCGGCCTGTATGGCTATGGCTGCGCCACCTACACCCAGCGCGCCGACCTGGTGAAGCCGGCGGTCGAGAAGTACATCCGCCCGTTCCTGATCGGCAAGCCGGCCGACCGCATCGAAGACACCTGGCAGATGCTCTACAACTCGTCCTATTGGCGTAACGCGGCCGACCTCAACAACGCCATGTCGGGCGTGGACCAGGCGCTGTGGGACATCAAGGGCCGCCAGGCCGGCCTGCCGGTCTATCAGTTGCTCGGCGGCAAGGCGCGCGAGGCAATCGATACCTACGGCCATGCTTCGGGTAGCGAAATTCCCGAAGCCATCGATGCCGCCAAGAAATATATCGCCCAGGGCTTCCGCCATGTCCGCATCCAGGTCGGGGTACCCGGCATGGCCGGCTACGGCAGCCGCGCCGGCGGCACCCGCGTCCCGGCGCTGCACAATGCCCCGGTGTTCGAGCGCGAAGGCGCCAAGCGGCGCGCCCTGGCGCTGTTCGAAGCGGCCCGCAAGGAACTTGGCCCGGAGATCGAGCTCTTGCACGATGCCCATGAACGCTACACCCCTAGCGAAGCGGTTCAGCTGTGCAAGGACCTGGAACAGTATCGCCTGTTCTTCCTGGAAGATCCGCTGTCGCCGGAAGACATCATGTGGTTCCCCAACATCCGCGCCCAGACCTCCACGCCGCTGGCGATGGGCGAGCTGTTCAACTCACCCCATGAATGGACGCCGCTGATCAAGGACCGGCTGATCGACTATATGCGCATGCACATCTCGCAGATGGGCGGTCTGACCCCCGCCCGCAAGGTCGCGGCGTTCGGCGAGATATTCAACGTTCGCACAGCCTTCCACGGCCCGGGCGACGTCTCGCCCATCGGCCACATGGCGATGACGCACCTGAACCTCAGCATCACCAATTTCGGTATCCAGGAATATTCGGAAGTGAACGACGCGACGCGGGAAATCTTCCATGGCGTGCCGGAAATGAAGAACGGCTATCTGTGGGCCAACGACAAGCCGGGTTGGGGCATGGAGATCGACGAAGCAGCCGCAGCCAAACATCCCTTCAACCGTACCGATCCGATGAATGGCGGCTGGGGCGAAGTGCGGCTGCCGGACGGCCAGATCGTCAAGCAGTAAGCCTTGCTGAAAAGAATAAGGCCCCGCATCGCAAGATGCGGGGCCTTTTCTTTTGCCGGTTCGGCAGGAGGCTTATAGGCCGCGCACCTGGCGCAGCGCGATCTGCAGCATCGCGCGGCAGTGGCCCACGTCATAGGCCCAGCCGGAGTTGGTGGTCTGGGCTTCCTTGGGCAGCAGCTTGTCGGTGTCCAGCCCGCGGGGATGCTCGGGGAAGATGGTGTGCTTGTAGTTGTTCTTCACCAGCAGCTTCATCACTTCGAACATGTCGTTGTCGCCGTCGTCCGGGAAGACTTCGGTATAGTCTTCGCGCGGCTTGCGCATCACGACATTGCGGAAATGCACCTGGCCGATGCGGTTGCGGCTGGCCAGCCAGTTGCCCACCACGATGGGGTCTTCGCCCAGCTCGCGGGTGACGCCGCAGTCCCAGGTCATGGTGTTGGACGGCGAATTCACCGTCTCCACCAGGCGCTTCCAGTCATTGAAGCTGTTCAGTACCTGGGCCGAACCGCGGCTCATCGGCGCCGGCGGATCGTTGGGATGGACCGACATGATGACGTTGTTCTTTTCCGCCACCGGGATCACTTCCTTGAGGAAGTAGGTCATGTGCTTCCAGGTATCTTCGTAATTCTGCACCGCGCCGTCCGCCGGCAGCGGCGGCAAGTCCTTCATGCGGTCATACCGGAATTCGGAGTAACCGGCGCCGCCGCGACCCGGCACCTGCTGGTATCCGTCGGTAGCGCGATGGTTGTAGAAATTCCATTCCAGAACCGGAATGCCCAGCTTGCCCATATTGACGATGGTCTGCTTGATCTTGGCGATTTCCTCGTCCCGGCCCGGCAGGCCACGCACGATCTTGTTCATCTCCGGATCCATGCCGCCCTTGTAGGACCAGCGGATCATCATGATGCCGATATGCATGTCGTGCTTCTTGAGCGCGTCCACGCGCGGCTGCAGATAGTCCATGCCCCAGGGCTGCTCCGGCACGGCCTGGGCATCGATCCAGTTGATGCCAAGCTGCTTGATGCGGATCGCCTCCGGCTCGCTCAGCATGTCGTCCATGTAGATGGTGAGCTTGGGGGTATCGGGACCTTCCTGCGGCTGGCCGATGCGCTTGTTGGGCTTGGGATTGTAAGGCGCGTCCGGCCCCTGCGGCGTCTGCGCCAGGGCGGGCGCATAGGTCGCCGCGGCCGCGGCGGCGCCGGCCAGGAACGATCTGCGGATCATGCCATGGCGCGAAAATTTCTTGTCGTCGATCATTCTATTCCCCTGCGTTCACGGCGTTTCTCGCGCCTGATTATCGTCGGTTGAAGGTATCAACTTCGCCGCTGACGGCAAGTCACCCTGGCATTACCAGGGGATTTCCTTGGCGTATTTGTGGATGACGTCGGCGAAGATGGGCATGCCCTTGTCATGGGCGTCCCTGGAGGTGGCCACCAGGGTGAAGGCCAGCAGGATGTCGCCTTCCTCGGCATAGCCGACGGTCTTCCAGTTGCCGCCGGTTGCAGGTGCGAAGGTCACCACCGCGAAGGGCAGCCTGTCCCGGTCATAAACATCTGCCTGCTTTTGCGCCGTGGCGCCAAGATTGGCAGCCTGGTCGGCGGAAATGAACTCGGCGAGGCTGCGGCCCTGCCGTGGGAAGCCGCGGGCCTCGATCTTCATCGTGGTGGTGGCCGGGTCCGCGCCGTCGGGAATGATGACATTGGCCGCCAGCTTCATGCTGGCGGCCTGATCCTGGTGCCATTCGTCGATGGTCTCCAGCTTGGGCCAGGATTTCATGCCGTCGTCAGGGTTGGGGAATTGCAGCATTTCGGCACCCGCCGGCGCCAGGCAGAGGGCGGCAAAACCCATCCCCAGAAGGGCGCTGCGGCGGAGCAAAACGAGCATGGTCTGCCTTCCTTGTGTGCGCGGCAGTTTCATCCAGCCCACCAGGCGGGGCAAGGCCGGGAACCCTCTGTTGCACCGCCGAAGGGCTGGCCCCCAGCGGCAAATTATGGATGGGTGGCAACTCGGAGGCGGCTATAAGACCGCTTCGTTCAGGTCATGGAGCGTCCAAGTGAAAATGTCCTTCCGCTGGTTCGGCGACAGCGATCCGGTTTCCCTGCAATACATCAGCCAGATCCCGGGCATGCACGGCATCGTCTCGGCGATCTACGACGTGCCGGTGGGCGAGGTATGGCCGCTGGACAAGATCCTGGCCTTGAAGGCCAAGGTGGAAGCGCATGGTTTCGCGCTGGACGTGATTGAATCCGTGCCGGTGCATGAAGACATCAAGCTGGGCAAGCCCAGCCGCGACAAGCTGATCGCCAATTACCAGGAAACCATCCGCAACCTCGGCAAGGCCGGGATCAAGGTCATCTGCTACAATTTCATGCCGGTATTCGACTGGACCCGCACGTCCCTGGCCAAGGAATTGCCGGACGGCTCCACTACCCTGACCTTCAGCACCGCCGAAGTTGACGCCATCGATGTCAGCAAGGGCATTTCGCTGCCCGGCTGGGACCAGAGCTATCATGCCGACGAACTGAAAAGCCTTCTGGCCGAATATGCGCAGGTGGGCGAGGAGAAGCTGTGGGAGCATCTGTCCCATTTCCTGAAAGCCATCGTGCCGGTGGCCGAGGAAAGCGGCATCAAGATGGCCTGCCATCCCGACGATCCGCCGCGCCCCATCTTCGGCCTGCCGCGCATCGTCAAGAACCGCGACGACCTGGCGCGTCTTCTGGCCATCGTGGACAGCCCGGCAAACGGGCTCACTTTGTGTTCAGGATCGCTGGGCGCCGGGCCCAAGAACAATGTCGAGGCGCTGGTGCGCGAGTTCGGCGGCAAGGGGCGCATCCACTTCGCCCATCTGCGCAACGTCAAGGTCAACGAGGCCGGCGATTTCGAGGAGACGGCGCACAAGTCCGAATGCGGTTCGCTGGACATGGCGGCGATCGTCAAGGCCTATCACGATGTCGGCTATGAGGGTTATGTGCGACCCGATCATGGCCGCATGATCTGGGGCGAAACCGGCAAGCCGGGTTATGGCCTGTATGACCGGGCGCTGGGTGCCGTCTATCTGAATGGCCTTTGGGAAGCGACGAGCAAGCTCGCGCCTTAAAGCATAACAACAAGAATGTCTGGGGGAACCATGCCGAAGATACGCTGGCTGATGATCGGCATGTGCTTTCTGGCCAATGCGATCAGCTATATCGACCGCGCCAACCTGGCCATCGCGGCACCGGCCATACGCGCCGAACTGGGCATAAATGCCGCCGAGATGGGCCTGGTGCTCAGCGCCTTCTTCTGGACCTATGCCTTGATGCAGCTGCCGGCTGGCTGGTTCATCGACCGGCTGGGGGTGCGCATCTCCCTCGCCTTCGCCGTCACCTGGTGGTCGCTGTTCACCATCGCCACCGGTGCGGCACGCGGGGTCACGCAATTCATAGGGGCGCGGCTGATGCTGGGGGTAGGTGAGGCTTTCTCGCTGCCGTCCTTCACCCGCGTCGCCTTTAACTGGTTTCCGCGCAGCGAACGCGGCATGGCGTGCGGCATCTTCAACAGCGGCTCGACCACGGGATCGGCGCTGTCGCTGCCGGTGGTTACCGTCCTGATCGTGGCTGTGGGCTGGCGCGGTGCCTTTGCCGTCACCGGCATCCTGGGCATCGTCTGGGTGCTGGCCTGGTGGTTCATCTATCGCGATCCGGAAAAATACCGTGCTATCGCCCCGGCGCAGGTGGATGCGCTGCTGGCGCAACGCGGCATGCCGGCGGCGCCCGTGGCGGCGGCGAAGATCTCCTGGCTGGATCTGTTCCGCTATCGCTCCATCTGGGGCCTGATGATCGGGCTGTTCTGCCTGAACTTCGCCATCTATTTCTTCATCACCTGGTTTCCCTCCTACCTGCTGCAGGCGCGTGGCTTCTCGTTGGCCTCGCTGGGAACGCTTGGCATGGTGCCGGCGCTGATGGCAATCCTGGGCAACTGGCTGGGCGGCTATACCTCTGACCGGCTGCTGAAAATGGGCTGGAGCCCGACCAAAGCGCGCAAGACGTGTCTGGTGGGCGGCATGCTGACGGCGTCGTCCATCGGCGCGTCGGCCTTTGTGGACAGCACCATGATGTGCCTGGCCCTGTTCAGCTTGGCCTATGCGGCGCTGTCTTTCACCGGTGCCAATGTCTGGACGGTGGGCAGCGAGATCGCGCCGACCCAGGACCACGTCGCCTCCATCGGCGGCATCCAGAACTTTGCGGGAAATCTCGCGGGCATTCTGATCACCACCTTTACCGGCGTGATGCTGGTGCTGACCAAGGGCTCGTTCCTGATCCCGCTGGCGGTGGCCGGCGGGCTCTGCGTGGTGGGTGCGCTGTCCTACCTGTTCATCGTGGGCAAGGTAGAGCCGCTGCCGCTGCTGCCTAAGCGGTAAACGGGTTCATCCAGGACAGTCCCGCGACCGTGGTGGTGGCGGGCTTGTACTCGCAGCCGATATAGCCGCGATAGCCCATCGCATCGATGGCGCGCAGCACCTTGGCATCATCCAGCTCGCCGGTGGTGGGTTCGTTGCGCCCCGGAACCGAGGCGATCTGCATGTGATCGATCATCGGCATCAAGTGTTTCAACCCTCGCATCACATCGCCATGGATGATCTGGCGGTGATAGATGTCGAACTGGAAGCGCAGGTTTGGCAGCTTCAGTTCGCTGATGATCTGCTCGGCCAGATGGAAGTCGTTCATCAGATAGCCAGGAATGTCGCGATTGTTGATCGGCTCCAGCAGCACCGTGAGGTCGTGCAGCTTTTCGCAGGTGTATTTGATGGAATCCTTATAGGTCGCCATTGCCTCCGGTCCCGAGGCGATGGACGCCATCAGGTGCACCCGCGTGCACCCGGCGGTGTCGGCATAGATGCGCGCCTGGTCCACCGCATTGCGGAAATCATCCCTACGATCGGGCAGGGCGGACAGGCCGCGTTCGCCGCCGGCCACATCGCCCGGCGCCACGTTCAGCAGCACCGCCTTCAGATTGTACTTTGACAGCCGCGCGGCGATGTCGTCGGCGCTGAAGTCATAGGGAAACAGATATTCCACCGCGGTGAAGCCGGCATCGGCAGCGGCGGCGAAGCGGTCCAGGAATGCATGTTCCTGGAACAGCCATGTCAGGTTGGCGCAGAAATTTGGCATGGCCTCGTCTTAGCCGGTCCAGAAAGTCTTGCGCAACTCCACGTATAGCCGGGGCCGGGTACGGATTTAAACGTGTTCGGTCGGGCAAGGCCGATTTCAGCAAGCTTGCTGCCGGCAATGTCGCGGTTCATATCTTCGGCAGCGGCTTGGCCATCGTGGCGCCCTCGGGTGCGCCGGAGGCCAGCATCACCGGTTCTGGTGCAGTGCACCTGACGACCCGGCCTAGGACCATCACCGGTTCCGGTCAAGTGGTTGAGGATTATTAGGCGCCGCACCCAACGCACTTCGCACTTGCAACCGAGCTGGACAGGGCCCCCGGCGGCGGCACTATGATGGTGCCAGAACCATAAAAAGGGGTCGAAATGAACATCGCAGTCAGCTCCACGATTGAACGGGTCCCGGCCTCCTTGCGCAGCTGGCTGGGCAAGCCGCGCCCCATGCTGATCAATGGCAAGTGGGTCATGGCGAAGTCTGGCAAGACTTTCGATGTGAACGATCCTGCCACCGAGATGAAGCTGACCAGCGTTGCCGAAGGCGATGCCGCCGATATTGATGAAGCGGTGCGCGCCGCGCGCCGCGCCCTGGAAGAGGGTTCGTGGAGCCGCATGTCGCCGTCGGCGCGCGGCCGTTTGATCCATCGAATCGGTGATCTGATCCTGGCCAACCTGGATGAGCTGTCGCAGCTGGAAAGCCTGGACAATGGCAAGCCCTTCAGCGTGGCGCGCGTTGCCGACGTGCCGCTGTCGGCCGACATGTTCCATTATATGTCCGGCTGGTGCACCAAGATCGAAGGCAAGCACATCCCGCTCAGCGCTTTGGCGGCGGGCGGTCAGTACCTGTCCTTCACCCGGCCCGAACCGATCGGCGTGGTGGGCCAAATCATTCCCTGGAATTTTCCGCTGCTCATGGCGGCGTGGAAGCTGGCGCCGGCGCTGGCGACGGGCTGTACCGTGGTGCTGAAGGTGGCGGAAGAGACCCCGCTATCAGCGCTACGGCTGGGCGAGTTGCTAATGGAAGCCGGGCTTCCCGACGGCGTGGTCAATATCGTGACCGGCTTTGGCGAAACCGCCGGCGCGGCGCTGGCGGCGCATCCCGGCGTCGACAAGGTCGCCTTCACCGGCTCCACCGAAGTGGGCAAACTGATCGTGCGCGCCGCGTCGAATGACCTGAAGAAAGTCAGCCTGGAACTGGGCGGCAAGTCGCCCAACATCATCCTGGGCGATGCGGATGTGGACGCGGCGATTGCGGGGGCCACCGCCGGCATCTTCTTCAACCATGGCCAGTGCTGCAATGCCGGCTCACGCCTGTTCGTGCAAGAAAAGATCTTCGACAAGGTGACGGCGGGCATCGCCGCCAATGCCGCCAGGATCAAGATCGGCGTGGGCATGGATGCGGACACTGAAATGGGGCCGCTTGTTTCTGAAGTCCAGCATGGCCGTGTCACCGGCTATCTCAAGGCCGGCCTGGAAGAGGGCGCGCGCGCCCTGACCGGCGGCAGCGCGGTGGGTAACCGCGGCTACTTCGTGCAGCCCACGGTTCTGGTGGACACCAGGCCGGACATGAAGGTGGTGCGGGAAGAGATTTTCGGACCCGTGCTGGTGGCCACACCGTTCAAGGAAGCCGACGACAAGCTGATCGCCGCTGCCAATGACACGGTCTATGGCCTAGCCGCGGGTGTGTGGACCAAGGACATCGCCAAGGCCAACCAGATCGCCAACCGGCTGAAGGCCGGCACGGTGTGGATCAACTGCTATCACGTCTTCGACTCGGCGCTGCCCTTCGGCGGCTACAAGCAGTCGGGCTGGGGCCGCGAGATGGGCCAGGCAGTGCTGTCCAATTACCTGGAGACCAAGGCGATTACCACCAGCATCAGCTAGCGGACGCGTGCGACCCGGAAGATGTGCGGCCCTTCGGAGGTGCGCATGTTGTATCCGCCAAATGCTGCTTCTGTGACCACCACGCGGTAGGTCGATGGCTGGCGGTTCCAGTTGACGGTGCCGCCTTCGACATCGGTCTGCCGGTATTCCTGGCCGTTCTCCAACGTCACGACAAAGGCGCCGTTCTTTTCGAAACGGTAGGCCGCCATCCTGGGCGCCGAGTCCATGTCGGTGCTCGCAAGTATGCGACCGAAAAATCCCGGCTTCTTGCGCGGCGGGGGCGCAACAGCGCGCGCCTGCGATGGCGCGACATTCATCCCAGGCACCAGCCGTTGCTGCAATTCCGGAGCTGGGGTGAGGCCCAGCTTGGCGCGCATCGGTTGCTGGGCGCCATAGACGCAGTCCAGCCACACCCGATCGTCACGGATTACACCGCAGCGGGCGACGCCGGCCAGAACATCGTCGCGCGTGTCGGCAAAGGCAGGCGCCGCGAGGCTCGCGATGCCGCATGCCATGAATGCAGTGGTTCTGACGCTGATCATGTCCCGCCCCCAATCGGCCGGCTTTGCCGGCTGCCATGGCGGCAGTTTGCGGACGGTTGCGCGCCAAATCAATGTCCGCTGCGCATCTCGCAAGCGCAAAAGGCGGGAGATTGCTGCCTCGGTAAACGCATTTTCCGGGCAATGATGCGGCGCTGTTTGTTTTTGCGCTGCCGACTAGCGTTTCGGTGTCAGGCCGCCCGCCTGCCACATGGCGGCGGCTTTGGCGCTGGTGACATAGCGCAGGAACGCCTGGGCCTCTGCCGTTTGCGATGCCTTGGCGGCGACCGCGACATCGATATTGACGAAGGCGCCCAGTTCTTCGGGCAGCGCGCCTACGAGCTCGATTTCCTTGTGTGGCAGAATCTCGCTTTCGAATTGCAAGGCGCTGTCGGCTTCGCCGTTGATCAACCCGGACGCGCCATTGCCCTTGCTGCTGATCACGCCATGCACGCCGGCAAACTCGGGACGCTTGAGCAGCCGGTCGATCATCAGTGCCCCCAGGCTGCCGCGTGCCGGGTCGGGATTGGAATAGACCACGCCGTTATAGTTTTTCAGGGCCGTGACCAGCTTGTGCACCGACGTGATGTCGGGATGCGGCGCGCCGGCCTTCACCGCCAGACCGATATTGACCCGGCCCAGCGGCGCGCGGGCGCCAATCGTGCCGGATTTGGCAAGCCCGTCCATCAGGTCGGGTGTCACGAACACGAGGTCGGTCGGTTTTGCCGTCGTGTCCTGTGGAATTTTCAGCAGCTCCAGCGAACGCACCGTGACGGTGACACCGGTTTCCCCGGTGAAGGCATCGGCGATGGTCTTCAGCCCCGCATTGGCGACCACTGGCGGGGACAGGACCTGGATTTCCGCCGCTTGCGCCGTGCCCACCAGTAGGCCCGCGCAAAGACCGATCAAAGCCAGTGTTTTCATTCCATATCCCCTTGATTGTATTTACTTATTTCCGCTTCGTATGCGTGCGGCGCCAGCCTGCACCTTATTATATCCGGCAAATGGTGCGGAACCCTCTGTTTTGATCGCATCGCCCCTGCCTATAGTTGCGGCCGGGGGTGACATCATGAACAAGCTCGTTTCTCTTTCCGCCGCATTGCTGCTGCTTTCGTCCGGCGCCGCGCTTGCCGCCACGGATTTTTCCGGCACCTGGGAGTTCTCGGTCCGCGAATTCGGCGATCACAATTTCTATTTGCCCCTGACCGATGGCCGCCTCGTGCTGGAAAAGCGCGCGAGCGGGTATGTCGCGCATAACGGTCCGCTCACCCTGAACGGTACGCCGGACAAGGACGACCTGAAGCTGGACTGCGAGCAGGGTGGAAAATCCTGTGGCGGCTTTGCGCTGAAATTGTCGGGCGGCCAGCTTTCCGGCAGCGGCACCCTGTCGGGCATTCCGGTCACCTTCACCGGCAGGCGCCCGGCGGCGCGGCCTGCCGCCGCCACGGTGCATGATTACGATCCCAAGGGCTTTCACAATTTCTATTCCCCGGCGATCGCGCCCGTGATGCGCATCTTTCCGGGCGACAGCATCAAGACGCGCACCCTGGACAGCCGGGGCCAGGATTTCGACGGCAAGCCGCGCGCACCGCGCGGCAATCCGCTGACCGGACCCTTCTATGTCGAAGGCGCCATGCCGGGCGACACGCTGGTGGTGCATCTGGACAAGGTGCGCACCAACCGCGACAGCGCCTACCAGACCAACCTGATTGCCTCGACGGCGCTGGAAAGCGGTTACCTGCGCGAACTGGCCAAACATGACGCCGGCTTCACCAGCTGGAAGATCGATGCGGCCGCCGGCACCGCCACCATTGTCAATCCGTCGGGCAAGATGGGCGCCTACACCATCAAGCTGTCGCCCATGCTGGGCTGTGTCGGCGTGGCGCCGCCGCGCGACGAAGTTTTGGGCAGCGGCCATCTGGGCCCGTTCGGCGGCAACATGGATTCGCCGCAGGTGCGCGAAGGCGCCACCCTGTACATCCCGGTTTTCCAGCCCGGCGCGCTGCTCTATTTCGGCGACGGCCATGCCCAGCAGGGCGAAGGCGAATTGCCGGGCCAAGGCCTGGAAACCTCGCTGGACGTGCAGCTGACGGTGAACCTGGTGCAGAGCAAGGCGCTGGCCCAGCCCCGGCTGGAAAATTCCGATTACGTGATGATCATGGGCAACGGCGTGACGGTGGATGCCGCGATGAAAAGCGCCACCACCGAGATGAGCCGCTGGCTGGCCGATGCCTATGGCCTGACGCCGCAGGATATTGCGGCCTTCCTGGGCACCGCGATGGAATATGACATCGCCGAAGTGGTGGATTCCGAGTACGGCGTGACTGCCAAGGTGCGCAAGGACGCCCTGGCCCAACTGCGCAAATAAGATCAGGAAGAGATCAGCGCCCCTGGTGGCGGAAGATCCGGCCCTTGGACATGTGCTGGGGCTTGAGACCGCCTTGAACGCCCTTTGACAGGAATTGCTGGTGCGGCGGCACCGGCTTGGGCGCAACAGCCGGCTTCTTGACGGCAGCGGCCTCCGCGGACTTGACCGGTTCGGCTGGCGCCGCGGCTTTCGCCTTCGGCGCCGGTTTGGCCGGTGTCTTGGCAGCGGCGGCTTTGGCGGCAGGCTTGGCGGGTTTCTTGGCCATGATCGATCCTTTTCCTACGGCTTTGCGTTGGCGACGCGGCTGTCGCCATTCTGCACCTGGTTCTGCGGCTTGGCCGGCTGCGCTGCCGGCGGCGTCGCGACAGGCTTCTTGGGCTTCTTCGGCTGGAAGCCGCCCTCGGGATGCTTCTTGTATTCCTGCATCCACTCCGGATAGCCGTCTTCGTCCTCGCCCGCATAATGCTGGCGATAGAGCGTGGACATGAAGAAGTCGGCGCTGGGCAAGCCGTTCATCAGGCCTTCGGTGATGCCGACGCCGAACTCGGTGGTGCCCGGCGGCACCAGCTGGGGCACACGGGTCTCGGCGCCCTTGATGGTGTTGGCCTTGATCGCCAGGAACGCCTGCATGCGCTTTTCGTCCAGCGGCAGCTTGGGCACTTCCATGGCCAGGTTTTCGGGATCGACCACATAGGCCGATGCCGCCTTGATCCGGTAGACCGACGAGATACCGTCATTCTTGCCGGTCTTGGGGTTCAGCATGCCATCGGCATTGCGGCGCAAGGCATAGTAGAGCGCGACATGATCCTCGTGCTCTCGGATGCCCTGCTGGGCACCATCCTGGGCGAATGTGTTCTCGGTATAGAGCTCGCGCCAGTCACGATAGCCGCCGATCAACCCGGTGGCGGTGAGGCCATCGGCCGACATGTTCAGGCGGATCTTGCCCTTGGAGAAGTTGGCGTCGCCGGTCTGGTCATAGAACCAGGCGATGCGCGGACTGTGCAGGTGTTCGACCTGTTCGGTCTCGACCACGCCGTTCCGGATTCTCGCCTTCAGCCTGGTGTACTGGGCCGATTGCAACATGCGGTAGGAATAGTCCACCGCGATGCCGCCGCGCGCATCCTTGACGATCTTGTCCGGCGAATAGCCGATTTCCAGCGTGGCATTGTCATCGTTCATCGGGTCCTTGTTGCCCGAGACGCGGATGACCATCGTATAGAGGCCGTCCTGCATCTTGTCGTTGGCACGCAGGTCCAATGTGGCATTGCCATTGCCGCGCCAGGGCGCATCACAGCCCCAGGCCCGGTACAGATTGTTGTCGATGCCCTTCTCGCCGTCGGGGCTGATGAAATCGCTCGCCTTGACCTTGCCGTCCAGGTTGAACCCATCGCCGATGCGGCTGGTGACCTGCGGCTGGCCGGGATCTTCGGCGGCCCAGGGATTCACATAAGTTTCGATGTCTCGCTTGTAGCCGCGATAGGCGACAGCGCGCGCCCACAGCCAGAAGCGCGTCAGCACGGGGGCGCGCACTTCGTCCAGCCCCG